>Ga0208398_100202_pt1 | contig 50853 bp, 42 predicted proteins | sample LakWasMe79_HOW10_2_FD_183905 | JGI IMG/M metagenome (GOLD analysis project Ga0208398, IMG submission 183905) | Freshwater sediment methanotrophic microbial communities from Lake Washington under simulated oxygen tension - Sediment Metagenome... | ecosystem: Environmental > Aquatic > Freshwater >...
CATTTCAAATTAATATTTTAAAGTTATCTATCTAAAGATTATGAAATTTTCTAATTCTCCTATTATCTAATTATTTTAAGGCTTTGGATACTTCTTTTTTATGTTTCGAATCAATTCTTCGAGTCCATTAAGTTTTAACTCATGAATTAATTTCAATTGTTCGCCAAGTTCTCCTTTTGGAAAACCTTTATTACTGTACCAAACAATATAATACTCTGGAATATCAATAAGAAACCAGCCCTCATATTTGCCAAAAGGCATTTTGGTGTGGGCTAGTTTTATGAGTTGTTTTTGGTTTTGATCCAAAATAAAAAAATATGAATTATCTGTTTTTCAGAAAATTGAACGCTGTATTCTAAATCCAATTAAAACTAATTCGCTTGTCAATATCGGTATTCAAACTAAGGAAAACCGGGCAGGTCATTGCAGCTCTTTCCAGAATTGTTTTATCTTTTTGTTCGGTAACGCCCTGCATTTCAAAAACAATCTCGATAGCACCTATCTTTCTTGGCTCCGCATTCATAATTTTAGTAACTGCAGCAGTTGACCCTTTAAAATCAACATTCATATCCCTTGCTTTGATCCCCATAATCGTCATCATACAGGTAGCCAAAGCATTGGCAACTGCATCAGTTGGAGAAAAAGCTTCTCCTTTTCCATTATTGTCAACCGGAGCATCCGACAGGATTTCAGTACCTGATTGAATGTGAATCGAAGAGGTTCTTAAATCGCCTAAATAAGTTACTTTTGAAGTCATTTTTTTTTAAAATTATAAATTATGAGTTACTAATTATAAGTTTAGCTTATTTTCAAACACTAAACCCTTAATAAAGAGTATTACTTAGCTTCTTTAATCGTCAGATCAGTGTCGTAATACAATATATAAATCCCTTTATTGGCATATCCCCCTTCTTGGTTTTTATGATATTCGAACTTATTTTCAACTTGTTCAGTTATCATCGTTTGAGCTGTTTCCTGATAGGTTTTATCCTGTGACAAACGCATCATGGTATCAAAAGTAATATCAAAACCACGGATAGCATAGGAACTTGGATTTACCTTATTCTTTTTTCTATAACTCTGCATGAATATCTGTGCTTCAGGAGTATTGTTTTCACGTGTTGCAGAAGGATACATCAAATGAAGCTTGGTCAAATTTTCAAAACTTATTTCATCTGTATCCAAAGTATCATTAGGCTCCAAAATTACTAATTGAACCTGATAACCACTGGTCATAGCCCAAAGCAACGTATTTATTGTATACTTAATCATTCCTGTATTGGCTGTTTCCAGAATTACATAATTCATCCTGTCTCTTACCAATAATTTTTTAAAATTCTCCACATCCAAACCTCCGGTGGCAGTCAGCGGAGCAATTTTTATTCCTTTTTGATTCTCGGTAATATATTTCCTGATTGTTTCTCTTTTCTTATCAATCACAGCCAGCAAATTACCTTGTTTTGCATTCAAAAAATCAAACATAGCTGTTTTCATCACAGATGGAGACACTATGGACTGGTATAAATTTGGCGCAGGGTTTCCTGCGTCTTTCGACAAAGGAGAAATTACTGGCACATTGTTTTGAGCAAACAAACCAGCAGCCCGTTCTACATTGCTTTGATAAAATGGCCCTACTACAGCATCCGCATTGGACAGATTGTTATCATTAAAAATAGAAGCTACATTTGAAGTTGTTTTGGTTTCATTGGTGTCAAAAATTTTCACATCCATAGAAATACCAACCTGTTTAGCTGAATCTAATGCCATCATAGCTCCCGAATAAAAATCCAAAGTCATGTTCAGAAATTTATCATTATTCAGCTTGTTAACCGTAGAAGTGGTGGTATCATTCGCATTTTTGGCAAGATTAAAAGGAAATAACAATACCAAAGTCTTTTTGTCCTGACTGCTTTTTTTAGTCAATACAACTTTTTGCTTGGCAGTATTAACAGCAATCTGATTCAATTTTGACGGTACTTTTAAAACCATTCCTTCCTGTACACCTGCTGACAAAATTGGGTTTAGCTCAATTAATTGCTGTTGTGTTAATCCAAACATTTTAGACAAACTGTAAAATGTTTCTTTAGATTTTACCGTATAATCGATATAATCTATCGGTTCAGGAGTACTTACCGCCGGGTACTTTTCACTAACAACCGGAACTTGGACTGGGGCAGATTTTGCGACCGGTTTTGGTCCGTTCCCTTTTATCAGCAATTCATATCCTACTGTCAAATTTGCAACGATATCAGGGTTTTTTCGTTCCAATTCTTCAATTGTGATACCATATTGTTTCGCTATCGAGTACTTGGTTTCTTTTGCTTGTACTGTATGATAAACCGTAACATTCTTCACAACAACAACTGTTTTAGAAGTACTTTTAGAAGGAATATTCAAAACCTGGCCAATCTGCAAACCATTTTTTTCAAGATCCGGATTAGCTTTTTTCAAAGCTTCATCAGTCACATCATATTTATTTTCTATTCCAAATAAAGTTTCCTTAGCAATCACCAAATGTGTTTTTGGTTGCTGCGTTACCGGCTTTGATGAAGTTACATTGCTTTTTGTATTGTTTTTTAGACTGCTTTTTGGAATCAGTAAAACACCATTTGGCTTCAATCCATTTTGTGCATCAGGGTTGAGTTTATAAATTTCATATGGGCTTACTTTAAATTTCTGAGCAATCTGCGCTACCGTCTCCCCTTTGCCTACAATATATTTCTCAATTTTTTCTTGCGAAAAACCAGAGGACACTGAAAACAAAATAGTACAAAATAGTACTGAAAAATAGTTCATTTTAACTGGGTTCATGTTTGTTTTTAATTTCCGTAAAAATACAGTGTTTATGGCAAAGATTACTTCTACAGTTGTTAATTTATTCCTTAATTGAATTATCTGAAACTACATTTGCAATAAACATTTTTTCAAAAAGAGGCTTTCCTTGTTTTTGAATACACTCATATTGTGCTTCTTCTTTGGCAGTACCCATTTTCGAATAAACATAATACGAAAGTATGTTTATGTTATAGAAAAAATTAGCGTCCAAAGAACCTGAATCAGTCAATTTCCTAATAAAAACATCTCTTTGCCCTGCATCCTGAAAATTACCAACCACAACATAATATCCGGGTTTTAAATCCTTTATTCCTTCCACTTTTTCTATTTTAATTGCTTTTACTTTAGCAGGCTGTTTGGCCAGTTCTTTTTTAATTTGATCCAAAGTAAGTGATTTGGCCACTACTCCAGTTTTAGACTTTGTCTGTGACTCATGCGCTTTGTTCTGATAACTTTGATTTTTTAATTTAGCCAGATTATCATCAAACAATCTGGCTTGCTTACTATAAAAAGTTGCTTTACTGATATGCAGTTTCAATTCTGATTTACTTTCATTGTTTAAGGAATCCAGTTTTGTTATCAGTTTCATATTGTTCAAATCACGGGTGCGTTGCTCCATTTCCATGTTTTTCAAATCAACGGGAGTCAGCTTTACAACCTTGGTATCAGTTTTTGTTTTACTGTTTTCTCTGATGCTTTTCTTGTACTCTTGATTTTCTTCTACAACAATCCGCTCGGCTTTATCCATTAAACCAGTATATACTTTTCTATTATCAGCCAATTGTTTTTTAAGCTGTTGAGATAATTCATTGGTTTTTTGAATATTTTCATTGGATATTTTTTGCAGACGAATCGACTCATCAAGATCTACTAGTTCTGTCTTTTTTAGTACCGATAAATCTTTACTCATCGTATTTACCAAAGAATCCAATTTAACCAAAAGAATTTCCTGAATATTTTTATTTGCTTCCAAAACCAATTTCAATTTTTCAGCAGAACTTTCTTTGGTATTATCAATTTCTTTCAAATCTACCAGAAGACCATTAACTTTAACTACTCTTTGATTGATTTCTTGCTGTAATTCCAGTTTATCTTTTAAACTATTGATTTCTTTAGCATTAGCTTTCGATTTTTCAACAACAACTTGTTTTTCTGCCAAAGCAAGCATTAACTCCTCATTTTCATTAGTTGGCTTAATTTCTTTTACATTGATAGCCAATTTATTTCCTTCAGTCAATCCATTAACAATTTCAGGATTTTGAGATTCCAATTGTTCTACAGTAATTCCAAATTGTTTAGCTATTGAATATTTTGTTTCTTTGGCTTTTACCACATAAAAAACAGTTTCGGCATTGATAACTCTCACTCTGCCGTCAAGTGTTTTCTTTTTGTTTGGAATCTTAATTTCCTGTCCGACTTGAAGTCCGTCTTTTAAAATAGCCGAATTAGTCTTGTCTAAATCTTCAACAGAAACGTTATAAAGTCGAGCAATGCTGAACAATGTTTCCTTTGGTTGAACCAAATGAGTGTTTTTTGGAGTAATTGATTCTGTTTTCTGAGTATTTTCCTGTGGAATAACTAATTGCTGTCCTACCTGTAACCCATTGGCAAGAGCAACAGTATTTGCATTTTGGATAGCCTCTACTTTGACATTATATTTTGTTGCCAGTCCAAATAATGTTTCTTTTGGAGCAACAGTATGAGTAATTGTATTTTTGATTTGCGGGAGTAATTCTGGAACGGAAAGAACTTGGTTTTCTGTAATTCCGTTTTGTGCTTCTGGATTGAGTCTGTAAATTTCAGAAGGAGTAGTGTTGTAGTTTTGAGCGATTTGGGGAATGGTCTCGCCTTTTAAAACAGTGTGTTTTGTTACTGATTGCTGTCCAAAAGAGACATTTGAAACAAAACCGATAAATAATAAAACTCTTAAAAGTCTTTTCATAAATATAATTTTAAAAATTAAGTCGTTACAAATGTAACGACTTAATGTTAAAAAAATTATATTATTCCCACTCAATTGTTGCTGGTGGTTTTGAACTTATGTCGTAAACTACACGGTTGACACCTTTTACTTTATTGATGATGTCATTGGACACTTTCATCAAGAAATCATAAGGAAGGTGTACCCAATCAGCAGTCATTCCATCTGTAGATTCTACAGCTCTTAAAGCAACAACTTTTTCGTAAGTACGCTCATCACCCATTACTCCAACACTGTTCACTGGAAGCAAAATAGCTCCGGCCTGCCAAACTTTATCGTATAATCCCCAAGATTTCAATCCGTCAATAAAGACTTTATCTACATCTTGCAAAATTTGAATTTTCTCCGGTGTGATGTCTCCTAAAATACGAATAGACAATCCTGGACCAGGAAAAGGATGTCTTCCTAATAATTCCGGATCAATTCCTAAAGTTGCCCCTACTCTACGCACTTCATCTTTGAAAAGCATACGCAAAGGTTCAACAATTTTAAGTTTCATATAATCCGGCAAACCGCCTACATTATGATGCGATTTGATAGTTGCTGATGGCCCTTTCACCGAAACCGATTCTATTACATCAGGATATATCGTTCCTTGGGCTAACCAAGTAACATCTTCAATTTTGTGTGATTCGTCATCGAAAACTTCGATAAAAGCATTACCGATTGCTTTTCTTTTTAATTCAGGATCAACAAGTCCTGCCAAGGCATCATAAAAACGTTGAGAAGCATCAACTCCTTTTACATTAAGCCCCATTCCTTCGTATTGATCCAAAACGCTTTGGAATTCATTTTTACGAAGCAATCCATTATTTACAAAAATACAGTATAGATTTTTGCCGATAGCTTTATTCAATAAAACAGCTGCTACTGTTGAATCTACCCCTCCTGAAAGACCTAAAACAACTTTGTCGTTTCCGATTTTTTCTTTCATTTCAGCTACAATTTCTTCAACAAAAGCATTTGGTGTGAAATTCTGAGGTACCTGAGCAATTTTTACTAAGAAATTCTCGAGCATTTTTGATCCATCAGTGGAGTGAAAAACTTCTGGATGATATTGAATAGCATACGTCGTTTCTCCTTCTATTTTGTAAGCAGCATATTCCACATCGTGTGTACTGGCTAATTTTATTCCATTAGCCGGCAATGCTTTAATACTATCACTGTGGCTCATCCATACCTGGCTGTTTTCAGAAACGCCATCAAAGAAAGTTTCTCCTTCTTTTATATAAGACAAATTGGCTCTACCATATTCTCTTGTATTGGAAGCAGCAACTTCACCACCACTAAAATGGGCTAAATATTGAGCTCCGTAACAAACGGCAAGCATAGGAAGCTTACCTCTGATTTGTGATAAATCTGGATGCGGTGCATCTTCTCCTCTTACAGAGAATGGGCTTCCGCCAAGAATTACGGCTTTATAACTTGATAAATCATCTGGAAAATGATTGTAAGGAAAAATTTCGCAGAATATATTTAATTCGCGAACTCTACGCGCAATAAGCTGTGTATATTGCGATCCGAAATCTAAAATAAGTACGTTGTGTTGCATGCGCAAAAATACTTTATATATTCGGAATTGAAAAATTGTATTTTGAAAAAATTTTATTTTATTTTTATCGAATGACTTTTCTTTATTTTGAACAAAAGAGTAAAATAAATTCAAGAAAAAGCAATAAAAAACAAACATTATACAATTTACAACCATTGATAAAAAAAACAAAATCAATTATTAACTGAATATAAATCTTCTCATTATGGCAAAAAAAATCTATTATTTTGGTATACTCGGCTTAATATTGTTTGAAACTGCAAATGTTTATTTTATTATGCCAATGCCTGGAAGCCAAGAAATAAACAGTATTGATTTAGCCTACTTTTTATATACCTGGCGATGGATTTTTAGGTTATTATTCATTTTGATGCTGTTATATGGATTTAAAACTGCTTTTCAAAAATCAAAAATTCTCTCATTCCTATCTTTAGTTATCACAATTGGAATTGGATATGCGGCAAATTATGTAATGGCTGCAGATTCCATGTTTCATCAAACGAACAATCTAAAAATGAGTGACGTTTCCAAAAATAAAATTGATACAAGCCGAATAATTATTGGCGTCACTTACAAAGGAGAATCCAAAGCCTATCCAATTCAGTTTTTGGGATACCATCATCAAGTACTTGATACTATTGCACAACATCCCATTATAGTAACTTATTGCACTGTTTGCAGATCCGGACGTGTTTTTGAGCCAATAGTAAATGGTAAAAAAGAAACTTTCAGATTAGTAGGCATGGATCATTTTAATGCCATGTTTGAAGACGAGACAACCAAAAGCTGGTGGAGGCAAGCAACCGGAGAAGCAATTGCAGGAACATTAAAAGGAAAATCTTTACCGGAATTGCAAAGCAGTCAAATGTCATTAAATAAATGGATTGCCTTAAATCCGGAGAGTTTAATTATGCAAGCCGATAATAATTTCAAAACAGAGTATGACAGCTTAAGTAATTATGAATCCGGCAGGAGAAAAGGGAATCTTACCCGAAGAGATACACTTTCATGGAAAGATAAATCATGGATTGTAGGCATTACCGTAAACAATCAAAGTAAAGCCTATGACTGGAATGATTTTGTCAAGAAAAAAATCATTTATGATGTAGTTAATAACAAACCTATCATGCTGGTTTTAGCAAATGATAAAAAGAGTTTTACAGCCTTGGAAAGAATCAACAAAGAACAAAAATTTACTTTGAAGGAGAACATATTAAGTGACGGTCAAAACATTTATACTTTTTTGGGAATTTCAGCTGACCCAAAAAATAATAATTTGAAATCCATAAAAGTTTATCAGGAATACTGGCACAGCTGGAGAACTTTTCATCCAATGACTTTGAAACAGCTATAAGATCAAACCTAATATTAATATAATAATACCAGAACTGAACCGTTAAAAGATAAGATTGTATTGTATTCTATTGGATTACACTTGCAAAAAATCTCTAAATCTTAAATTTTAACCTTAAAATGAAAACAAAGAAATTTACAGCTCTGATTATTTTGGCTTTAATGATAGTTTCCTGCAGTGAAGTAGATAAATTATTGACATTTACTATCTCTGAAGAAACCTCATTCAAAATAAACAGCGGACTACCTTTTGACTCTCCTTTTGAAGTGGCAACTCCCGATGTTACGACCAATTCTACAACTGAATTTAAGAACAACAACACAAAGGCGGATTTAGTCAAAGATGTAAAACTTGAAGAATTAAAATTGAGTATCACAAGTCCTGCCGATAAAACATTTAGCTTCCTAAAATCGGTTCACATGTATATTTCTACAAATTCTTCTGATGAAATAGAATTGGCATTTCTGGATAATATCAGCTCGACTGCAAACACGATTAACCTGACTTGTACTTCTCAGAAATTAGACAAATATATAAAGGCTTCCAGTTACAAAATACGAACATCAGTAACTACAAAAGAAACCTTAACTCAAGAGACAACAATAAAAGCAGATATGAAATTTAAAGTAACTGCAGATCCTTTTTAACAGAAATTCTTTCTACAGAAAAAACACCAATTATTCTTTTACGAGAATAATAGTGGCTTTAAAACCCGTACCAAGATTCCATTCACTGGCCGAAACCAGATTTTTTTTATCATCATAGACTCTGAATTCGGCAGTATTAGGACCTGAATCTCCCTGATTTAATGCTTCGAAATCTATTTTATTAAATCCTTTTTGCAAAGTAATTTCAAAACCTTTAAAATTACTATCCAGATATACTTGAGATTGGATAACCTGTCCGTTTAAATACACTCTGATTAAATCACCGTCAACATACTGGGCATCTCTGTACATTACTTTGGCAGAATCAGAAGTTGTTTTATAAGTACCCAAACTCTGATTGCGACGATAGGCAACTCCCTCCTGACGATCGGTCTTTTTATTCAACTTATCTCTTATTTCATCTCCTGGATTCATAAACTCATTAGATGGAATCATAGAAATTTCGCTCTTAATCTTAGGCCTGTAATCAGAAACCGGATTGGGAGGAGACTGCACATTTGGGTTTTTATAAACATTAGGAGGGATAATCTGAGAAGTGTCCACCACCGGCGGAGGTGTGTTTTTCTTTTCTTTTGGCTTTATATTAATTGGAGGAATCGCTTTGAACTTATTATTAAACTCAACCTGAGCATAAGTACAAGACGCAAAACCAATAAGAAAAATCAAAAAAATTTGCTTCATAGTTTTAAAAAAGTAGGTTTTCTATCTTAAAAACATTTTTTCCAAAAATAAAAAAACAGCTCTAATTAAATCACAAAACTAATATAATTTATTTTCGATTCCTTGTTAAGATATTCTAAATTTTAAGTAATCTAAACACTATTATTCACGAATTGTAAAACATCCTTGCAATTTTGTTATAAAAACCCAAATTCCACAATTTATAAAGCCAGTGAAACAAAAGTCCTCTTTTATTTAATTCTAATTTTCATAAATTGCGTGCTTTAAAAAACTGCAAATTTCACTTGTTTTAGCAGTAATTAACAAAACTAAAAAACTAAATAATGAAAAGAGAAAACATCTTAACCGGATCACCATGGGAAGACAAAATGGGATATTGCCGTGCAGTCCGCATTGGAAATATCATCGAAGTATCCGGGACTGTAGCAATAGTTGACGGCGAAAAAGTAAAAGCTGATGATGCCCATGCTCAAACTTTAAATATTCTTGAAAGAGTTGAAAAAGTATTGGAAGATCTTAACGTAGGAATGAAAGATGTAATTCGTACCCGAATTTTTACTACTGACGTTTCTACATTTGAAGCGGTTGCAACCGCACATGCTGCTTTCTTTAAAGACATCAAACCAACTACTGGGTTTTATGGTATCAACCAATTGGTTGCTCCAGAATATTTGGTGGAAATAGAATTTACTGCAGTTGTCTCTGAATAATTCAAAAAAATATCATGAATTGTAATACTTTAGCATAAAATTTATTTAAAAAAGTATTTGCAATTAATGGGTTTTCAAAACATAAAAAAAATAATGCTTATCTCACTCAAATGGATTTTCATTTGTTGTCTGATAGGCATTTTTTCTGGATCGGCATCAGCATTTTTCTTGGTTTCGCTAGAGTTTGTTACCCAAATAAGAAATCACAATAATTGGATTATCTGGTTCTTGCCCATTGGAGGATTGGCAATTGGATATGCATACTTTTATTTTGATTCCAAAATTGCAAAAGGAAACAACCTATTACTGGAAGAATACAATAAGCCCGAAAAAAAGGTTCCCTTTATGATGGCTCCTTTGGTTCTTTTGGGAACATTGATTACCCATCTTTTTGGAGGATCTGCCGGACGTGAAGGAACAGCAGTACAAATGGGCGGTGCCATTGCCGATTTATGCAGTTCTATTTTCAAACTGAACCATTCTGAAAGAAGAACCTTGATTATACTTGGAATCAGTGCGGGTTTTGCATCCGTTTTTGGCACACCGCTGGCGGGAGCTTTATTCGCCTTGGAAGTTGTTTTTTTTCATAAAATTAATATCAGAAGCATTGTCTTTTCTTTCCTTGCAGCCTACATTGCATATTTTACGGTTGAATTCTGGGAGATAAAACATACTCATTATAGTATTCCATCTGTTCCCGAAATTAATTTAAAAGCTTTATTTTGGATACTTATCGTTAGTATTCTGTTTGGACTCGCCGCTTTGCTTTTTTCCAGAAGCACACACTTTTGGGGAAAATTATTTTCCAAAAACATAAAATATCCGCCATTAAGACCTTTTATAGGCGGAATCATTTTGGCTCTTACTATTTATTTTATAGGCACAACAAAATACATTGGATTGGGCGTTCCAATGATTGTTGATGCATTTTCTATCCCTAATGCTTCATATGATTTTGTTTTAAAAATTCTTTTCACCGGATTCACCCTTGGTTGCGGATTCAAAGGTGGCGAAGTAACCCCGCTCTTTTTTGTCGGAGCAACATTAGGAAGCGCTTTATCGGTTGTAGTTCCTTTACCAATTGCTTTATTAGCCGGAATGGGGTTTGTAGCGGTGTTTTCGGGGGCAACCCACACTCCTATCGCTTGTACGGTTATGGGAATGGAACTTTTTGGCATGGAAAGTGGAATTTTCATAGGGATTGCCTGCATCATTGCTTATTTTTTTTCAGGCTCGGTTGGAATTTATAAATCGCAGATTTTGAGAGGCCCAAAATCTATTTTATATCAAAACATTAGAAAAAAGGGATTGAAATACCTCTAATTTAGATTTCGTTATAATTTCCTAAAAGCTTTCTACTTTTAGTTTAAAAAAATGTATTTTCGCAGACTATGAATACACTAGACATACAAGCGATACAGTTGTTATTATCAACTCCAAAAAAAATTGCGGTAATTCCGCATAGAGGTCCAGACGGAGACGCCATGGGTTCAACATTGGCATTATACCACTTTTTGCTAAAAAACAATCACTTTCCTACAGTGATTTCTCCAAATGATTTCCCTGACTTTCTAGCCTGGATGCCAGGTTCTGAAAACGTAAAAATATACGAAACTAATAAAGACATTTGTACTAAAATACTGGAAGAAGCTGAATTAATCTTCACTTTGGATTTTAATGCTCTTCATAGAGTGGGCGAAATGGAGCAGGTTTTAGAAAGACTTACAGTTCCTTTTATTATGATTGATCACCATCAAAGTCCGGCTGATTATGCTGCATACACCTATTCGGATGTTGCCTTTGGTTCTACTTGCGAAATGGTGTATAATTTTATTTCTTTCCTTGACCAAAAAAAGGATTTGGATAAGACAATCGCTACTTGTATTTACACTGGAATCCTAACTGATTCCGGTTCATTCCGATTTCCAAAAACCACCGGGACAACCCACAGAATTATTGCTGAGTTGATTGACCTTGGAGTGGAAAACACTTTAATTCCAACATTATTATTTGACAATAGTTCCTATAACCGTTTGCAGTTATTGGGCCGTGCATTGCAAAATATGAAAGTGATGATGGATCATAAAACATCATACACATCATTGACACAAGAAGAATTAAACAGTTTTGATTATGTAAAAGGTGACACAGAAGGGATTGTCAATTATGGTTTAAGCATAAAAGGAATCGTCTTTACCGCTATTTTTATCGAAAATAAAGAAGAAGGAATTATCAAGATCTCTTTCCGTTCACAAGGTAATTTTGATGTAAATCAATTTGCGAGAGATTATTTTAATGGAGGCGGACACATCAATGCCGCAGGAGGAAAATCAGAAGTTTCAATGGAAGAAACACTGCACAAATTTGAAAGTTTAGTACAAAATTTAAAAATACAGCAACTGTAAAATCGTTATTACCAACAAATTTGGCGAGGTAAAAAACAACGATTTGTAAAATGAAATATGACCGATAAAAAACAAAAACCTACTTATGAAATATTTTAAAATATTACTCATTGCTTTTTTTGCTGCTGTTCTATTGACGGGATGCAAACAGCAACAAGAAGCCAGAAGACCTATTTCACAGTCATCCGGAAGCTTCATGAAGCAGTCTATAGCAAGAAACAAGAAAATAATTGCCGGAGAGGAAGATCAAATTGAAGCTATAATAAAAGCTGACCCTGCAAAAAAATACATCGCCTCCAAAAAAGGCTACTGGTATTATTATGAAACCAGAAACCTTACCGACAGTCTTACGCCTAAAAAGGGAGATATTGCTTTTTTTGATTATGAAATAAAAGATTTAAAAGGAAATATCATTTATTCTCAGGAAGAATTAGAACCTCAAATCTATAAAGTTGACAAACAGGAAATCATGATGGGCCTCAGAGATGGAATAAAACTAATGCGAAAAACAGAAAAAGTACACTTCCTTTTTACTTCACATATGGGTTATGGATATCATGGAGACAACAATAAAATAGGCACTAATCAGCCTTTATTATGTACCGTTACGCTTAATGATTTCATGCCTGAATCCAAGTACAATAAGCAAATTGATCCTAATGCAGTTGCAAAAGCTTCAACTCCCTTAAAAGCCAAATCAACAATAAAAGACACGTTAACAAACTAAAAAAAGCAGAATGAAAAAAAATGTTTTATTTGCATTACTACTCTTTACAACAATAATTTCCTGTAACAAACAACACAATAATTTACCCGATGGCTTATATGCTGATATTGAAACCAACAAAGGAAGCATTCTATTAGAATTAGATTATAAAAAAGCCCCAGTAACAGTTTCCAACTTCATTACATTGGCTGAAGGTGAAAATGAATTTATTGTCAATGATACTTTGAAAGGAAAACCATTTTACAACGGACTAAAATTCCATAGAGTTATCAAAGATTTTATGATTCAGACAGGTGATCCGTTAGGAACAGGCTCTGGTGATACAGGTTATAAATTTAAAGACGAATTCAGTGATTTAAAATTTGATAAAGGCGGAATTCTGGCAATGGCCAATAACGGACCGGGAACCAACAGCAGCCAATTTTTTATTACCCATCTGGAGACTCCTTGGCTAGACGGAAAGCACACTATTTTCGGGCATGTAGTAGATTACGACCTTGAAGTTGTAAATAAAATTGAACAGGATGATTTTATAAAAAGTGTAACTATCATCAGAAATGGTGAAGATGCCAAAAAGTTTGATGCCAAAAAAACTTTTTATGATTATTTCAAAATAGAATCTGAAAGTCAAAAAAGGAAAGTAGCCGAGCAAGCTGCTGCCAAAAAAGAGTATGAAGCCAAATACAAAGCAGTTTGTGATCAAAAAGCATCATCTTTCCAAGCTTTAAAAAGCAAATCTATCAAAACAGCAACTGGTCTTCAATATGTAATCACAAAAAAAAGCGGAGGCAAAAAACCGGCTTTGGGTTCAACTGTTTACATTCATTATGCAGGCTTTTTGGAAAACGGAACTTTGTTTGATTCAAGTCTTGAAGACGTTTCCAAAACATTTGGGAAATTTGATCCGGCAAGAGCAGCTGCCAATCAATACACACCGATTCCATTTCAAGCAGGAAGAAAAGACGGTCTGATTCCAGGATTCATTGAAGGAATTGAAAAAATGTCTATCGGGGACAAGGCTGTGCTTTTTATCCCGTCGCATCTTGCATACGGTGAAGCCGGTGCGGGTGACGTTATTCCGCCAAATACCAATATCATTTTTGAAATTGAGTTAATGGACAAAATGCCTAAATAATTTTTTGAGTACTGAGATTTTTTGTTGAAGACAAATATTGCAATTATAAAATCAAGACTCTGCAATTAAATTTAAAATATTAGCGTCTCAAAAACTCAATATCCTAGCGACTAATTAAACCTATAAAAACAAAAAAATGAAATCTAAAATCGCATTATTACTCTTTTTAGGGTTATTCAATTTACATGCACAAAACACAAAAAAGCCTGTTACTGCAAAAAAAACTGGAACAACTACTGTAAAAGCTCCTGTAACTCCAGAAGGTATTTATGCTACAATAGCAACCAATAAAGGAAATATAACTCTTGAATTATTTTACAAAAAAGCTCCTGTCACAGTTGCCAATTTTATAAGCCTGGCAGAAGGGAAAAATCCATTTGTAAAAGTTGAAAAACAAAAGGGCAAACCTTTTTTTGATGGTCTAAAATTTCATAGAGTAATCAAAGATTTCATGATACAAGGAGGAGATCCTGATGGGAACGGTTCCGGTGGGCCGGGTTATGCTTTCAAAGATGAATTTACAGATATAAAATTTGACAAAGGAGGGGTTCTTGCTATGGCAAATTCCGGTCCCGCTACCAATGGCAGCCAGTTTTTTATCACTCACAAAGACACACCTTGGTTAAACGGAAAACATACAATTTATGGTCAGGTAACACAAGGAATGTCAGTAGTAAATGCTATTGCACAAGATGATGTTATCACAAAAGTTACAATCACTAGAAAAGGTGAAGCTGCCAAAAAATTTGATGCTGCAAAAGTGTTCTCTGACTACTACAGTAATAAAGCAGTCGAAGAAAAACTAAAAGCTGAGAAAGAAGAAAGTGAAAGAGTCGCTGCAAATGCAGTTGCTCTAAAAGAATTTGCTAACGGACAAACTACAGCAAGCGGATTAAAATATATTGTTATAAAAGAAGGTACGGGGGCAACTCCAACATTAACCAGTAACATAAAAGCACATTACACAGGAAGTTTTGTAAATGGAACTGTTTTTGACAGCAGTGTTCAGCGCGGGGAGCCAATTGATTTTAATTTAAATCAGGTAATTAAAGGCTGGACAGAAGGGCTTCAATTAATGAAGGAAGGAGCAAAATATAAATTTTATATTCCTTACACTCTAGCTTACGGCGAAAGAGGATATCCTGGTGCTATTCCTCCAAAAAGTGATTTAATCTTCGAAGTGGAACTTATCAAAATAAACCAATAAATATTAAGTAATCAGTATTCCGTTTTTTAGTGTCCAGTTCAATACTTATCAAAAAAATATAGGTAACTCACTGAACACTAAAAAACGGAATACTACTTTTTAAACTTCCAGTCAAATTCATCTTTGTCATTGATTATGGCACCTATTTCGAATTTAACAACTTCACCGAATTCGGTTTGAAGAATAATCCAATTTTCTTCATTAAAGTAATTTTCGAATGTATCAAAATCCTCCTGTGTAAACTTGGTTATCCCTTTTTGAGTCAAATCCTTTTTTACATCTGCAATTTTCCTGTTGATAATTTTATTGTCAAACAACTCCAAATCTGGACTTGAAGCAATTAGATATCCAAGTTTCAAATCTTCTTCTTCATAAAATGTCAAACGGATTTTCAATTCGTTGTAAACAAAAATTACATTATCGTCTTCGTCTTTGTAATTTTTATCAGGTGTACCACAGACAGCAATAACATCATTTTGCTTCATTCCAAAAATGAGTTTATCAATTCCGGTTTTGAGATTTATTTTCATATATGTACAATTTGATTAATTTAAAGAAAATATATATTCATATCTGCCAGCAACAAAACTGCATTGATAACGGTTTTAAATTTTGCTGAATGATTTTTTCATACCTTTTACAAAGGTATCATTTTTAAGAGAATTTTATTTTCACTCCAACCCATCAAAAAATAAATAATTACATTTAAAAAAAACATTTTTAAGCTTTTCGATATTGAAGTTAAGAAAGAAAGGCAATTTTTTTAAATAATTAAATCTTAGTACTACAAAAACAAAACAATAATGCATTTTATCGATAAAAATACCCCTCACATCCATATAGATGTTAATTTTGGTACGATTGTTGAGAATAGATAAATTTCTACTCTAATAAATAAAGAAAGCAACAATGAATATTCTTTATAAAATAAATTCATGGATAATATGTCTGATTTTAGCAGGCAACATTGCTTATAGTCAAAATTCTGAATCTGTAATTGCCTTAAAACTAAAACTTCAGAAAGTGGCAGTTGATACAGTCAAAATCAATATTCTAAACGAAATCACAGCTGAATTCAGATACTCCAATGCTCAAGAGGGCATACAATATGGAAAGAATGCATTGTCGCTATCTGAAAATTCAAAATGGAAAAAAGGAATGGCGGAAGCAAATGAAAATCTGGGAATTTGCTACAAAACATTAACTGATTATTCTGAAGCTATAAATCATTTCCAGAAGGCTCTTCACTTATACAAACAAATATCAAAACAATCTGCTGTTTCCAGTACACTGAAAAATATTGGTCTGACATATTTGGCTCAGGAAAAATATCCAGAAGCACTATCCTATTTTGAAAAAGCATTAAAAATCAATCAACTCAGCAAAAACAAAGTATCTATAATTTACAATTTGAACGATATTGCCGATGTTTATTTCAGACAAAACAACTATTCAAAAGCACTTGAATATTACAGACAAGCCATTAAAACAAATGAAGAAATTAAAGATAATAACGGTTTAGCTTATTGTTATACACGTATCGGTGAAATTTATTCAAATGAAAAAAAATATCAAAAAGCAGTCAGCTATTTATCAATGGCTTTAGCTAAATACGATAAAAATCAAACCGAAAATATTGACAATGCACTTAAGCAATTGAGTAATACATATCTTTTGATATCCAAATCGGATACTTTAAATAAAAAGAAATATATTGCTCTTTCAAAGAGAGCATTGGTACAAGCATCTTCTAATAGAGAGCAGTATTCACAATCCATAGATGCATTAAAAGAATCGCTTCAAAAAGCAACTGCAGACACTGTAAAAATTAACATTCTGAACAGATTGACAAGCAGTTATTTTTACACCAGCCCAAAAGAAGGGATTCCTTACGGCCAGAGAGCCCTTGCTCTTGCTAAAAAAATAAACTGGAAAAAGGGAATGGCTTTGGCATATAATCACCTTGGAGTATGCCAATGGGTATTAACTGACTACAATAAAGCTATCAACTATTTTTATCAGTCACTATCCTCTTATGAAGAACTTAATGATCAAAATGGCATTTCGGATGCTTACAACAACTTAGGTTTGGTAAACGTTGAAATAAAAAAATACGATCAAGCCTTTAAATACTTCAATAAGGCATTTGAAATAAACAAAAAAACAGGCAACAAAATATCGATGGTATACAATTTGAATAATATAGCTTCTGCTTATTATAACCAAAAAAATTACACCAAAGCCCTTGAATATTATACGCAATCCAAAGATTTGAATCTTTCCATGTATGATTTAAATGGTTTAGGATATTGCTATTCCAAAATCGGACTAATATATTCAGATAAAAAAAATTACGCAAAGAGTCTCGAATATTTCAAAAAAGCTTTAGAGAATTACGATAAAAGCCAAACTTACAACATTGGGAATAACTACATAGGCATGGGGATTGCCTATTATAAAATGGCTTTGGAGAATCAAGAAAACAAAAAGCAGTTTTTGAAAGAATCTGTCCAATATCTTAATAATGCAATAAATTTATTTTCTGAAACCGGTATTTTAGACCGATTGAGTGTCTCTTATTTTGAACTTTACAAAGCAAAAAAAGAACAAGGAAATTTTATAGAGGCACTAAGTTATTTTGAAAAACACAACGTTATAAAAGATTCATTATTTTCAAATGAAAGTCAAAACAAACTGGCAAACCTACAGTCCAAAAGGGAAATTGACTTAAGAGATAAACAGATAGAAATTCAAAAACTTAAAATACACAGCGATTCTAGAAAAGTATACCTACTGGTAACTATTACAATATTGATTGCAATACTTTTAATTCTATTTTTCTGGCTCTATATCTCTAAAAGAAGTACAAACGAATTACTGCTGAACAAAAACAAAGTAATATCTGAGATCAACAAGCAAAAGGATAAATTTTTCTCTATCATTGCACATGATCTAAGGGGACCTTTCAATGGTTTTCTGGGACTTACAGAATTATTGGCCGAAGAAATCGATGATATGGACAAAGAAGAAATTCAATTTGCCGCTACGAATATGAGAAGTTCAGCTAAAAATTTGAATTCTCTTTTGGAGAACTTACTGGAATGGTCCAGAATGGAACAGGGACTGATCCCTTTTTCTCCGCAGGAACGCAATTTGTCTCAAATCGTAAATGAATGTGTGATGCCGCTTCAAGATACTGCCAACAAAAAAGTGATAACAATCGAAACCGCCATAGATCAGGATATTAAAATTTTTGCAGATTCCCACATTTTGCAGTCTGTCATTCGAAATATACTTTCTAATGCTTTGAAATTTACTCCCAAAAAAGGAACAGTAAAAATACAGGCTCAGGAAGACCCGAAAAACACTTTTATTTCAATAGCCGATTCCGGAATAGGAATGGATGCCAAAATGGTTCAGAATATATTTCAAATTGACATCAAGACCAACAGAAAAGGAACTGATGGAGAACCAAGTGCCGGACTGGGATTGATACTTTGCAAAGAATTTGTAGAAAAACACAACGGAAAAATTTGGGTGGAAAGTAATGAAGGAAAAGGTTCAACCTTTAATTTTAGTCTTCCAAAAAACACTATAATCAATGCCGTTTGAGGCGATTAAAAATAACCAAAATGAAAAAAATTATCATTTTAATTTGTTTGCTTTTTATTGGAATTGATTCATTCTCTCAAAAAAGTCAGGAACAAAAAATTGACTCTTTAAAAACAATAGCAAATCTAACAAAAGTAGATACCATTAAGATAAAAGCTCTTAATGGTATATCTGTTTTGTTATATTATAAAGATTCTCAAAAAAGTTATCAATATGCAAAAACTGCTTATGAGCTTTCAAAAAAAATAAACTACACAAAAGGAATTGCTGCCTCATACAGCAATTTTGGGGTTTACTACTGGCTTAAAACCGATTTTCCGAGAGCATTGGATTACAATTACAAATCACTTCATTTATTTGAAACACTGAATGATAAAAGAGGTATTGCCAAAACAAATAACGGACTTGGAACCATTTATGTTGAATTTAAAAATTATAAGCAGGCGCTCTCCTGCTATAAAAAAGCATTAAAAGAAAGTCAGGAAATCAAAGACAGAAAATCTATTGCCACTTACTTAAACAATATTGGAGATGTCTATTTAAGAATGAAAGAGTATCAAAAAGCATTAAGCTATTTTGACAAAGCAATTAAAATGAATGCCTATGAAAAAACCAGTTATCAATCAGGATTAAATTATACCAATATTGGCATTACATTAAATTTTCTTAAACAATATCATAAATCAATAGAAGCCTGCAATAAATCAATTGCCATTTATGAAAATGATTCCAGTCTATTCAATGCCTACAATAAAATAGAATTAGGAAAATCCTATTATTACCTCGCTTTAGAAGAAAAAGATAAAATTAAACAGAATCAAGTTTTAGAAAAGTCTCTGAATTACATTAATGAATCACTTATACTTTTCAAAAGAGAGCAATCATTAATAGACATCAGAGATGCCTATTCCTATTTATCTAAAATTTACAAAGCACAGGAAAAACCAAAACAGGCGCTTTCATTTTTTGAAAAAAGTTCAAATCTTAATGATTCTATTTTTTCAAATGAAAATAAAATACAAATTGAATTTCTGAAGTCTCAAAGAGAAATTGATCTTAGAGATAAGAAAATTGAAATTCAGAACCTTAAAATCAAAAACGAAGCACGTAAAGTCTATTTATTATATACCATAACTATTGCGGTTATAATTCTTTTGGCATTATTCTTTTGGTTGTACCTGTCAAAAAGAAAAACGAACTTACAACTGGAAGAGAAAAACAAAGTAATATCCAATATCAACAAACAGAAGGATAAATTCTTTTCCATAATTGCGCATGACCTTAGAGGCCCTTTTAATGGTTTTCTTGGGTTAACAGAACTATTGGCTCAAGATATTGATAATATGGATAAAGATGAAATCCAGTTTGCCGCAGTAAATATGAGAAGCTCTGCAGTCAATTTGAACCGCTTATTAGAGAACTTACTGGAATGGTCCAGAATGGAACAGGGGCTAATTCCTTTTTCACCTCAAAACAGCAACTTTCTTCCTTTATTAAACGAAAGTATCAGCACTCTACAGGACGAAGCCAATAAAAAAGAAATTAAAATTGAAAAGACAATAACAGAAGACATAACTATCTACGCTGACTACCACATACTGCAGTCGGTTACTAGAAACTTATTATCCAATGCGGTGAAATTTACAACAAGAGGCGGAAACATCAAAATTGAAGCCAAAAAAGATTCAAAATGCTCAACTGTTTCAATAAGCGATACCGGTATTGGAATGGATACCAAAATACTCAATAATCTATTTAAACTTGATGTTAAGACCAATAGAAATGGAACCGAAAACGAACCAAGTGCAGGGCTTGGATTGATACTATGCAAAGAGTTTGTGGAGAAACACAATGGAAAAATCTGGGCAGAAAGCGAAGTAAACAAGGGCACCACTTTTTATTTTAGTTTTCCACATGCCATTTCATAAATTAGTGTATTTTTGAAAAAAAATACCACTGTAAATGATTCAAAAAACTACTCTATTATTACTTTTTTTAATCTTTTCCATAGTTCAAATACAGGCTCAAAATCCTATTTATAAGACCATTGACTCGTTAAAAACAGCTTTAAAACAAACAAAAGACGACTCAAAAAAAACAGTTTTACTAACAAATCTTTCCTCATACTCAGAATATATTGGTCCTGATGAAGCAATAAATTATGCAAAAAAAGCACTTTATTATGCCCAAAAAACAAAAAATGAAAAACGTATTGCCGATACCTATGGAAACTTAGGTACTGCTTATGAAATAAAATCAGACTATATTCATGCTTTAAAAAGTCTATATAAAGCACTTGCTGTTTATGAAAATCTAAATGATGTCAAAAGCCTCACTTCAGTTTACAACAATATTGGATTAATTTATATTGATCTCAAAAATTACAAGCAAGGACTTGTTTTTTATAACAAAGCACTGCAATTAAGCTATCAGTCCAAGAAAGAACGAAATGTTTCATTGCTTTTAAACAATATTGGTGATGTCTATCTTCAAAAAAAAGAATACCGAAAAGCATTAAACTATTTTTATAAAGCATTAATACTAAACAAAAAACTTGACGACACAGAGGGAATTGGTTTAAATCTTTCCAATATCGGTATTTGTTATATCAACCTAAAAAATTATGAAAAAGGTATTGATTTTTTAAATAAATCCATTGCAACATATAACGACCATTCAAACCTTTACAACAATTACAACACTTATGATCTGGCAAGAGCTTGTTACTTAATGTCACAAGATGAAAAATATATAAAAGACAAAAAAGTTCTTATAGATAAGTCTGTCAATTTATTTGAAAATGCTTTGAAAATTTTTGAAAAATACAAATCCTTAAAAGATATACAGGAAACCTATTTTTATCTGTCAAAAGCCAATAAATCAAAGGGTAATTATGAAGCCGCCTTGAACTGTTTTGAAAAATATTCCAGTATCAAAGACTCCATCTTTTCAAAAGAAAGTGAAAAAAAATTAGCCAATCTTGAATTTCAAAGAGAAATAGATTTAAGAGATAAACAGATAGAAATCCAAACCCTTAGAATAAAAAGTGATTCACGAAAAGTATATTTACTGATTGCAATATCTGCTGCAGCCGCTGCCTTATTGGGTTTATTCTTTTTCCTGTATAATTCTAAAAGGAAAAACAATCTATTACTTAAAGAAAAAAACATACTAATTTCGAATATCAACTCTCAAAAGGATAAATTTTACTCCATTATTGCTCACGATTTAAGAGGTCCTTTCAATGGTTTTTTAGGACTGACCGAATTAATGGCTGAAGATATAGACACGATGTCTGCAGAAGATATAAAATACGCGGCTGTTAATATGAGAAGTTCTGCCAAGAATCTTTTTGCTCTTTTGGAAAATTTACTGGACTGGTCACGCATGGAACAAGATTTAATTCCATTTTCTCCAAAAGAATATCCCTTGAAGACAGTTTTATTGGAGAGTATTATCACATTACAGGATAGTGCCGATAAAAAAGAAATAAGCATCAATACAACAATTTCAAATTCAGCAATCCTTTTTGCTGATAAAAATATGTTTCAGGCTATAATCCGAAATATCGTTTTAAATGCAATAAAATTTACAGCAAAAAATGGAACAATAGATATTCAGGAAAAAGAAGATCTCAACAATACTCTTATTACTGTTAAAGACACAGGAATTGGCATGGACACAAAAATGGTAGACAGCTTATTCAAATTGGATGCACACAACAACCGGACAGGAACTGAAGATGAACCGAGTACAGGACTGGGTTTGATTTTATGTCATGAATTTATTGAAAAACACAAAGGTAAAATATGGGTTGAAAGTGAAGAAGGCAAAGGAAGCATATTTTATATCAGTTTCCCTAACAAAGACTCAGGCCTTATTTAATTACAACTTTGATTTTAAATTTTCCTTAACCTCATCGAACCATTCGTTTTTAAGGATACTCAAAACAATACTGTCCCTGCGGACATCACTGTCAGCCGTAGGCATGTGACTGCGCATAACGCCTTCCACTTTACAGCCAATACTTTTCATAGCTGCGACACTTCGTTCATTATTATTGTCGGCACGGAATTCTACACGCTCCATTCCAAGTGTTTCAAATGCAAATTGAAGTAAAAGATACTTGCAGTGTTTATTGAGTCCTGTTCCTCTGAAATCTTTACCATACCAGGTATAACCTAATTGCAGGGTTTTGAACGGCAAATTAATATCGTAAAAACGTGTACTGCCAGCGTATTTTCCTGATTTTTTATCAAGGACGATAAAAGGAAATTCTGCTTTATTTTCTCTGGCTTTGAGGGCTATTTGAATATAATTTTTAAGATTTTCTTTCCCGTTGGCACGGACTAATGAATACTCCCAGGTTTCAGGTTCATTGAGTGAAATATCCAATAAGTTTTCGAAATCGGATGCCTCTAATGGACGAAGCAAAATCATTTCGTCTTCGAGAATTATATTTTGTGGAAATTGAGAAACAGACATTAATCTTTTTTTTTGCACTAATTTATGAAAAAAAGACAAATTACAAAGGTGATTCCAATAAACTCAGAACCACATTACAAAAAAATTAAAATTTTATTCGTTCATTTCGTCGTAACGCACAGGAACCTGCGGATCATAAAGCGGGCATTTGAATTCTTCTAAAGTATCAGCCAGAAGATTCATGGTTTTACCCTCTGTTCCGTAACAATCAATTTGAATACTTTTCGGTGTAGTTTTAACTTGAAAAGCACCTTTGCCTTTGGTGTTTTTCCAACTGTTTTCATCCACTTTTTCCCAGCTTGAAAACACTGAACCAATACGGTTCAGGATTACTTGAACAGGGAGCGTTTCAAGACCTTCTACTTCTTGCTGTTCGGCCAAAGCTTCATAAACCAAATGATGGTTAAGATAAATTCCGTCCTGATATTGCCAAAAAAACAGTTCGTACATTTCTTTATAAATTAAAAAAATTGAAAGATTGAAAAATTGAATATCTAATACAATTAAACAATTTTAAACTTAAAATCTGAGAAACTTAATCTCTAATACTCGAAAGTCCCGTATTCACTAGTGATTGTAAGCTTTTTAGAATCAGAAGCTTCTACTCTACCCACAATTTGTGCATCAACATTAAATGATTTTGAAATTGCAATGATATCATTTGCAATAGCTTCCGGTACGTATAATTCCATACGATGCCCGCAGTTGAACACCTGATACATTTCTTTCCAATCGGTTTTGGATTGCTCCTGAATCAATTGGAACAAAGGCGGTACAGGGAATAAATTATCTTTTATAATATGCAGATTTTGCACAAAATGTAAAATTTTAGTCTGCGCACCTCCACTGCAATGCACCATTCCGTGAATCTCCTCAGAAGTATATTTATCTAAAATTTTCTTGATTATCGGGGCATAGGTTCTTGTTGGCGAAAGTACCAATTGTCCAGCATCGATTGGCGAATTTTCAACAGAATCGGTTAATTTTACCTGTCCTGAATAAATCAATTCATTAGGAACAGCTGAGTCAAAACTTTCAGGATATTTGTTTGCCAGATATTTTTCGAAAACATCGTGACGTGCAGAAGTCAATCCGTTACTTCCCATTCCTCCGTTATAACCTTTTTCGTAAGTAGCCTGACCAAAAGACGCCAAACCAACAATGACATCACCCGCTTTTATGTTTGCGTTGTCAATTACTTTGGAACGTTTCATTCTGGCTGTAACAGTAGAATCTACAATAATGGTTCTCACCAAATCACCAACATCGGCAGTTTCCCCGCCAGTTGAATGAATAGTAACCCCAAACGAATCCAATTCGTTTATCAATTCTTCAGTTCCATTGATAATGGCCGATAAAACTTCTCCTGGAATTAAGTTTTTATTTCTTCCAATAGTTGAAGAAAGCAAAATATTATCTGTCGCTCCTACACACAATAAATCGTCGATATTCATGATTAAAGCATCTTGGGCGATTCCTTTCCAAACCGAAATATCTCCGGTTTCTTTCCAATACATATAGGCCAATGAGGATTTAGTTCCTGCACCGTCTGCATGCATAATCAAGCAATAATCTTCGTCCTGAGTTAAATAATCAGGTACAATTTTACAGAATGCTTGAGGGAATAAACCTTTGTCTATATTTTTAATGGCGTTATGCACATCTTCTTTCGATGCTGAAACACCACGTTGTGCATATCTTTTTGAAGTATCTGAACTCATTTTTTAGTTGTGTGTATGTCGGGCAAAGATAATTTTAATGTAACAATTATACAATTAAATTTCAATGCCAATCACAATAACAAAATTCAAATGCTTAACTCTAAAATCTAAAATCCAAAATCCACTCCTAATTGGCGATAATTTCAATTTCCACACGGCGGTTTGCTTCCCGTTCTGCCTCTGTTTTTTCGGGCAATGCATAAAGTGGTTTCGAACTGCCGAATCCGACAAAAGTCATTCTGCTTTTCTCAATACCGTTATATTCTAAAAATTTACAAATGGCTTTTGCTCTTTGGGTACTTAAATCCCGAAAATCTTTTGCAACACAACAAATATGACCTTGAATCTGGATTTTTAAATCAGGACAGTTTTGCATGACAGTAAGTAATTCAAACATCACCGATCTGGATTGAGGCATAATTGCAAAAGTATCCACAAAAAAATTCATACTTTCCAATTTTAGCTTCTCCCCTACATTGGCAAGACTGACTTTCCTCATAAAGACAGTATCAATCTTTATGTTTGTTGAAGTACCATCAGGATTTTCATAAACGTAAACATCCGGAAATTTGACTTTGGGTTTCTTCTTTTCAGCTATAACTTCCTGTTTTTTGGCTATTATTTTTTCTTCATTAACAAAATCTTTGGGAAGAATATAATACAAAGTAACTTTCCTGTTCTCAGCTTTAACAGGAGATGAAGTATGTAATTCTCCAAAGCTTCTTGTTTTGAAATCCTCTCTGATTTTAACTTTATTCTTTATGGTATTAAATACATAATCGATTCTTTTTTTGGCCAAAGTATCATTGTAACCAACTGATCCTTCCTCGTCACAAAAACCATAAACTCCAACAACTTTTACATCTTTATTTACAGTCAACCATTTATTTAATTTCAATAACTCTTCTTTTTTCAAAATAAACTTATTGCTTTCAAAAAAAAAGGAAACTTGCTCCTGCGCAAAAACACAAGAAACCGTTAAACTAAAAAGCATACTGGCAAAAAACTTCATGATTCGGGGATTTATTTCTCAAATTTACAATAAAACTTAATTAATAATTCAATGAAATAAAGAAAACACAAGTGATTGTTTGAAATTACTCATAAAACCCAAAATCAGTAATTTTCTAAAAAAAACCAAATCTATTTTCAACCATAGGAACCTATAAAAGAAAAACGTCTAAACTCTTCTATAATTACAAGAAAAGTTTAAACGTATTTCAACCTTTATATTTTAGACTACTATACTATTTCCATTCAGGCATCGAACCACCCGAAAACAATAACGTTCTGGCATTTCCCCCTGTGCCTGTGCCTGTACTGGCAACCGATACTTTATAAACATTTTTAACCGATATTCCATCATTAGATGTGTTCGTAAAAATAATTTCTGCTTCATTTGGAGAAAATTTGGCATCCAAATCATTAAAGCCATTATCTTTGCTGCTATTCAGTTGTGTTATAGTATTGGCAACTTTATCATAAATAAAAATCCTTGAATCAAATCTTCTATAGGTCGAATTTTCATTACCGGATACATCTCTTGTAAATACAATTTTATTCATATCAAAAGACATATTTAAACCGCTAACCGCCCCTGTCATTCCTGACAAAACACTGTACAGCACCTGTCCGTTATATTTAATCACATAGATTTCTACATTATAACCGGATATATCATTTACTTTAAGCACAATTTCTTTTCCATCATTACTCCAGTCACATTCTGAAATAAATTTCCCATTTGGTGTTTGAAACATCTGAATCAAACCTCCTCCATCTGTATTTATACGGTACAATTTATCAAAATTTGGGTAAATAATTTGGCTTCCATTGGTACTCCAGCAAAAGTTTATATTCTCCATATTGAATCCTGCAATTGGTACTGTATTTGTAATTTTTTTCACATTAGACCCATCAAGATCCATCGTATAAATCTGGTTTTGAGAACCATCCGAACTGATATAAGCAATTTTATTGGATTGCAAATTCTTTCTTGGCCTGTAACTATTTACCGAAGAAGATGTTAACTGCAATTCATTTCCTGCTTCATCAGCTGTAAAAATCACGTTATTGCTATTCACTTTTTTAATATATAAAAATCTAGGATTCGGAAAAGGTAAAGTTGTAAAAGAACTGGTCAGACTATTGACAGGCGTATTAATTCCGTCAGAAGAAGCAACTTGCCAGTAATATTTGGTACTGTATTTCAAGTCTTTCAAATCTAAACTCATTGTTTTTAGATCCTTATAAGTTGTAACCTCATCTGTAGTTCCATTTTTAACAGTAACCACATAGGTTAAAGAATCTTTATCTATATCAGTTGCTGTCCAGGTTAATTGTAAATTTATTGCCTGATTTTTGGCAAGATCAGCTGGTGAAGTCAATATAGGTACATCTGGCGGCCTATTATCGGCAGTAGAGACTTTCATCTCAAAAATAATTTGGTTCGTTTTATTCAACTCAACAGTTGCTGCTTCAAACTTGGCGACATATTTATCTTTTCGCGCTTCAAATGTATACTTTCCGGTTGCTATTCCCTCAAAAGTGAAATACCCGTCTTTATCCGTAAAGTAGGTACTCGTTGAAGGATTTGATGAAACTCTTGCATTTTCAATAGGTGCATAAGTAACGGCATCGACAACCCGCCCTTTTATAGTACCAGTCCCGCCATCAGTTATCTTCTCTTCAGAGCACGAAAACAAGATAATCAAGCACATTAAAATTCCTATTCTTAACTTTTCCATTTGTAGGTTTTTTTTAAAAACAACTTATATATTATTTGCAAAATCTAAGCCTTACTTTAGTATTGCCAAACTGACATTATTTTACTGCTTTTTTACCAAATCGTTGTGGCAAGTAATAACTCACACCCAATCCAAAACAATAAAAATAGTCATCTCTTACACCTGCATCCAAGTAATCAAGTTTGTCTGAAAAACTCATATTAAACTCACTATAGACTTTAATTCCAAAATTATTTGAAACCAAATACTCCAAACCTAAACCTCCTTGAATTTTTGACTGTACATTCTCGTATGCACTGTTAAAATAAGTACCAGTCCCAACATAAACAAAAGGACTAAAGGAATCGTAGGGGAGAATTGTAAAGTTTAGATTCACGTCTATTGAACCATATCCAACATCCAATCTATCCTTATTCCCGACTCGAAACACACTAAATGAACCATTAATATCAAGGAAAGGAGTGAAAAAGTATTTCATTCCAGCTTTCACCATTGGCTTTGGTGTAGGACTTGCATAATCACCATCTATATATGCAGAACCTCCATCAATTTCAAAACCTACTTTACCCCTTTTTTCATTTCTATCTCTGCCATAAAGCAATGCCAGATCAGCTTCTTCCTTTTCTTTGGCATAGCTGTCCAAAAATGCTTTTACCTCATCATTAGAAGCTTTAACATCCCATATTTTATCCTTAATACCATCAACTACCAAACCTTCAACTGCTTTTTCAATAGCTTCAGTAACAGCCATCTGAATTGGTTCATTTCTTGTATAACCTGTTTCAACTTCCAATAATCGGTTAATATTGACATATCGAAACAAACTGGCATCAACACTTTGTGACAATATTGTTTTTGACACATAAACTGTGTTCAAAATTTTACCGTTTGAAGTTGAAACTAATCTTAGATAAATAGAAATTCTATCTTGTCGGTATTGGGTTGAAGCACCTGCACCAAAATATCTTGCTCCATAGCCACCGGTAATAATATTGGAGTCATACGATATAATTCCCCCTTCTAACAAAACACCGGCAAATAATAGTGGAGTCAAGGGTGAATCCTTGGTATTTGAATCTGTAGAATATTCTTGCCTCGTAGAACGGATAATATTTCTTTCGTTCAAAAGATTGCTGAGATTTTCCCGTTCAATAGGCACAAACCATTTCGAATCTTGAAGTGCCTTAATCAATATGGAAGTAGCTCCTTGTGTAACAGCAGTACTAAAAGTACTTCCTATTTCGGTAGGCTTATATTGCCCCGTTTGGTCTTTAAACTTGTAAACACCGACTACAACCGGCTCTTTAGGGAGTGGTAAATTTCTTAAATTAATAGTTGCAGGTGTATTCTCTCCAAAAATAGCCTTTTGGACACCAACCGGTTGATTAAAGTACGCACCACAACCCGTCAAAAAAAGAAATATAAGCAAAATTGCAAATGTAATTATTCGATTCATGGATAAGTTTATTTAGTAAAAAATGAGGCGAAAACTAGTTACTTATTTTAAATACGTTAACTTCCTGGAACTATTACTTGTGTCTGCTCACCAGTTTCTATATCCAATATATCTACAGTCAAACCAAGATTTGAGGGGTAAACATCAACAGATAAAGTCCCAAAATTATATGTCCCCTGAGATATTCCGTTGCTGCCAAACTGGTTATCAAACAATGAATTTGAAATTTTGTTCAGCAATTGATTATTTAAATTTTCTTTAAATCGTTCCAATTGCGTCGGCTGTTTATAAGCATTTGCATTATCTTCCTTATAATCATTTTGTGCATCAGCAGAGCTAAGCAGCATTTGATAACCAAAAGTATCACCTCCAAAATTTGGATTCATTGGTTTATATACCAAAGCTTGGGCATTAGCATTCAAACAAAGACAAAACATGCAAAATAAAATTAGATGTGATTTCATTTCTTTTTAATTTATTTATTAAAATAAAACATTAATCATTGTTCTATTAACTCCTAATATCTCATTATTGATTTGTTCTGTTTTTCTATATTTTTAAAATATTTAAAAACTTCAGACGATGTGAATTCTGCCATATACTTCATGAAATCTTCATCAGGTCTGGAGACAAATTCATTAACTAAATCTCCATCTACAGAAATCATTATTTTTGTTGTTCTTCCAAAAGTCATTTCTTCCTGAACCGAAACAATTTTATTGGTCTTAATTTTTAATTTAGTATATTCTTTATAAAACAGCTCATAGAAATCATTTCCTAATTTTGTTTTAGTATCATTAGATACAATTCCCATCATTTCCAAGCCATCATTAGGTTTTGCTTCCCCCGCATTGGACTCGTCATCAACTCCCATTTCAATTCGGTCTTTACCTATTATGGCATTATTTTCATCATAAATAATCAGCAATAAAATAATTTGATCATCTTTCCCTTGGTTTATTTGGGTTTTAGACAAGACAACTTTTTGCTGAGGATCCAAAATAACCCTTCCATCCTGAGCATTCTTGGAACTGTTTGAATTATTTTTGTTCTTTTTGAAAACAGTCAATTTATAAGAGATACTTTTATACTCCGATTTTAAATTTTCGACAGTACCTTTCACAGAAAGCATATTTTCAACTTTTTCGACTTCAATTTTTGCTTTTACTTCTTTATAAACAGCTTGTGAATACATTTTTTGCAAACTAAAAAAAACACACAAACAAATCAATTTTAGTGTAAAGGCTTTCATGGTCTAACGATTATAAATATATACCGTGCCTGAATTTCCGGTTTGGTTGATTTGTAAATTCTTAGAAATAGAATTTGAACCATTGTTGATTATTGTCAAATTATTTCCATATTGATTAAATGTTGCGTTTACAGGTTCATCTGAATAAACCGAAAAATCACTAATGAAATTATTATTCCCGGTTTGGCTGACGTTTTCGTTTAATATATAGGCGTTTCTATATATATTCGTATAATTATTATCACCATTTTGATTTAATGAAACCGCAGCATCAGAACTTCTTACATAGACGCTTGAATAATTATAATTCCCTATTTGTTGAATTTGTATGAGATTATTATTCTGAAAGTATTGATTTGTACTTGGTGAATTTTCTGCATTTACATTATTATTTCTTATCAACAGTTCTTTTGTCATTAACGTCATCCCATCAAGTGAATTGTTGTCATAACCTTCTTGACCAATTAGCAGAAAAGGAAAAGAGAAGAGCATAACGAATAAGAATATTTTAACTTTAATAATCATGGCTTTTGGATTAAAAAATAACTTCTAAACAAACTTTTGAAAAAAACCACCCAATAATTATGGTAACAAAATTCAATTTTAAACTATATAAAATTGAAAACATCAGAAAAACAAAATTTGCAAAATCAATAAAAAAGTAATGTTTTAGAACTATTAATTCTATTGCACTCTCAAATTTATAAAATGTTTTCAAAAGTTAACTGACTGAAATAAGCTATTTTACAACTTAAAGTCACTTATTCGATGAAAGGCAAAACTAAGTCGTTGAAGAGTAAATCACCATTAAATAAAAAGGAAGAAATATCTTTCAATTCAACAAATACATTCTCTCAAAAATTGAAAAACACAAAGTCAAATTTAACAAACAAAAAAAGGGAATTGGATTATAAACCCAATTCCCTTTTTTAATAGGATGCTATTTTATCAAATCAAACTAGTTAGATTGAAAAACAACTGCACCATTGGCATATCCTGTTTGAGATATAGTACTGATATGAGAATCTCCCAATTGAATAGTCAAAGCAGCATTAGAATTACCATCTTGCCAAGTTGAAGCAGTATTATCAAATCCTAATTGTACAGTTCCACTTAAATTTCCAATACCGTCTTGAACAGTCAAAGCGTCATTGTTAAATCCAAATTGGAATACACCTGCCAAGTTAAATTCTCCTTCTTGAGAAATTTCAGAATTGTTTCCTGCCAAAACTTGAATAGTAAGCGCTCCGTTATCATTTCCTTCCTGAATAGTTGAAGCAGTGTTAAAAGCTCCTACTTGAATAGTTGCAGCTCCATTGTTTTCACCAGTTTGAGTAGTGCTTGCAAAATTAGCCAAACCTAGTTGTCCAACATAAGCATCGTTACCATTACCTTCTTGATCTACTGTAGATATATTTAAAATACCCACTTGATCAGTATTACTTCCATTGTATGCTCCATCTTGGGATACTACAGAAATATTCGCGATTCCTAATTGAAAAACATCAGAATCATTTGAAGCTCCTACTTGAGTTACAAGTGCTCCATTGAACCAGCCGATTTGATCGACATTACTTACGTTTGCTTGTGCAAAACCTACCACTGATAATAGCATCGCTGAGACGCTCAAAATAACTTTTTTCATAATAAATATATTTAATTGGTTGTTAATACAAATTATTATGTAGGTAAATAATATAATCAGGGGGGCATTATATTATGTAAATCTGTAGGTTTTATTTTAAAGTGCAGCTAGGGGAACTTACACAATTTTGTAGGCTTACAATATTTGAAATTTGGGGAATTTCGTGCTTACTAATCCAAACTAAAAAGCAACTTTATAAGCGCTTAATGGAGTATTACGAGTCAAATTTATAACTTTATTTTTATAAAAAAAACTTATAATAACCTATTTTACAGACATTAACAGGTTTTTCGATGAAATGTAAAAGTAAATCGATAAAGAACAAAAATCAAATGAATCTTACGTGGTCAATGTGATTTTATTTTTTTTTATGTAATCTTTCACAAACTGTTTAATCAAAAAAAAGAGTAGCATATTCATCCGGATTCAAAAAACAAACTTCTACTTCAACTGAATTCTTATTAAAAATCCAATTCTAATTTACAAGATAATCAAACTGTAATACAAATTTATTTGTCTGTAAAAAACTTTCTCTTTGGAATATTAAAACTTGGTTACGAATTAAAATGTTTAATCTTGACGATCAATTTCCTTTTAAAAAAAATGCAGAACTGATTACTCAGTTCTGCATTTAAATTTTATTAATTTATCAATTAATTAGATTGGTAAACCAAAGCAAAATTACCTACACCATATTGATTAATTGTACTAATATGGTCATTTCCAACTTGAATTGTTTCTCCAAAGTTACCCAAACCATTTTGAATAATATTAGACGTATTATCCCATCCTAATTGTAAAGATAACCCAGCATTTCCAGTTCCCGTCTGGCTTATTGCAACAGCATTCCCCCAGAATCCTTGTACATCAAAAGCTACGTTGCCGTCACCATTTTGATCAATTTTGGAATCATTGCCAAATCCTAATTGCCAATTAGTCGCACTATTGTCATTCCCTTTTTGATTAATCGAAGAATAATTGAATGCTCCTATTTGAACTATAGCTGCGTCATTAGACCAACCATCCTGAGTTATTACACCTTCATTCAGTGCACCCACCTGTCCAATAAAAGCATCATTTGCAACACCATTTTGACCCACTACTGCTAAATTAGCCAACCCTGCCTGGAAAACATCAGAATCATTCAATGCTCCCACTTGAGTGACTAATGCACCATTAAACCAGCCATACTGATCTACGTTACTTACGTTTGCCTGAGCAAAACCTACCATTGTAATTAGCATCGTCGAGACGCTCAATAAAACTTTTTTCATAATAAATATATTTAATTGGTTGTTAATACAAATATTATGTAGGTTTAATAATATAGGTAAGGGAAACTATATTATATCTGTAGGTTATTTTTTTAATGAAAACAGGGCATTTTCATAGCAATAAAATTTTAAGAAAGCTTCAAAAACACTATTTCTCATTTTATTACGGCACAAATTTATGATAATGTTTCAAACATTCAAAAATGGCAACACCTTATTTATTAATTGGTTAGCTATTTTCGACAAACTGTAAAACTAAACCGATAAAGCGCAAAACCGAAGAAAAATAAATCTATATTTATCTTACTAATATTACATTTGAAATCAAAAAAAAAGAGCTATTCTTACGAATAGCTCTTTTCTGCCTTGTTGAAAATTTTATTTTGTCAAAAGTAATTCTCTGTATTTAGTCAGTGTCCATAATTCATTATCAACCAGCAACTCCAACTTGTCACAATGATTTCTAATGATCTCAAAATAGGGTTTTACATGATTGCAATATGCTTCTGCCATTGAGTGTGCATCAGTCAAATTATTGGCTTTCTTTCTTTCTTCGGTCATCTCTTCCACTTTAGAATTAATACCTTCTATATGACCAGAAATCTCCTTTATCAAAATGATTTGCTCTTTGGCAATCGATTCAAATTCAGAACCAAAAATATCTTTCAGTCCTTTCACATTTTCAATCAGAGTATTTTGATATTTAATAGCCGTTGGAATTACATGATTCTTTGAAATATCTCCAAGAACTCTGCCTTCAATCTGAATTTTCTTTGTGTATTCCTCCAATTCAATTTCGTAACGGGCTTCCACCTCAACATGATTCATAATTCCCATTTCTGAAAATAAATCAATAGCCTGCTTAGAAGCTCTTGCTTTCAAGGCCTCCGGAGTAGTTTTGAAATTGCTCAACCCTCTTTTTGCCGCTTCATTTTGCCAAGCCTCACTATAACCATCCCCTTCAAAAAGAATCTTTTTGGATTGTTTAATGTATTCTCTTAAAACATTGAATATTGCATCATCCTTCTTCATGTCTTTTGATTCAATCAAATCATCTACGGCAGCTTTAAAATCTTTAAGCTGTTTTGCAACAATAGTATTCAAAGTAGTCATTGCATTGGAACAGTTTGCCGAAGAACCAACTGCTCTAAACTCAAATTTATTTCCTGTAAATGCGAACGGTGAAGTTCGGTTTCTATCGGTATTGTCCAAAAGAACGTCCGGAATTTTACCCACAACATTCAGTTTCAAATCGGTTTTTTCTTCCGGAGACAATTTACCGCTTGAAACCCCTTCCAATTCTGCCAAAACCTTAGTTAATTGCTCTCCGATAAACACTGATATAATTGCAGGAGGCGCCTCATTGGCTCCCAATCTGTGATCATTACTGGCTGTGGCAATAGAACCTCGCAACAAAGCTTCATAATCATTTACTGCCTTAATCGTATTGATAAAGAATGTCAAAAACTGCAAATTAGTCATTGGAGTTTTGCTCGGACTCAATAAATTCACTCCTGTATCTGTTGCCAATGACCAGTTGTTGTGTTTACCTGAACCATTTACCCCTTTGAAAGGTTTTTCATGAAGCAATACTTTCAAATCATGGCGCTCAGCTACTTTCTGCATAATATCCATCAACAGACAGTTATGATCAACAGCCAGATTTGTTTCTTCAAAAATAGGTGCAAATTCAAATTGATTCGGAGCTACTTCATTATGGCGTGTTTTAACAGGTATTCCCAACAGCATGCATTCTTGCTCCAAGTCTCTCATGTAAGTTAAGGCACGAGTGGGAATAGATCCAAAATAATGATCATCCAACTGTTGCCCCTTGGCAGAAGTATGCCCTAATAATGTTCTCCCTGTCATCACTATGTCCGGACGGGAATTTGCCAATGAGCGGTCAATCAAGAAATATTCCTGTTCCCATCCCAAAGTAGCTGTTACTTTCTTTACATTTTTATCAAAATACCTGCAAACTTCGGTAGCTGCCTCATCCATTGCCGATAATGCTCTCAATAACGGAATCTTGTTATCCAAAGCTTCTCCGGTGTATGAAATAAATATCGTTGGTATACACAACGTAGTACCGAAAATAAAGGCCGGCGAAGTAGGATCCCAGGCAGTATATCCTCTGGCTTCAAATGTATTTCTTATTCCGCCGTGAGGAAAACTTGATGCATCGGGCTCTTGTTGAACCAACTGTGCACCGCCAAATTTTTCCAACGGATCACTTCCATCAAACGAAGTTTCAAAAAAGGCATCATGTTTTTCTGCAGTTGTACCAGTAAGAGGCTGAAACCAGTGTGTATAATGAGTCACTCCTTTGGACAAAGCCCATTCTTTCATCCCCATTGCAATATAATCCGCTAATTTTCTGTCGATTTTAGTTCCGTGTTGAACGGCACCCTGTACACCTTTAAAAGCATCCGAAGTCAAATATTGCTTCATAGCCTTATCATTGAACACATTAGCTCCAAAAAGAACCGATTTTTTTCCTGTCTCCTGAAACTCTACTAATTTTCTATTTGAAGCTTCTTTTAAAGCCTGAAAACGAATTGATGACATATGATAAATCTTAAATTAATAATTCTTAATAAACATATACAAATATAAATCATTATACTAAACAAATAGTTAAAGCTTTCGTTAATAACCAATATCCAAATCTATTAGTTGTAGTATCAAAAAAAAGGCACCAACAGCCTGATTTTTAAATTATAGTAATAAAAATCTTAACTTAAAAATAATATTTCAAATCAAGTAATTACGAATTTAATTATTATACCCTCCTAAAATTACAATTTTTCAATTATACCCCCGTCAAAATGCAGTAATAACAAAAATTAAAACTACTCAAACAAAAACTACCCCCTAATTTTACAGCGAAAATAAATTATTTTATATTTGCATCAGAAAAAAAATCAAAAAACAAATTATTTATATTATTATGGCTAAAATAAAATTAGAATATATCTGGTTAGACGGATATGAACCAACACAAAATTTAAGAAGTAAAACTAAAGTAGAAGAGCACGAAAACTTTCAAGGAACATTAGCAGAACTAGGAAACTGGTCTTTTGATGGTTCTTCAACAAAACAAGCAGAAGGTGGTTCATCTGACTGTTTGTTAGTACCGGTTGCAATTTACCCAGACCCAACACGTATCAATGGATACTTGGTAATGTCTGAAGTTATGTATGCTGATGGTACTCCACACCCTTCAAACGGTAGAGCTACAATCGATGATGATAATGATGATTTCTGGTTTGGATTCGAACAAGAATACTTTATCATGGATACTAAAACTTTATTGCCGCTAGGTTTCCCTGTAGGTGGTTATCCAGCACCACAAGGTATGTACTATTGTTCAGTAGGTGGAAAAAACACACACGGAAGAAAATTAGTTGAAGAGCACGCTGATTTATGTATCGCTGCTGGAATCAACTTTGAAGGTATCAATCAAGAAGTTGCTTGTGGACAATGGGAATTCCAATTGTTTGCAAAAGGAGCTAAAAAAGCAGGTGATGAAATCTGGGTTGCCAGATACTTACTTGACCGTTTGACAGAAAAATATGGTTACTATATTGAATATCACCCAAAACCACTAGGAGATACTGACTGGAATGGTTCTGGTATGCACGCTAACTTCTCTAACGAAGTTCTAAGAACATGTGGAGATCAAGCTACTTACGAAAAAATATGTGAGGCTTTCCGTCCTGTAACTGCTGAGCACATTGCTGTTTACGGAGCTTACAACGACCAACGTTTGACTGGTAAACACGAAACTGCTTCTATTCACGATTTCTCTTACGGAGTATCTGACAGAGGATGTTCTATCCGTATTCCTTTAATGACTGTTCAAAAAGGATGGAAAGGATGGTTGGAAGACAGAAGACCAGCTTCTAACGGTGACCCATACAAAATTGCTGCAAGAATTATCAAAACTGTAAAATCAGCTTTGTAATCACAAGCATATCATAAAACAAAAGTGCCTTCCTAACCGAAGGCACTTTTTTTATTTAAACAAATTACAGTATCTTTAGACATCGAATAAACTTAGAATTAAAAAAATAAAATTTCATATTTACAGTACATTAAAAAACAAAAAACATTATGATTGTCTGGATATTATTTCTTGTTTTGATATTTACATTTCTTGCCCTTGACTTGGGCGTTTTCAACAAAACCCCGCACATTATCAGCACCAAGGAAGCCAGCAAATGGACTGCAATATGGTTCACCCTTTCCATGTTATTCTCTGGAGTAGTTTATTGGTTATATTCCACCGATTATGTTTTAAATCCAGACCGGCTGAAACCATCTGTTGCAGCAATGAAATTCATAACAGGCTACCTGATTGAATTATCATTAAGCATAGATAACATATTTGTAATCGCATTGATTTTTGCCTCATTCAAAATACCAAAAAAACTACAGCACCGCGTTTTATTCTGGGGAATATTAGGCGCAATTGTTTTTAGAGGAATAATGATTTACTTCGGGGTCTTATTAATTCAAAAATTCAGCTGGACATCTTATGTTTTTGGAGCATTCCTATTATTTACAGCTATGAAAATGCTATTCAAATCAGAAGACGAAGAAGAATTCAACCCCAAAAAATCTGTAATCTATAAATTTTTAGGCAAAATAATCCCCATTTCTACCCATAACGACAAGGAACATTTTTTCATAAAAACCGAAAAAGGAAATGCCGCTACTCCCCTGTTTGTAGCACTAATCATTATAGAAGTAATGGACGTGGTTTTTGCAGTAGACAGTGTTCCTGCAATATTAGCCATTACAGCCGATCCTTTTTTAGTATTCAGTTCCAATATTTTTGCCATACTGGGATTGCGCTCCCTGTACTTTTTCCTTGCCAATATGCTGGAAAAATTCAGTCATCTGGAATACAGTTTGATTGCTATTTTAAGTTTTGTCGGACTAAAAATGCTGTTGCATGATTACATAGAAATTCCAGAATGGGCTTCTTTGGGATTTATAGCCTTGGCACTAGCTATTGGCGTGATTGTTTCTTTGCAAATAAGCAAAAAAGATGAAATCAAAAAACAGAAACACAACCATTAATTTCTTTTACATTTAACCGTGCATAATTTTTTTCAGAAAGAAACTTAAAGAAATAAGCATAAAAAAAGGAAATCATATGATTTCCTTTTTTTATGCTTATTGATTTTTAAAAATCAATTTTCTGAACTTGACTTTCATCTATATTCAAGGCTTTTACGACAGCAAAGTAATTATTTTTATCAATTGATTTAGAAAAATAACCCGGTACAATTACAATTCTGAATGTTTGATTATTCAAATACTGCGGAGTCAATGCCAAATTATAGGTTCCTCCTGCATATATAGTAAAATCTTCTTTGCTGAAATCAAAATCATAATCCAACTCTCCTTCTGCCAAGAACAGAGTTCTCGGAATTGACTGCCAGATTGGAGTATTAGCATCAATTGTCCCCGCCAATCTATAAATTAAAATTTGATCAGAATCGTATATTTTCGGATCCAACTTTCTATAGATATAATATCCTAAATCAGGCACATCAGCAGGATCATTAACAAAACTGACATTATTAAGCTCAAAAACCTCAGCAATCAAACCATCTTGTCCATCTTGTCCATCTTGTCCATCATATCCCGGAGGACCCGGAGGACCTTCAGGTCCTGTACAACCCTGAAAAACCAACATTCCTATAACCGCTAAAAGTGTAATTATTTTTTTCATTTTTTTATGTTTTAAAGTTTGATAAAGGTACTTCAAAAATTAAGCCAAAAAATATTTTTTTCTGGGATTTCATTCAAAATAATTCAATGAATTTTTATTTAATAAATCAATAAAGAATAAAAAACTCAAATTCATTAGCAAAAAAACATTTTAAACTCATCAAAAAATACTTATACAAAGCTAACAATTAACACTTTAAAAAAAAAGAGCATAAAAAAGGCTCTCCAAACCGAAAAGCCTTTTCTTTGTTTTTAATGACTCCTAATTATTTAGAACTCCATTATTTTTTAATATTTTATTAAAAAACAATACCTGATAAGGCAATGCATTTTCCCAATATTCCCAAGTATGCGCTCCCGGACGTTCTGTATAATCATGGGGAACTTTTGCATAGACTAATCTCCTGTGCAGCTCCCTATTGGGTTCAATCAAAAAATCATCCACACCGCAATCCATAATCAAAGCCAATTTATTGCTTTTCATTTTTTCCACCATTCCAAGCACGGCATTTTGTGCATACAAATCAGGATTAGTACTTTGGTCGCCAAAAACAGGCTGCATTAATTTTATAACTTGATCATTTGGTTCCCGGCCCAACATTGTCCCCATATCAACTGCCCCGCTCATGCTTCCTGCTGCGCAAAACAATTCGGGATGTTTAGCTGACAGCGACAAAGCACCATGACCTCCCATAGAAAGTCCTGCTATGACACGTCCTTTTTTGTCATTTACAGTTCGATATGTTTTGTCAATCTTTTGAATCACCTCTGAAGTTATGTAAGTCTCGAACTGACTGCCTTTATTCACAGGGCTGTCAAGATAAAAACTAAACGTCTCCCCTTCTGGCATCACTATTATAATATTATATTGATCAGCTAAATTTTTAACTGTATTTTTATTAGGTGTACTGGACAACCAATCCGAAAAATGACCGTAAGCGCCGTGCAAAAGATAAAGCACCGGATAAACAGCTTTTCCTTTCGCATATGAATTAGGCAAAACCACAGCCGCTTTATAAGTTTTATTCATTGCGATACTGGGAATTTGTAAAGTATCAACAGTTGAAGCGAAAGACAAAATGATATTGCCGAATAAAAATGCAATACACAGTACTTGTAATTTTTTCATATTATTCTTTTTTTGATGAATTGTAAATATACAATTTCCAAAAGCAAAAACAGAAAACTCTTTATTCAATTAATACTGAATAAACTACAAAACACTTATTTTAAAATACTTACACTAAAATTGATTTGTTTTTGTAATACACAAAAATCAGTTCAAGTGTAACTCAAAAAAACAACTGTCATTTAAACTACTCTATAAAAGACTTCAATTCATGACGGTATTGTGAAGCACTTTTTCCTGTAAACGCCTTGAACGACTTATTAAAATGACTAAAATTATTAAAGCCACTTTCATAACAAATTTCGGTAATGCTTTTAGTATTCTCAGACAAAAGTTTTGATGCGTGAACCAGGCGGTAATCATTTACAAAAGCGGTAAAAGTTTTATTGGTGATTTTTTTAAAATACCTGCAAAATGAAGGAGTTGTCATGCTCACAATATTTGAAACTGTATCCAATTGAATAGGTTCTTGAAAATTGTCTTTCACATAATTAAAAACCACATTTATCCTGTCGTTATCCTGAACCTGCATTTCCAAAGCAAAACCATCGGCATTCAAAATAGTATATTCGTCACTTACCCCTAGATCATTCAAAATCCTAATCATTCTTAATAGTCGATCAAAATTAGAACGATTTCCCATCTCTTCTATTATAGGTGCAATCCTTTTTATGGTTTCTTTACCAAATGCTATTCCCCCTTTTGCTCTCTTAAAAAGCTGTTGAATGTTTTTTAGTTCCGGAACATTCAAAAAATCACTTCCTAAAAAATCAGCTGGCATTTGGATAACAATTTCATTTTTATTGCCCGTTTGCTCATTTGTAAACCCACAATGAGGCAAATTGCTTCCTATAAGAACTAGATCACCATCTGAATAATAGGAGATATGACTTCCTATTTGTCTTTTCCCAGAACCTCCATTAACAAAAACCAATTCAATTTCGGGATGATAATGCCATAAATCCGATTTACAATTGGCGTTCTCGTCATATCTGGAAAAAGTAAAAGAACTCCCAAATGAAGGAGTGATAATTTCAAGTGTCGGACTCATTTTTTTCATTTGACCCATTTTTAAAACTATTCAAATTTACCACAAAACAATTCTATATTATCAAAAATTAACATACATCGTTTTCGCTAGGTTAAAATAACACACAAATAAGAAAACACAGTGGCGCAACCGAATCAATTATGGTTCTACTTTAGCAACAGAAATTTAATTACTAATTTAAAACAACAGTATTATGAAAACGATTTTAAAATTAAGTCTGGTAGTTTTAGTGGCAATGACTACAATGAGTAGTTATGCAATCGATGGTGATTTTTTACTTAATGTAAAAAAAGGAACTGGTAAAGAAATTAGTTTTTCTGTAAATGAAATTCCAAAAGCGAATGTGACTATCTACGATAAAGACCATGTTGTAATCTATTCTGAGGTTGCGACTGGCAAAGGCGGTATTCTAAGAACATACAGCCTTGAGGAATTTCCTGATGGTGTTTACTTTTTGGAAGTCGAAACCAATTTAAAAAAAGTAACACATGAAATTGTTATTTCAAAAGAAGTTTCAACTTTATCACGAAAATCAATCGCAGAAGTCTACAAAGGGGAATTGAAAATGAAAAACCAAAATGTGGCTTCAACTAATTAATTGTGTTGTTAAAAAAAGAAACTTACTTCGAATTTTGTTTCAAAGACAGCTCCTTTTTGGGAGCTGTCTTTTTTTAACTGATTTGACCACCTTAACCATTACTTTTTATTGTACGATTGAAGCACTTTTGCAAGCTCAACACAATACTCTAATTTATCATTTTGAAGATTTCTTTTACTGACTTGAGCTGTCTCATAAGCCAATGCGTTGGTCATGGACTGAATCCTATCAACCATATTTATAACTGCAATATCGTTGCTTTTTTTCCTGTCATCAAGCTTTTTCATTTCAGTTTTCCAAAATTTAAAATTGTTGTCACTTTTGGCCGCTTCCAATTCTTTATCAAATTGATTCAAAATAGAATTCTTAATTTCACTTTCTAAAACTGCTGTTTCCTCCCTTTTTGCAATTTGACTCTTATACTCTTTGGAAACTTTTATTGCTTCTATAGCAGAGCTTATTTCATTATGATCATAAATAACTTTGCATCTTTCATATTCATCAATCGCAGATATCAATTCCATTTTTTCTTTTAAACTATCAGCAATTTTTAAATTCTCCTCATAAATTCTTTTAATGGCACTTTCGTTAGACTTGCGGATATTTTTCTTAAAAGCTTGTATTTCCAGCCAATCAAAAGCACGAAGCATTTCTTTTTGTGAGGGCCAAGAATGAACTTGGTGTGCTATAAATAAAGTATTTTTAACCATCATCACATCGAGCCATCCTTTATTGGCAATCATCTCCTGATAATTCATATCACTGTCTCCAACTATCCCCACATACGAAAAAGCACCTTCTTGCAAAGCAAATTTATCCACTTCATTAAAAGATGCTCCACACGCAATTACTCCCTGAAAAGCACTTGAAGACACAGCTATATTACCCGCTAACCTTGCACCTCCCGAAAACCCTGAAATATATAGTTGTGAGGGATTCAAATTGAATTCCGTTGAGGCACTCTCAAACAATCGACTTGCTATTTCCAGATTGGTATCGAGTGTACCATTTTTAGAATTATTAGAACAAACCAAAATATAATTATACGTTTCTGCTGCCAAAACAAAAGGTTCAATTCCTACTTTCCCTCTGCCACCCGGGTCAAAAATAAAAACAATCGCCGAAGGCACCTCTTTCCTGTATTGCGTGGGCAAATAAACAGCATAGGATTCATTTACAGTATTGGCAATTTTGACGGAATCTACAATTACTCCTTTAGGAAGTAATTGTTTTTCTTGGGAATAACCACAAATACTATTGAGAAATACAAAAAGGCATAAAAAAATATTTTTCATCTATTGACATTTATTGTTTTATCGGTGAAATATAATTACTTCATCGGTTCTTCATTACTCGATTCAGCCATACAATTTTGGAATTCGATTATTTTAAATTCCAACAAATTTACAATAATGGTTGCTTCAAATTTTACAGATTGCTATTTAAAAGATCCTCCTTCAATTTACATGAGCAATTTACAAACAAAAAACACATTCAGCCAACGATGAAGTTTACCGAATGTGTTTTTATTTTTTAAAGAAATAAAATCTACATATTCCTTCTATACTGACCGCCAACTTCAAACAAAGCTTCGGTGATTTGTCCCAAAGAGCAGACTTTTGTAGCTTCCATCAAATGCCCAAATAGGTTTTCCCCTTTAATAGCCGCTTCCTGAAGTGTATTTAAATGTTCTTTTACCAAAACAGCGTGACATTGATGTAAATTATCCAACATCGTAATTTGATATTGTTTTTCTTCTTCAGTTGCACGAATTACTTCAGCAGGAATTACTGTTGGAGAACCTTTGGAACTTAAGAAGGTGTTTACTCCCACAATCGGGAATTCACCTGTATGCTTCAAGGTTTCGTAATACAAACTTTCCTCTTGAATTTTAGAACGTTGGTACATCGTTTCCATTGCTCCCAGCACTCCCCCACGTTCTGTAATTCGGTCAAATTCCTGTAGAACGGCTTCTTCAACCAAGTCTGTCAATTCTTCAATAATAAATGAACCTTGAATTGGATTCTCATTTTTGGCCAAACCTAATTCTTTATTAATAATCAGCTGAATTGCCATTGCTCTACGAACAGATTCTTCTGTTGGAGTCGTAATCGCTTCGTCATAAGCATTGGTATGCAGTGAATTACAGTTGTCGTAAATCGCATACAAAGCCTGCAACGTGGTTCGAATATCGTTGAAATCAATTTCCTGCGCGTGCAACGAACGACCGGATGTTTGAATATGGTATTTCAGCATTTGAGCTCTTTCATTGGCACCATATTTATTTTTCATGGCTTTCGCCCAAATTTTACGTGCAACGCGACCTATTACTGCATATTCCGGATCGACACCATTCGAGAAAAAGAACGATAAATTTGGTCCAAAATCATTGATATCCATTCCGCGGCTCAAATAATATTCTACGTATGTAAAACCATTTGAAAGCGTAAAGGCCAATTGTGTTATTGGATTTGCACCCGCCTCTGCAATATGGTAACCCGAGATAGAAACCGAATAAAAGTTTCTAACGTTTTTGGCAATAAAATATTCCTGAACATCTCCCATCAATCGTAAAGCAAATTCTGTCGAGAAAATACAGGTGTTTTGCGCCTGATCTTCTTTTAAAATATCGGCTTGAACTGTCCCACGAACTTGTGAAAGTGTTTTCTCTTTAATTTCATTATATACTTCCAAAGGCAATACCTGATCACCGGTTACTCCTAAAAGGAATAATCCCAAACCATTATTTCCATCAGGTAAATCGCCTTGATAATGCGGGCGCTCTACACCTTTTTGCTTGTAGATTTTGTTGATTTTAGCAGTAACTTCATCTTCAAGATTATTTTCTTTTATATAAATTTCGCATTGTTGATCGATAGCCGCATTCATAAAGAATCCAAGCAACATAGGCGCCGGACCATTAATCGTCATACTCACCGAAGTCATAGCATGCACTAAATCGAAACCGGAGTATAATTTTTTGGCATCATCCAAACAACAAATAGAAACTCCTGCATTTCCTATTTTTCCGTAAATATCAGGACGAATGTGCGGATCGTTACCATATAAAGTTACACTGTCAAAAGCAGTAGAAAGCCTTTTGGCCGGCAATCCTGCACTCACATAATGGAAGCGCTTATTGGTTCTTTCGGGTCCGCCTTCTCCGGCAAACATTCTTGACGGATCTTCTCCTTCACGCTTAAATGGATACAATCCAGAGGCAAAAGGAAATTCTCCAGGAACATTTTCCTGCAGACACCAACGCAAAATATCACCCCAGGCTTTGTACTTAGGCATTGCTACTTTTGGTATTTGCGTATGCGAAAGCGACTCTGTATGAGTAGCCATATTTATTTCTTTATGACGGACTTTAAACGTGTAAACCGGATCTTTATATTTTTTTACTTTTTCATCCCACTTAAGAATCAATTTCCAATTGTGCGGATCCAAATCCATTTTCACTTTATCAAATTGATTCAGTAAAAGGTTTAAAAAGATTTTATTCTCGGCAACGCCAGGTTTTTCAGATTCTAAAGCACTAGGCAATACTGAATCCTCATCGATTCCAGTTTTATTGATTACAGGGATTTTTCCGGAAACACTTTCAATTGTTTTGAATACTCCGTATAATTTTTGAGCCACTTGCTCCTGACTTAAAGCAACAGTATCATATTTCCTGTTATTTTCGGCAATCTCAGATAAATAACGCGTTCTGTGAGGCGGGATTACAAAAATCTTCTCGCTCATTTCACGGGTGATCTGGAAAGTCGATTTCAAATCAGAATCTGTTTTCTCTACAATTTTATCCATGATGGATTTGTACAGCGTATTCATCCCCGGATCATTGAACTGAGAAGCAATAGTTCCAAAAACCGGCATTTCATCAGGATTAACATCCCATAAATTATGGTTCCGCTGGTATTGTTTTTTTACATCACGAAGAGCATCCAATGCGCCGCGTTTGTCGAATTTATTTAAGGCTACCAAATCTGCAAAATCAAGCATGTCGATTTTTTCCAATTGGGTTGCGGCACCAAATTCAGGTGTCATTACATATAGTGAAACATCAGAATGATCCATAATCTCCGTATCAGACTGACCAATCCCAGAAGTTTCAAGGATTATAATATCGTATTTTGCTGCTTTTAAAACTTCAATAGCCTCGGCTACGTATTTTGACAATGCCAGATTTGATTGACGGGTAGCCAATGAACGCATATACACTCTGGAGTTATTAATCGCGTTCATTCGGATTCTGTCTCCTAGTAATGCTCCGCCGGTTTTACGCTTGGAGGGATCAACAGAAATCAATCCGATTGTTTTTTCCGGGAAATCGATTAAAAAACGGCGTACCAATTCGTCTACCAAAGATGATTTTCCTGCTCCACCAGTTCCTGTAATTCCAAGAACAGGAATTTTTGAAGTTTGGTTTTCAGCATGGATTTTATCAAAATATGGTTTTGCTATTTCCGGAAAATTTTCGGCTGCCGAAATCAAACGGGCTATGGCTGTTGGTGTTTTATTTTCCAATGAATCCAATTCATCCGTCAATTTGTCTCCGATAGGAAAATCGGAACGTTGTACCAAATCATTAATCATTCCCTGCAATCCCATTGCACGTCCATCATCAGGAGAATAGATTCGGGTAATGCCATATGCCTGCAATTCTTCAATTTCCGAAGGAAGAATTACACCTCCACCACCTCCAAAAATCCTGATATGTCCTGCTCCTTTTTCCTGAAGCAAATCATACATATATTTAAAATACTCATTGTGTCCTCCTTGGTAAGAAGTCATGGCAATAGCATTGGCATCTTCCTGGATGGCGGTATTCACCACTTCCTCTACGCTTCTGTCATGTCCCAAATGAATTACCTCAACTCCTGTGGACTGAATAATTCTTCTCATTATGTTAATTGCAGCATCGTGACCATCAAAAAGAGATGCGGCTGTTACAATTCGGACTTTATTTACGGGTACATACGGTTTTTGTAATTCCATTTTGTGAATATGATAATTTAACGGTGCAATTTACATAAATTTTAAAATAAAAATCATTAAAAGCAAAACAAAACACAAAATATGATAACAATGTTTTTTATTAAGAAAACAAGCTCTGTTTTCGGAAAAAAATGGTATTTTCGGGTTTTAGCCCCGATGGAAACGAAAAGCCCGGAATGGATACAACCCGTTTTTCCTGCTCCAAAAAAGCGACCAACGGAAGCTCTTTTTGGAGCATTGGAAAAACAGTTTTATCCATGAGGACTTGCAGTGTACAGCGGGATTGGCTCCTAATTATTTTAGAAATTTTAAACAAATGCAAAAAATTACCATACTTATCCATTGCGAAGACAAAAAAGCAATTATTGCCTCGGTGACCAATTATATCGCCTCGATTGATGGAAATATTACTTATCTGGATCAGCATGTCGATGCGGATCAAAATGTGTTTTTTATGAGGCTGGAATGCGAATTCAGCAAGGCGATCTGGAATCTTGAAGCCATTAAAAACCACTTTCAGACTAATCTGGCTGCTCCTTTCAATATGACCTGGAATATGTTTCCACAGGATGAAAAACCAAAGATGGCGTTGTTTATCTCCAAATACGACCACTGTCTGTATGATCTTCTCGGGCGTTTTTCAGCTGGTGAACTTCCCTTGGAAATCCCTTTAATCATAAGCAATCACGAAGATTTAAAACCGGTAGCAGAGCGTTTTAATATTCCATTCTTTCATGTTCCTTTCACAAAAGACACTAAGGAAGAAGGTGAAAAAGCGCAGATTGAATTATTGAAAAAGTTTGACATCGATTTTATTGTTTTGGCGCGTTATATGCAGATTATCACTCCGAATCTGATTTCGATTTACAAAAACAGAATCATCAATATCCACCATTCTTTTTTACCTGCATTTCCGGGCGCCAAGCCATACCATTCGGCTTTTAAGCGTGGCGTGAAAATTATCGGCGCTACGAGTCATTACGTTACAGAGGAACTGGATGAAGGACCAATTATCGAGCAGGATATTTCAAGGGTTTCCCACAGCCATTCAATAGAAGACTTTATTATGAAAGGACGTGATCTGGAGCGTATGGTACTAGCCAGAGCAGTAAAATTGCATGCTGAGCGAAAAACGATGGTCTATAACAACAAAACGGTTGTCTTCTCTTAGAAAACAAAGTTTTAGATAATTAAACCCGACAGGTCTTTCAAACCTGTCGGGTTTATTTTTTCGTAAAATCATTTATAAGCAATCGCCGCACTGGTTGGGCCGGCCAGCGGGACAATCGAAGTCGATTTGAAGCCCACACTTTTTGTCCATTTATTGAAGCTGGAAAATGTATAGTCAAAACCGGTTCCGGTTTCTATCAGCATATTCAGGCTCATCATCATTCCGAAAACATTTTTGGACCGCTCGTCGTCTATTACATTTTCTATAGCCACAAAAGCACCGCCTTCCGGGAGGGCATCATAGGCTTTTTGAAGGAGCAATAGCTTTTTGGGTTCATCCCAATCGTGAAGTATGTTCCCCATTACCACTACATCTGCCTTTGGAAACGGATCTGCAAAAAAATCACCGCTTGCTGTTACTACTCTATCTGAAAAAGGTGTTTTTGCAATTTTTTCCTTTGCAATAGGCTCTACAACCGGAAGGTCAAAACTGGTGCATTTCATATGAGGTTGATACTTGGCTACCATAGCCGACAGTACAGCACCGCATCCGCCTACATCGGTCAATGTTTTGTAATTTGAAAAATCAAACTGCTGGGCAAAAGCATTAAAATTTCCTATCTGAATACTTCCCATTGCATTGATAAATTCCAATAATCTTTCGGGTGATTTATAGAGTTCGTCAAATAAATTATTATTGCCTGCCTTAATTTCATTTTGCGGTAAACCGGTAAGCAAACCTTCTTCCAAATTTCCCCAAAATTGGTACAAACGATTATTAAACATTTCGAGCATGCCACCTACATAAGCGGGCTTGCCTATAACTAAAAAAGCATCAGAGTTGATACTATTGGAATAGACCGCCGTTTCCAAAAGTCCTTTCCGATTGAGAAAACCAAGTCCGGTTAAGGCATCCAAAAAATCATACAAGTGAATATCGGTACACTTCAAATACAGCATCTCCCTGATTTGCTGAGCTGTCATTGTTTCCTTTTCATTAAGCTTTGAAAACAGTTGAAATTTTACTGCTGCTAATAATAGTTTTGAGGTCCAAAATCCGGAGCCTATTTGCATAATACCGGCTGGCGATGGCTGGTCTTCTTCATTTTTCATTTTTTTGTCTTTTAAAATTTTACATTTGATTTATTTATCTAAAACTTCCAATACTCTGGTTTCTCCATTATAATTGAACACTACTTTGGTCCAAAAGGATTTCGATTTTTTATCTGTAGGATACCAGTCCCGATTTTCTTCGACAAGAATAAAAAGTCCCGTTACAGTTCCCAACACAATAAATTTGGGCAATTTGGGTTGTTTTGAATAAGATGTCAGTCCGTATTTATCAAACAGTTCATCACACTGTAAAGCAACATTTTTGGAAACCAAACCAATCTCGCTTACCGACAGAATGGAAGTTCCGTCAAAAGATTTCTCAGATGCGTTATCCAAATCATTTCTGGCAATGAACTCAAGTATATTTCCATTATTGTCATAAAAATAAAAGGACTTGGCGTTCCAATTATAGAAATCGGCAATTTTATCGGGCGGAATCACATACATGATTTCCGTTTGGTTTTCGATTTGGTAAAAAGCTTCAAGCAGCTTATTATTGGGGATATCAAATGCAAAATGATAGACCGGTTTTACATTTTGGGAAGCATGAAAAGTCAGTTTGGTGTTGCCTGCATGGAATGAAACATTTGAATTGTCACTATATAAAGTCTTCAGTCCCAAAACCCGATTGTAAAAAGCTTCTGTTTCAAGAATATCATCCGACAATAATTCCAATTCCAGTATATTCATTTTTCTAAAAACTGCAATTAACTACATCCTCACAAAAAAAAACATAAAAACCTACATTTCAACACATTACAAATATAGTAAATAAATCCCAGCGGTTATTCTATGTTAAATCAATCCTTTTTTCATTTCATCAATAAATTGACCTTCATCCATCCATATAGTTTCCCTATTTTTGGAAAAAATTAAACAAAATGAAAAAAGCCCTATTCCTACTCCTTATCCTACCAGCAATCAGTAACGCACAATTCAAAGACATCTTTAAAAAAGCATCTGAAAAAATTAATTCAGCAACAAAATCGAACAGTACCTTAGACATTGCCGCCGGACTAAAAGAAGCCCTTAACAAAGGTGTCACCGAACAGGTATCAAAACTTACTGCAACCGATGGTTTTTATAAAAATGAAGCCGTAAAAATCCTCATGCCTGAAGAATTAGCAAAACTAGACAAAATGTTACGAAAAATGGGAATGTCAAAATTAGCCGATGAAGGAATATTAGCCATGAACCGAGCTGCTGAAGATGCCGTTAAAGAAGCAACACCTATATTTGTTTCGGCTATCAAAAACATCACCATAACCGATGCCAAAAGTATTTTGCTTGGGCAAGAAAACGCCGCAACAGTTTATTTGCAGTCGTCAACAGAAAAACCACTCTATGCCAAGTTTAGTCCGGTAGTTCAACAATCTATTGGTAAAGTTGGCGCCGATGTTATTTGGTCCAATATCATCAAACAATACAACACCATACCGTTTGTTACCAAGGTAAATCCTGATATTACAGATTACATAACCCAAAAAGCATTGGAAGGCGTATTCAAAATGATTACCGTTGAAGAAAAAAACATACGAACCGATTTGAATGCCAGAACTTCAAATCTTTTGAAAAATGTATTTGCTTTGCAGGATAAAA
>Ga0208398_100203_pt1 | contig 50748 bp, 47 predicted proteins | sample LakWasMe79_HOW10_2_FD_183905 | JGI IMG/M metagenome (GOLD analysis project Ga0208398, IMG submission 183905) | Freshwater sediment methanotrophic microbial communities from Lake Washington under simulated oxygen tension - Sediment Metagenome... | ecosystem: Environmental > Aquatic > Freshwater >...
GCGCGGCAATAGGCCCAAACAAGTAGCATCCCGCCATGAACAAATGGATAGGCGGAGCGCTGGCCTTGGCAGCGCTGATCGTGGGCGGCCTGCTCTATGGCTGGAAGGGCGTGATCCTGGCGCTGAGTGCGGTGATGTTCTGGCTGCTGATGCAGTTCACCCGGCTGATGCGGGTGATGCGCATGGCCAACAGCTCACCGGTAGGTCATGTGGACAGCGCGGTGATGCTGAATGCCAGGCTCAGGCCCGGCATGAGGCTGATGGAGCTGATCCCGCTGACGCGCAGCCTGGGCCGCAAGCTCGAAGGGCAGGCCGAGACCTATGTCTGGACGGATGCCGGCGGCGTCAGCGTGGAAGTGCAGATGCGGCAGGGCCAGGTGCAGTCCTGGCAGTTGCTGCGCCCGCAGGCCTGATCAACGCTGGCCGCGGCGCTTGGCCATGAAGCCCACGGCGCACAGGCCGGCCAGCATCAGCGCATAGCTCTGCGGCTCGGGCACCGGGGCCAGCGCGTTGCCGATGTAGACCGCATGCGACAGGCCGCTCTGCTGGGCGCCGTTGACCACACCCTTCACGTCGATGTTGAAGCTGCTGAGCCCCTGGCTGCTGCCGTCGATCAGGTAGAAGCTGTAGCTGGTGGCCTGCTTGAGCCCGATCACGAACAGGCCCTTGGCCACCAGGCCCTGGTCGAAATTGAGGCTGAAGTCCTTGCCGTCGTCGGCGAACACGCCATTGCCGATGGCGTCGGACTTGCTGTAGACCATGCTCGCCGAGCTGTAGTGGAAGCCGTTGTCACCAAACTTGGCGTTGATGGCGTCGATCTGCGACTGGCTTAGCGTGCCCGTCAGATTGCCGGAAAACGAGCCGACGCAGTCGACAAAAGTCATGGACGTGGCGGTGCAGGCAGCCGGCTGCGCGGGCGCGGCCCAGGCGTTGCCGGCAAGAGCGCAAGCGGCGAGGGCCAGGATGCTGAGGGCGCGGAAGGTCATGTCTGTTTGTCTGTCGTTTCAGGGTTAATGCCAATGTACGGGTCCGGCCTGCGGGTCGTCGCGGTAGAACTCCCGCAATCGAGGGGGCTGCGCGTCCCGCGGCGACATGCCGTCGGGACCGATGTGAGATGCGTCACGGAATCCTGTTGAGGCCGGCGCTTGCATAGAATCCAGGGCTAGTCACCCTAAGCCAAGGAATCCCCATGTCCCTCGACGACCGCGACGGCAAGATCTGGATGGACGGCACGCTGGTGGACTGGCGCGACGCCAAGATCCATGTGCTGAGCCATACCCTGCACTACGGCTGCGGCGCCTTCGAGGGCGTGCGCGCCTACAAGACCGACAAGGGCACGGCCATCTTCCGCCTGCGCGAGCACACCGAACGCCTCTTCAACAGCGCCAAGATCCTGCGCATGAAGATCCCGTTCGCGATCGAACAGGTGGAGGAGGCCCAGAAGCAGGTGGTGCGCGAGAACGCGCTGGAAAGCTGCTATCTGCGCCCGCTCACCTGGATCGGCTCCGAGAAGCTGGGCGTCAGCCCCAAGGGCAACCAGATCCACCTGATGGTGGCGGCCTGGGCCTGGGGCGCCTATCTGGGCGAGGAAGGCATGAAGCGCGGCATTCGCGTCAAGACCAGCAGCTACACCCGCCACCATGTGAACATCACCATGACCCAGGCCAAGGCGGTGAGCAACTACACCAACTCCATCCTGGCGAATATGGAGGCCACCGAGGATGGCTATGACGAGGCGCTGCTGCTGGACGCCTCGGGCTTCGTCTCCGAGGGCGCGGGCGAGAACCTCTTCGTCATCAAGGGCGGCGTGGTCTACACCCCCGACCTCTCGGCCGGCGCGCTCAACGGCATCACCCGCAACACCATCTTCCACATCTGCCAGGATCTGGGCCTGAAGCTGGTGGAAAAGCGCATCACCCGCGACGAGGTCTATATCAGCGACGAGGCCTTCTTCACCGGCACCGCCGCCGAGGTTACGCCGATCCGCGAACTCGACCGGGTCGAGCTGGGCAAGGGATCGCGCGGCCCCATCACCGAGAAAATCCAGGCGGCCTTCTTTGACATCGTCAATGGCCGCAACCCCAAATATGCTCACTGGCTGAGCCTGGTCTGAGAAAGCGAAAGTAAAGCAATGAGTGCGCAAGAAAACAAGAGCATCGTTGAAGTGCTGGCCAAGGACGTGCAGGGCGGCGGCGTGGTGGCCTGCCCCAACCCCGCCATGCCGCTGTGGAGCAACCATCCGCGCGTGTTCGTCGACATCACCCACGAGGGTGGCGGCAAATGCCCGTATTGCGGCACGGTCTACAAGCTCAAGGCGGGCGAACAGCTGCATTCCGCGCACTGACCGCCGTGATGCACCGACCCAAAGCCCAGGCCGCCGCGCTCTTGTCCTCCCCCGAGGACACCGAGCAGCAGTTCTACGAAGCCCTGCAGGGCGCCGATCTGGACCGCCTGATGGAGGTCTGGGCCGATGAGGACGAGGTCTCCTGCGTGCATCCCGGCGGCCCGCGCGTGGTGGGCCTGGGCGCGATCCGCGCGGCCTTCGAAGCGGTGTTCCAGCAGGGCGCCATCGCCGTGCATCCTGAGCGGGTGCGCCGCATGGTGAGCGGCGACACCGCCATCCACCAGGTGCTCGAGCGCGTGCTCGTGCAGGGCGCCGAGGGGCAGCAAAGCGCCTGGGTCATCTCAACCAATGTTTACCTGAAAACCGCCATGGGTTGGCGCATGGTGGTGCACCATGCCAGCCCCGGTACCGCGCATGACATACAAGAGGTGGTTGAAGAGCCGGCTACCCTACACTGACCGCGTCGCCATGCAGTACCAAGCGCCCAATTGGCTGCCCGGCGGCCATGCCCAGACCATCTGGCCGGCGCTGTTTGCGCGCCGTCATCAGGGTCTGCCGCTGCAGTTCCGGCGCGAGCGCTGGACCGCGCCCGACGCCGACTTCATCGACGTGGATTGGCTGGAGACGCCGGCGTGGATGTCGCACGACATGTTCACCAAGCGCCAGCCCGAGTTCCAGGAAAGCCGTTTTGGCGAAGGCATCGGCGGGCGCGGCAGCATGGCGCCGCTGCTGGTGCTGTTCCACGGCCTGGAAGGCAGCTCGCAGAGCCATTACGCCCAGGCCTTTGCCGCGGTGGCGCGCCAGCGCGGCTGGGCGTTCGCGATCCCGCATTTCCGCGGTTGCTCGGGCGAGCTGAACTTGGCACCGCGCGCCTACCACTCGGGCGACTTCGAAGAGATCGGCTGGATGCTGGCGCGCTTCAAGGAGCTGCACGACGGCCCGGTGCTGGCCGCCGGCGTCTCGCTGGGCGGCAATGCCCTGCTGCGCTGGGCCGAGGAGCATGGCCAGAGCGCCGCCGCCACCGCGCGCGCGGTCTGCTCGATCTGCTCGCCGGTGGACCTGGCCGCCTCGGGCCGCGCCATCGGCCAGGGCTTCAGCCGCCAGGTCTACACGCGCATGTTTCTGCGCACCATGGTGCCCAAGGCCTTGCGCAAGCTGAAGCAGCACCCCGGCCTGTTCGATGCCGAGCGCCTGCTGCGCGCGCGCGATCTGTACGAGTTCGACAATGTCTTCACCGCGCCCTTGCACGGCTTCCGCAACACCGAGGACTATTGGCAGCGCGCCTCCAGCAAGCCGCACCTGGCGCGCATCCGCATCCCGGCCCTGGTGCTGAACGCACGCAACGACCCCTTCGTGCCGGCTTCCTGCCTGCCGCGCGAGCATGAGACCGGGCCCTATGTGACGCTCTGGCAGCCCGAGCATGGCGGCCATGTGGGCTTCGCCGCCGGCCCGCTGCCCGGCCATGTGATGAGCATGCCGCAACAGGTCTGCGACTGGCTGTCCCAGGCGCTCTAGACTCGGGCCATGGACCCCATCGTCAAGGCCGCGCTGAAGAAGTGGCCCAACGTCCCGCACTGCTATGGCTGGCTGGCGCTGGACGCGCGCGGCGACTGGTATATGCGCGACGAGCGCATCCAGGCCGCCGGCCCCTTCCCGCAGGTGAAGGGCAGCCGCATCGTGCATGAGAAGCTGCGCGAGTTCATCGAACGCAACTACGAGGCCGACGAGCAGGGCTGCTGGTTCTTCCAGAACGGGCCGCAGCGCGTCTACCTGCAGCTCGAGGCCACGCCCTGGGTCTGGCGCCTCGCCGCCACGCCGGCGGGCCCGCAGCTGCGCAGCCACACCGGGCGTCCGGCCCAGTTCCGCAGCGCCTGGCTGGACGAGCTGGGCCGGCTCTACCTGGACAGCGACATCGGCCCGGGCCTGGTGCACAGCCTGGACATGGAGACCGCGGCCGATGCGGTGGAGCAAGGCTTGTGGACACCCCAGGACATCCGCGCCGCCGAGCTACCCGCGCGCTTCGGCTTCCAGCGCCAACCTCAGGCGCAATAAAAAAACCGCCGGGGCTCGACGCCCGGGCGGTTTGTGCTGATCTTGCGATGCCTGATCAGTTCGCGGCGGCCGATGCGGCTGCGGCAGGTGCCTTGGGTTCGTCGAACTTGGCACCGCCCTGGTTGGCCATATAGACCACGGCGCGGGCGATCTCGAAATCGCTGTGATCGCCGCCGCCCTGGGCACCCATATTGCCCTTGCCCTTGAGGGCCGAGTTCAGCAGGGCTTCGAAGCCGTTCTTCACGCGCGGGCCCCAGGCGGCCGCATCGGCCAGCTTGGGTGCGCCGGCAGCGCCGGTGGCGTGGCAGGCCGAGCACTGGGCCTGGAACACCTGCTCGCCGGTCTTCATCGCGCCGGGGTTGGAGGCATCCTTGATTTCGATCGCGCCCACCGGCTGGATGCGCGCGGCCACCGCCTGCTCTTCCAGACCGACGCTGCCGGCGGCCGGCTTGACATCGGTGGTGACGTAGTTGGCCAGCATCACGATCACGATGATGGGCACCACAAAGGCAAAGAACACGGCCCAGATCAGCTGCTTGGGCGTCTTGATCGGTCCTTCGTGCGGGGCGTCGTGGTCGTGAGATCCGCTCATGAAATCCTCGTTGGCGTCGGCTTGATGGAAAGCGCTGGGAATGCGCTGCCTGCAAAACGCAGGCGGCAAAACCGCGGGATTATATCGTCGGCCGCACAAGCCCGGCCGGGCTTGTGCGGCCAAGGCGCGGAAGCCGGCTAGAATGCGCCCCTGCACCGCGACCGTGGTGAAGTGGATATCATTGGGCCCTCCGAAGGCTTAGTCGCAAGTTCGATTCTTGCCGGTCGCACCAGCCGCCACAGGCCTTGCTTCAAGCCTCCTGTGCGAGGCTCCCGACGCCGGGCAGTACCGCCAGCTGTTGCTCCAGTTGCTCGATCGGCACCGGCCGCCCCAGCAGATAGCCCTGGAAGCGGCGGCAGCCGTTGCGCACCAGAAAGGCCAGCTGCTCCTCGGTCTCCACACCCTCCGCAATCACCTCCAGGCCCAGGCTCTTGGCCATGCCGATGATGGTCTGCACGATCACGGCGTCGGTGTGCGAGCCCAGCATGCTGGCCACAAAGGTCTGGTCGATCTTGAGCTGGTCCAGGCTGAGGCGGGTCAGGTAGGCCAGCGAGCTCTGGCCGGTGCCGAAGTCGTCGATCGCGAAGCGCACCCCCAGCGCATTGATGGCCTGCATCTTGGCCAGCGTGTCGGCCAGGTTGACCAGCACCAGGCTCTCGGTCAGCTCCAGCTTGAGCAGGCGCGGATTGGCACCGCTGCTCTCCAGCACGCCGCGCACCTGCTCGACGAAATCGATCTGCCTGAACTGGCGGGCGCTGACATTCACCGCCAGCTGCAGCTCGCGCGTGGCCGGCGCATCGGCCCAGCGGCGCAGCTGCTGGCAGGCCTCGCGCAGCACCCAATGGCCGATCGGCGAGATCAGGTCGGTGTCCTCGGCCAGCGCGATGAAGCTGCCCGGCGCCACCATGCCGCGGCGCGGATGCTGCCAGCGCAGCAGCACCTCGGCGCCCACCGGCTGCCGCCATTGGTCGACCTGCAGCTGGTAATGCAGCCTGAACTCGCCCTGCGGCAGCGCGTGGCGCAGATCGGCCTCCAGCGCGATGCGCGCCGCCATCGCCGCATGCGTGGCCGGGTCGAAGAAGCGGATCGCATTGCGCCCCGAGCGCTTGGCCTCGTACATGGCGATGTCGGCACGCTTGAGGATCTCGTCCAGCGAGACCTCGTTGCCGTACAGCATGCTGATGCCGATGCTGGCGGTGCTGTGCCATTCATGCTCGTCCAGCGCATAGGGCCGGGTCAGCACGGCGCGCACCTTCTCGGCCACCGTCTCGGCGTCCACCGCCGCCTGCTCGGGCGTCTCGCTCAGGTCGGGCAGGATCACCACGAACTCGTCGCCGCCCTGGCGCGCCACCGTGTCGTTGACGCGCACCGTCGCCTGCAGGCGGCGCGCCACCTCCACCAGCAGGCGGTCGCCGACGTCGTGGCCGCGCGTGTCGTTGAGCTCCTTGAAGTGGTCGAGGTCGATGAACAGCACCGCCGCCGGGCGCAGGTGGCGCACGCTGGAGGCCTGCACCTGGCCGAGGCGGTCGCGCATCAGGCGGCGGTTCGGCAGCTCGGTGAGGGCGTCGTAGAAGGCCAGGTTGTGGATGGTCTCGTCGGCCAGCTTCTTCTGCGTGATGTCGGTGAACACCGCCACATAGTTGGCCACCGCGCCGTCCTCGTCGGTCACCGCGGTGATGCTGAGCCATTCCGGATAGACCTGGCCGTTCTTGCGGCGGTTCCAGACCTCGCCCTGCCAATGGCGCTCGGCGCTCAGCTGGCGCCACATGGCCTCGTAGAACGCCGGCTCGTGCCGGCCCGAGCGCAGCAGGCGCCCCACCACGCGGCCATGCGCCTCGGCGGCGCTGTAGCCGGTGATGCGCGTGAAGGCGGGGTTGACGCGCAGGATGCTCTGCGCGGCGTCGGTGATCGCGATCGCCTCCAGCGAATCGAAGGCGATCGCGGCGATGCGCAGATCGGCCTGGGCGCGGCGGCGCTCGGTGACGTCGGCGGCCACCGCCACAAAGCCCTCGGCCGCGCCGGCGCTATCGCGCAGCGGCTGCATGTCGATGTCGAGCCAGAGCTCGCGCCCATCCTTGCGGCGGTTCAGCACCTGGGCGCGCGCGCCGCGCCCGGCCTGCACGGCGGTCTGCAGGCGGGCTAGCGCCGCCTGCTCGGTCGGCTGGCTCTGCAGCAGCCCGGCCATGCTGTGCCCGAGGGCCTCGCCGAGGCGGTAGCCGGTGAGGCGGGAAAAGGCCTCGTTGACCCACACCAGGCGCTGGCGGCCATCGGTGATCATGACGGCATTGGTGGTGAGCTCGGCCACCAGGGCCAGGCGCTCCAGCTCGCGCGCCTGCGTCGCCAGCTTCAGGTATTGCGAGCGCACCGCGCGGGCGGTGGGCTCGGCCACGATCACCGCCAGCGCGATCAGCAGGCTGACGGTGGCGGCGGCCCAGACCTTGGCCAAGGTCACCGCGCTGCGCTGCCTGGCCTCGGTGGCCTGCTCCAGCGCCAGCACCAGGCGCTCGGCCGCCAGCAGCGCCGGCTCGACCGCCTGCTGCAGGGTCGCGACCCGCGCGCTGCCGCGCTGTGGCGCGGCCTGCAGCAGCGCCTCGGCCTGGCGGTAGAGCGCAGTGCGCGTCTCCTCCCAGCCGGCCAGCACGGCCGCATCCAGCGCCAGCGCCGAGCCCAACCGCGACGAGCCCGCGTACAGAAATTCCTGCAGCACACGCGCATCGCGATCGGCGCGCTCCAGCACCGCGCGCAGCTCGGCCTGACTGGCCAGTTGCTCGCCCGGCAGCTGGCCCAGCAGCGAGGCGATGCGGCCGATGCGCTGGCTGTGCATGCGCTGCATGCCGGCCAGATTGGCGGCCTCGGTTTCGGCCTGGCGGCGCTGCAGCGAGGCATCGGCCTGCCAGGCCAGCAGGGCCGCATGGCCGGCCGCGGCCAGCAGCACCACATAGATGGCCAGGCGCACGCGCCGGTGTGCCGAGGCCCCCGACTCCAGGCCCGGCAGGCGCGAGCTGGGCCCCTCGGGCGCGCGCCGCCGGCCGGCACGGTAGGCCAGCTGCACCAGCAGCAAGGCCAGTGCCAGCGCGCCGGCCAGCGCCGCCGCGATCAGCCAGCCGGTCCAGGCACCGCCCGACATTCAGTCGCCGTGCCCGTTGGCGGGGGCGTCGCCCAGCCGGAACACCTCCACCGCCTGCACCAGCTGGCGTGCCTGCTGCTTCAGGCTGTCGGCGGCGGCGGCGGTCTCCTCCACCAGCGCGGCGTTGTGCTGGGTGGCCCGGTCCATCTGGCCCACCGCGGCACCGATCTGCGCCACGCCCGCGCTCTGCTCCAGGCTGGCGGCGCTGATGCCACCCACCACGGCGCTGACCTGGTGGATGGCCTGCACCAGCTCTTCCACCGCCGCGCCGGTCTTGCCCACCAGCGCGCTGCCCTGGTCCACGCGCGCCAGGCTGGCCAGGATCAGCTCCTTGATCTCGCGCGCCGCCTGGGCGCTGCGCTGCGCCAGGTTGCGCACCTCGCCGGCCACCACCGCGAAGCCGCGCCCCTGCTCACCGGCGCGCGCCGCTTCCACCGCGGCATTGAGCGCCAGGATATTGGTCTGGAAGGCCAGGCTGTCGATCACTGCGATGATCTCGCCGATGCGGCGCGAACTCTCGTTGATGCCCTGCATGGTCTGCACCACCTCGGCCACCATCTGGCCGCCCCGCACCGCCACCTCGGAGGCGTCACGGGCCAGCTGGTCGGCCTGACGCGCATTGCTGGAGTTCTGCTGCACGGTCGAGCCCAGCTGCTCCATCGAGGCGGCGGTCTGCTGCAGCGCCGAGGCCTGCTCCTCGGTGCGGCTGGAGAGGTCGCTATTGCCCTGCGCGATCTGGGTGCTGGCGGTGGCCACCCCCTCGGCATCGCGCCGCACGCCCGCCACCACGGCGGCCAGGCTGGCGCGCATGCGTTCCAGCGACGCCAGCAGGCGCGCGATCTCATGGCGGCCCTGCACCTCGACGCGCGCCGTCAGGTCGCCGCGCGCCACCGCGTCGGAGGCCGCGATGGCCTGCTCCAGCGAGCCGCCAATGCTGCGCACCAGCAGGCGCCCGAAGCCCACCGCCAGCAAGAGTCCGAGCAGGCCCAGGCCCAGCGTGAGATTACGGATGCTGGCATGGCGCTGCTGCGCCTGCGCATGCTCGCTCTGCGCACCGCGCAGCAGCAGCTGCATGAGGGCCTGGATGTCGGTGCCCACCGCCACATAGCGCGGCCGCACCGCCTCCACCACCAGGCGGTTGGCGCCGGCAATGTCGCCCGCCTTCAGGGCCGCCAGCGTCGGCAGCAGACCCTCGCTGACGAAGCGCTGGCGATGCTCGGCAAACTGCTGGGCCAGGGCGCGCTCCTCGGGCTCGTGGGTCCTGGCCATATAGCGCGTCCACAGCGCGCTGATGGCCTGGATATTGCCCTCCACCTCGGCCACGCTGCGCGCGATGGTGGCCTCATCGGGCGTCACCAGGGCCACCGCCAGGGCCAGGCGGTTGCGCAGCAGGCGTTCCTGGATCTCGGCCACCAGGGCCATGGGTTCGGCGCTGCGTTCGTAGACCCGCTGCAGCCCCTCGTCGGCGCGCGTCAGCCCCGCCAGCCCGGTGCCGCCCACCAGCAGCATGAGGGTCAGCAGCATGCCAACCAGGAGATGGAGACGGGTCGATATCTTCAGCTGATTCACCTGCACAACCTTTCCCTGTCAAACCCATGAGCCCGCCGCGCCGTTGCGGCAAGACCTGATCGCGGATTTATAGTAACGCGTACGCTACGTGTTAACTTCAGGGTTTGTGCGGGCCCGGCAGGGCCTTGTGCGCTCTGCGGGGCGCTTGGGTTTCAGGCTTGCGCGTCGGCCGCTGCGCGCGAGCGCAGCAACTGCTGCTCGATGTCGTCGAGCATGCCGTCCAGCAGCTGCGCAGGCGCCAGCCTGGGTTTGGTGGACAGGCCGATATTGGTGAACAGATAGCCGATCACCTTCAGCCGACACAGGTCATGGGCAAGCTGGCGCTGCGCCAGCGTAGCGGCCGGCCCCAGGCAGGCATCGATGAGGGTCTCGCATTCGCGCCGGAACCCCGAGGCCGGGCCGGCGGCCAGGAAGCTGGGCGCAATTTCATTGCAGGGGTCGAACACCAGCTTGAAATCCTGCGGCCGCTCCAGCCAGAAGTGCACATAGGCCGCGTACAACAGGCGCAAGCGCAGGATCGGTGCCTCGCCCACCTTGCTGCGCGTGCGCGCCTCGTGCAGCGAGGCCTCCAGCACCTCGCCCCAGACCTGCTCAAGCAGCGCCGACTTGTTGGGGAAATAGCGGTACAGCGACATCGCCGAGATGCCCACCGCCTGGGCCACGCCGCGCATCGTCACGGCGCCATAGCCGCCCTCCAGATGCAGGCGCCCCACCGCCCGCAGGATCTGCTCGCGCAGTTCGTCGCGCTCCGCGCCGCGGCGGCGGTGGGTGGATTTGCGGGCGGGCTGGATGGGCATGGATGGGGTGGCGTGGCCGCCGATGTTCGCACTTTCAAGGGCGCGCAGCATACTCGTTCCCACCAAGCCATGCGGAACGTGCGCGGCCGCAGAATCGGACATCCGCAAGCGCAGGAAGCCCGAGCATGGTGGTATTGCAACGCAGTCTCGACCGCTCGGTGCAGCGCACCCTGCAAGGCCTGCTGTGGTGGCTGGGCTCCTTGCTGCTGTTGGCGGTGGCCTCGGGCCTGCTCGCCAGCCAGCTGCTGACGCGGCAGTTGGCCACCGTCTACGCCGATCGCGTGGTGCCGCTGCGCGACCTGCAGCGCATCAGCCAGCTGCTCAACGTCGACGTGCCGGTGACCCTCGGCGGCGACGCCGACCGCGCGCTGCAACAGCAGCTGCTGAACGAGCTGGTGCGCGAGCAGAACGCGCTCTGGCGCAAATATCTGGCCACCTACCTGACGTCGGAAGAGAGCGCCTTGGCCGAGACCGCCGGCCAGCAGCTCGGCGCGCTGCAGATCCTGCTGGCGGCCGATCGGCCGCCGGATGCCGCCGGCCGCTACATGCTGCAGCTGCGCCCGCTCAACACCACGCTCGCGGCCCTGCTGGATCTGCAAGTGCGCGTCGCCGACAGCGAGCTGAGCACCGGGCGCGCCTGGGGGCGCTGGGCCTCGGCATGGGGGCTGCTGCTGGCCCTGCTGGGCCTGGCCCTGGTGCTGCTGGCGATCCGACTGGTGCTCACCCGGGTGCTGCGGCCGCTGGCGGTGGTGGCCGACGGCATCGCCAGGCTTTCCGACGGCGATCTGACACTCAGCCCCGAGGCCCAGCAGCTGTCCGGCGACTTCGCCGAGGTCGGCGACCAGCTGCGGCGCCTGCGCAACTCGGTGGCCGAGCGCCAGCAATTGCTGATGCATGAACAGGCCCTCGGAGCGCAGCTGCGCGAGGCCCAGGCCGAGCTGGTGGAGGCCGAGAAGCTGGCCTCGCTGGGCGCGCTGGTGGCCGGCGTAGCGCATGAGCTCAACACCCCCATCGGCGTGGCGGTGACGGTCTCCAGCGGCCTGGCCGACAAGGTGCGGCGCTTCCAGCAAGACCTGGCCCTGGGGCCGCTGCGGCGCTCCATGCTGGACGGACTGCTGGCCAGCATCACCGAGGCCGACCAGCTGCTGGCGCGCAATCTGGCGCGCGCCGCCGAGCTGATACGCAGCTTCAAGCAGGTGGCGGTGGACCGCAGCAGCGCGCTGCGGCGCCAGTTCGATCTGCGCGAGACGGTGGACGAGCTGCTGGCCTCGCTGCGCCCCGCCTATGGCCGCCATGGCACCGAGCTGATCAATGAGCTGCCGTCCGGCCTGCGCATGGACAGCTATCCCGGCGCGCTGGGCCAGGTGCTGACCAATCTGGTCGTGAACGCGGTGCTGCATGGCTTCGATGGCCATGGCGGTGACGTGCGCATCGCCCTGGCCGACCGTAGCGAGGGCGCGCTGGACCTGATGGTGGAAGACAATGGGCGCGGCATGTCGGCCGAGGTACAGGCGCGCGCCTTCGAGCCCTTCTTCACCACCCGGCTGGGCCAGGGCGGCAGCGGCCTGGGCCTGGCGATCGTGCGCAATCTGGTGGTGGGCCTGCTGGGCGGGCGCATCGTGTTGCACAGCAGCGAGGGACAGGGCTGCAGTTTTCTGCTACACCTGCCGCTGAGCGCCCCGGCAGGCGCTGCCCCGGAACACCATGCCAGCATCACCGCCTGAGGACGACGCGCTCGACATCGTGGACGATCTGCACGGCAGCGCCGCGCCCGCGCGCAGCTGGCGCGTGCTGGTGGTGGACGACGAACCCGACGTCGTGCAGGCCACGCTGTTCGCGCTGCGCGACGAACGCATCGACGGCCGCCCGCTGAGCCTGCTCACCGCCAGCAGCGCCGCCGAGGCCGAGCTGCTGATCCAGGCCGATGCCGAGATCGCGGTGCTGCTGCTGGACGTGGTGATGGAGTCGCCTGACGCCGGCCTGCGCCTGGTGGAACGCGTGCGCGCCCTGCCCGGCCGCCAGGCGCTGCGCATCATCCTGCGCACCGGCCAGGCCGGCTATGCCCCCGAGCTGGAGGTGATACGCCGCTACGACATCAACGACTACAAGACCAAGGCCGAGTTGACCCAGCTGCGCCTGCTCACCTGCCTGACGGTGGCGATACGCGGCTTCCACCAGCTGCGCCGCATCGAGGCGCACCAGCGCGGCCTGGAGAAGGTGGTGCGCGCCTCGGGCCGCCTGATGAGCGAGCGCGGCTCCTTCCAGGCCTTTGCCGATGGCGTGCTGACGCAGATCTGCACCATCGTCGACGGCCAGCCCGATGGCGTGCTGGTGCTGCGCCTCAGCGGGGCGCCGGGCCCGCAGGCCCCAACCGATATGGCGGCCGAGGTGGTGGCCGGGGCTGGGGCGTTCGCGCGCCTGGTCGGGCGGCAGGCCGAGACCCTGCCCGAGCCGCTGCGTGGCGCGCTGAGCCATGTCGGTAGCGCCGACGTGGCCCACCATGGCGGCTACGGCGTGGTGCGCGCCCATGCCCAGGATGGCGATGCCCTGCTGGTGCTGTTCTCGCTGTCCTCACCGATGGACGAGGTGGCCACCGGGCTGCTGGAGCTGTTCGCCGTCAATCTCTCGCTGGCCTACGACGACGTGAAGGCCTATATCGAGCTGCAGCACCGCGCCCATCACGATCGCGAGACCGGCCTGGCCAATCGCGCCGGCCTGAAGGCCCAGCTGGGCGCGGCCGCGGGCCTGGAGTTTGCCCAGGTGGCGGTGGGCGATCTGCAGGAGATCCGCGGCGTGCTGGGCGAGGCGGTGGCGCGGCGCGCGCTGCAAGACCTGGCCCTGCGGCTGCAGCAGGTGCTGGGCGGCCAGGCCCATGTGGCGCGCCTGGAGGGCGACCGCTTTGCGCTGGCCATGCCCGGCCCGGTGCCCGATGCGCTGGTGCAGCGCCTGCTGGCGGCGCTGGCGCAACCGCTCAGCGTGGGTGATATGGCGCTGCAGCTGCCGATGGCGCTGGGCTGGTCGCAGGGTGGCACGAGCGTGGACCAGGCCATCGACGAGGCCGGCCTGATGGTGGCGCGCCAGGCACCCGGCCGCCAGGTGCGCAGCGCCAGCTTCTCGGCCGCGGTGCGCGAGCAGGTGCATCGCCGCATGGCTCTGCTGGCCGACCTTGACGCCGCGCTGGCCGAGGACCGCATCGAGATGTTCCTGCAACCCCAGGTGCGCCTGGCGGACCAGAACAGCGTCGGCGCCGAAGCGCTGGTGCGCTGGCGCACGCGCGAGGGTGCACTCGTGATGCCCGACCATTTCATCGCGGTGGCCGAGCACACCGGCGCGATCGTGCAGATCGGTCAGCGCATGGTCGAGAAGGCGGTGGCCCATCTGGCGAGCTGGCCCGACCCGCGCCTGCGTATCTCGGTCAACCTGAGCCTGCGCCAGCTCGAGGAGCCCGACTTCGCCGCCTGGGTCACGGCGCAATGCGATGCCCATGGCGTGGCACGCCAGCGCCTGCGCCTGGAGATCACCGAAACCACCTTCGCCGTGCACAGCGAGCAGGTGGGGCCGGCGCTGGCGGCGCTCACCGAGGCCGGCTTCGAGCTCTCGATCGACGATTTCGGCACCGGCCAGTCCTCGCTGGGGCGCCTGGCCGAGATCGCGGTACACGAACTCAAGCTGGACCGCTCGCTGGTGCGCGGCATCGAGCACGATGCGCGCGCGCGCCGCGTCGCCGGCCTGATCGTCGAGCTGGGGCGCGACCTGGGCGTGGAGGTGCTGGCCGAGGGCATCGAGACCGAGGGCCAGCTGGCGGTGCTGCAGCAGCTCGGCTGCGTGCTGGGCCAGGGCTGGCTGTTCGGGCGCGCCGAGCCGGCGACGCAGTTCAGGCTGGAGGCCTGAGCGGCGTCAAGGCTTCTTGCGCTGCTTGCCGCGGCGGGCTCGCTTCAATTCAGCAGATCGTGCGGATCTTGGCGGACTCGATCACCGCGTCGACCCAGAGGAACTGGCTGTTGTCGTTGAACATGTAGTACACGGTGTTGTTGGGCATCAGCGCGATGGTGACCCCGCCGAAACCCGACATGAAGGGCACGTACTTGTCGGCCGCGCAGCCCAGCGAGGTCTTGACGTTGTAGGCCCAGAAGCCGTTGTTGTAGCGCGTGTCGGTGGCCGGCACCAGGCCGGGGTCGGCCGGCGTCTTCTGCAGTGCGGCGTTCAGCAATGTGCTGTCCAGCAGTTGCACGCCGCCCGCTGCACCCTGGGCGATGCCCACAAAGGTGGCAATCTTGGCCACGTCGTCAGGCAGGAAGGTCAGACCGTAGCCGGTGAAGGGCTGCGCCGTCGTGTCGTAGCTGCGGCGCGTGGTCTTGGCCGTCGGGCTGGCGTTGATGGCGCCCCAGAGCTCGGTGGCCACGGTGTCGGTGAAGATGTCCTTGGTGGATCCCTCCACGCTCTTCAGGTAGGCGTTCATCGCCGTGCCGGCCAGATAGGTGTCGGAGCTGTGATAGACCCACTTGGTGCCCGGATTGACCTTGTGCGCCCATTGCGTGCAGGCGAAGTTGATCTTCTCCGAGTGCAGCAGCTTGAGGAAGAAGTTGTTGGTGATGGCCGTGCCGCCCTCGTCCACCTCATAGCTGGCCGAGGTGTAGTTGCCGGTCGCCATGTCCAGGGCATGCCCGATGGTGACGTTGTTCCAGGCCGTGGTGTTGCAGCTGGATACCAGGTTCTTGACCAACTGGCTCTTGGCTCCGGGGTACTTCTTCTCCAGCCGCATCAGCGCCAGGGCGCCGAAGGCGGACTTGGCGGTGGAGTAGCTGGGCAGCACCAGCTGCTCGCAGTACGGGTACTCGCCGTAGCGCGTGGTGCAGCCACCGCGGTAGTGCACGCCATCGGTGATGAAGCCCACCGTGCTGACATGGGCCGCCACCGTGGTGGAAGGCGTCAGCAGCTTCTGGATGTTGATGCCGGCGGCGGGGAAGTCGGCGTTGAGCGCGCTCAGCGGCTTGACTGGCATGCGCGCGCCCACCTCGGCCTGGTAGGCGCTGATCAGGGCCGCGGCATTGGCAATTGTCTGCGGCGTGTAGCTGGCCGTCAGCACACCCCACATATTCACCTTGAAGTAGGAGCAGGTCTCGGAAGCGATCTGGTAGCTGACCTTGGAAATGCTGCCGTCGGCCTTGAAGAGAAAGCTCATCACGCCGTTGTGCACGCAGTTCTGGTTCTTCTGCATCAGGGCGAAAGGCAGCGCCACGCGGCTGTAGCCGCTATCGGCGGTTTCGTTCCACACGCGGCCGGGCGAGAGCACGTACTCCCACTCCGGATGCGTGCTGGCGATGGCGGCGCGCACCAGCGGGAAGAGGTGGCTGCCGGTCTGGATGAACTGGAACGAAAAAGGCGGCAGATGCTTGCGCGTGGTGTCCGCCGTGCCGGTGTAGTTGTTGGTGTCGACCACCTCGGCAAAGCCACCGCTGCTGGCCGGGTTGCTGAGCGTGATCGTGCCCTGCAGGAAGTTGCTGGGGTGCGCCGCGCCCGCGGGCAAGGCATAGGCCGAGAAGTCGATCAGCGAGCCCGGATCGGTGGCGGTGGAGCTCAGGTAGGTGTAGCCCAGCTGGGTGCGCGCGACCGCGCCACTGCCGCTGAGCAGATCGAAATTGTCAGCGTGGGCGCTGAGGGCGGCGCAGCCGAGCGCGCCAGCGATGAAGAGGCCGAAAAAGGGTTTCACGAGTGACTCCTTGTCGAGTGCTGGAGAGCGGCTCCAGGGCCAGAGCCCGGGGTGTGGCCGCTGAACGGCTCCCTGCCGTGGCCGAGAGCGTGGGCGCCCCCTTGTTGTACGCGTCAGTGTCGTGAAGCCCCGGCGCTGGCGCTATTCCCCTGCGGGGCTAACCCGAGAAGGGCTGGTGTTTTCCGGGTGTACGCGGTGCCGACCAGCGTCGTCCGCTCGGCCTGCGTCGGGCGGCGCCAGCTCTCTAGGTGTTATTCCGCCCCCCGGCAGGGTTGCCCAGTCGGGGGCATGCGAAGAACATGCTCACCAATCTGGCCGAATCCGATGAGCTCGACACCGCACCAGAGCCGTCCCTGGGAACACCCAAGCTGGCGAAGGAACTGCCCGCCGGCACCACGCCGGCCTGGGCGGGTCCGATGATCGTGCAGGGCAGCGCGATCACGCAGGTCTACCGCTTGCGCGGCTGAGCGCGGCGCCCTCAGCGCGCCTCGTTCTTCGCCTGCAGGTAGATCGCAAACAGCTCCGCATGCGACTTCACGCCCAGCTTGGTGTAGATGTGCTTGCGGTGGCCCTTGACGGTCTCGGGTGAGATCTTGAGCTTTTGCGCGATGCCCTTGGACGAGAAGCCGCTGAGCAGCAGATGCACGATCTCCAGCTCGCGGTTGGTCAGGTTGGACGAGCCGCGCGCCAAGGTGGCGGAGGAGTCCACCAGCTCGGCCACCGCTTCGCCGCTCGCAGCCTCCTCGCCCAGCTCGTGCGCGATGGTGCGCTGGCGCATCAGGGCCAGCACCCAGGGCGTGATGGCGCTGAGCACCGACATGTCTTCGATGCTGTAGCGGCGCTGGCTGCCCAGCGAAAGAATCAGCACGCCCTCCTCGCCCAGGGGCAGGTTGAACTGCACCTCGTCCATCACGATGTTGAGCTTGAAGTAACGCTGGTAATAGTCCTCGGCCTCGAAGCGGTCGGGCGCCACGTCGTCCAGGCGCAGCAGGCCGGCGCGCGGGTCGTCCATGCAGGCGATGTAGAAGGGGTCCAGCAGGTAGAAGCCGTTCAGATAGTCCTGGAACAGCTCGTCGTCGCCGCCATCGGCGCTGGGGCTTTCGGCAAACACCAGCGGCTTGCGGTCGCGCGCGAACAGCAGCACCACCCAGTTGTCGAAGGGCACCACGTCGCCGAGATAGCGCAGCAGGATGTTCCAGAAATTGGGCTTGTCCAGCGCTTCGATCAGGCCACCGATCAGACGGTGCCAGGCTGCGCTGTCTGCGGGATGTGCCATGGGAGGTAAGTCAGGAGGTCGTTCGATCAGCTGCGGGCGAGGATAGCAGTGGCCCCGGCGCGCACGCGTTGTGCGCTAGTCACAGTCGATGCCGTGGCTTTGCAGGAAGTCGCGCAGCGGCGCGAGCTGGGCTTCGTAGTCGCGCCAGCGCTGCACCGAGGCGCTGTAGATGGGCTGCCGCACCTGGGTGGCGCTGGCCGTGGCCGCGGGCGCCGCATTGCGGTGGAACTGCAGGCAGGCGTCTTCCCAGGGCAGATCGCAATAGGCCAGCAGCGCGCGGCTGCGCGGCTCCTGCTGCGCCACCAGGTCTTCGTAGGCCAGCTCATGGAAGCTCGCCGGAATGTGGCGGCGCCAGTGCTCCATCAGGCGGTGGTAGGCCAGGTAGTAGTGGCCCAGATCCTCCAGGCTGTACGAGAAGGGGTAGCCCATGCGGAACAGCGTCTTGAACATCGCAAAGCAGCTGTCCAGCGGGTGGCGCCTCAGGTGCACCACGCGCGCGCCGGGCAGCGCCAGATGGATCAGGCCCAGGTAGAGGTAGTTCGAGGGCGTCTTGTTGAGCAGGCGCTCGGCCCGCACGCCATAGCTCTGCAGAGCCGCGCGGTAGTTGGCGCCCAGGCGCTCGAAGTCCAGCGTGGCGCTGCGCTCGATCATCGCCAGCTTGCCGCCCAGCCCGCTCGCCAGCTCCATCAGCGCGAAGGCGAAGCTGTTGATCTCGCCCAGGCTCTTGACCTGGCTGTGCGAGCTGAGGATGCGATCCACCAGGGTGGTGCCGCTGCGCGGCAGGCCCAGCACGAACAGCGCGGGCTCGGCGGGAGCGGCGCTGACGCTGCCGACTGCCTGCTGGCGCCGCTGCAGCAGCGCCGGGCCGAAGACCTCGGCAATGCGGGCCATGGCACGGGTGTCGCTCTCCACCCGGTAGGCCAGGCGGGCGCGGCGCAGGGCCGCCGCGGCGCTCAGGGCCGCAAAGGCGCGCGCGTACTCGCGCAGGTCTTCGTATTCCTTGGCCAGCGCATAGCCCAGCGCCACCCGGCCGGGGTGCTCCTGAGGCAGGCGCGCCAGCGCCTGTTCAAGCTCGTCGACATGGTGGCTGTCGGCCGTCCAGGTGCGCAGCGTGGCGCGGTTCTGGTAGGCGTCGAAGTCATCGGGCTTGAGCGCGATGACACGGTTGTAGAGCTGCTCGGCCCGCTCGATCTGGCCCATGGCCACGCAGGAGGAGGCGAGGTTGTAGAGCGTGGCCGCGTCGCCCGGCTGCAGCTGCGCGGCGCGCTCGTAGCAGCGCTGTGCCTCGGCATGACTGGCGCCATGCAGATACAGCGTGGCGATGTGCTGCAGCAGGCGCGCGTCGTGCTGCGCGCCGGCCTCCATCGCCGCCAGCTGGGCCCGCGCCGCATCCATGCGGCCGCGGTAGATGTGGCACTCCACCACGCGGCTGCGCGCGTTCACGTCCGCCGGGGCCAGCCGGCTGGCGCGCTCGGCGCTGGCCAGCATGGCCTCGAAATCGCCCAGCTGCTGGTAGACCTGGCTGGCCGCCAGCAGCGGCTCCACCGCGCCGGCCTGGGCCAGCTCGGCACAGGCCGTGCTGGCCTCGTCCCTGCGCCCCGCCTCCAGCGCATGCTGGATGAACTTGAGGCGTTGCGGCAGGGGCGTGGCGGGGCTCTGCATGGGCGGCGGCCGGGGCTGGGCTCAGAAGTTGTAGGCCATCGAGACGCCGATGGTACGTGGCTGCGAGATGAAGACCTTGGAGCCGTTGCCGTAGTAGTTCTGCGTCGGGTCCGTGCCCATGTGCTGCTCCAGGAAGCCGCCCGTGATGCCCTCCTTGTTGAGCAGGTTCTTGACGAACAGCGAAGCCGTCCAGTTGTCGCCCGCCAGCATGGAGCTGAAGCCCAGCTGCGAGAAGCCACCCCAGCTGTGCTTGTACTTGGCGCTGGCCGAAATCGCGTTCTCGGTGGCGCCCTGGTAGTAGGCCGAGAGGCGGTTGGTCCACTGCCAGCCGTTGTTCAGGCTGTAGGCATGCTCCAGCGAGCCGCTGAGGGTGTGGCGCGCCACGCCGGGCAGGCGCGTGCCGGCCAGGGCCACCACCACGCTGGGCTTGTCCACGCGCAGCACATCGTCCACCAGCTTGGCGTCCACATAGCTGTAGGTCAGGCCATAGCGCCAGTCGGCCGCCAGGGCGCCGCTGAGCTCGAACTCCAGGCCCTTGGAGCTGGCCTTGCCGCCGTTCTGCGCAGCGAAGAAACCCCAGTTGGGCGTGCTGGTCTCGACCTGCACGTCCTTCCAGTCGATGTAGAAGGCCGAGGCGCCGTACCTGAGCGTGCCGGTGGCACCCTTCACGCCGATCTCGTAGTTGACGTTGGTGTCGGGCGCGTAGCTCAGGTAGGCCGCGCTTTCCTTGAAGTTGCCCACCAGCGGCACGGCGTTGGCGCCACCACGGCGGTAACCCTGGGCGATGGTGAGATAGGCCATGTGGCTGCGCGCCAGGTCGTAGGCCAGATTGAACTTGAAGAGCTGGCCGCTGTCCTTCTGATTGAACACCGAGCGCTCGGGCGTCATGCCCCAGGCCGGCACGCCCATGGTGGTGTCGTTGCTGAACTTGTTGCTGAAGTAGCGGGCGCCGACCGTGCTGCGCAGCGCCGGGCTGAAGTGGTAGGTCAGCTCGCCGTAGGCCGAGCTTTCCTTGAAGTTCTGCGTGCGGTCGTAAAGGAAGTCGTTGTCGTTGACCAGGTAGTTGCCGGGCACGGCCACGTCGGCCCAGGCCTTGAGGCCGCGCAGGTAGCTGCGTTGCGAGGAGGCAAGGTCCTGATCCTGGTAGTACAGGCCGACGATGTAGTCGAAGTTGTCGCCCTTCTTGGAGATCAGGCGCAGCTCCTGCACCAGTGCCTTGTCGCCATAGCTGCGCTGGGCCTGGGCCATGGGGCGCGGGTAGTTGTAGTAGAAGTCCTTGAGCCAGTTGTTCTTGGCATAGAAGCCGGTGTTCTCGGACAGGCTGGAGCCGGTCTGCTCGTAGTGCGAGGTGGCGCTGGTGAGCGTGGCAAAGCCCAGGTCCATCTCCATCTCCAGCGCGCTCATGTCGACCTTGCGGCTGGAGGGTTCGAGCTGCACCGAGCCGTTCTCGTAGTTGCCATAGGCCTGGCCGTAGCCGTTGTTGCCGATGGTGGGCTGGCGGCGGCCGCCGATCTCGTCCTGCTGCGTCTGGTAGGTCAGTGTGGCCGAGAACGCCTTGTTGGGCTTGAACAGCAGCGAGAAGCGGCCGTAGTCGATGTCCACCGTGTCGGCGTCCTTCTTCACCTCGTAGCTGGCCGCTGCATTGGTGATGCCGCCGGGCGCCACCGGGTTGCCCTTGGCGTCGAGCTTGTAGACGTTCACGTAGTCGATCACGCCATCGTTCTTGACCTTGCCGGCCACGATGCGCGCCGCCAGCATGCTGCTCAGCGGCACATTGAGCATCAGGTCGCCTGACAGGTTCTGGCCGTCGGAGCCGTCGGTCTTGCTGAACGTGCCTTCGACACGGCCGCCGAAGGCCTTCAGGTCAGGCGCATGGGTGATGTAGCGCAGCGTGCCGCCCAGCGAGCCCGATCCATACAGCGTGCCTTGTGGGCCGCGCAGGATCTCGACGCGCTCCAGGTCCTTGATCAGGAAGTTGGCGTAGATGGGGGTCTGGTTGACATAGGTGGAGACCGCCGGCACGGCCGAGGTCTGGTAGTCGCCCAGCGCCGAACCGTTGAGGTTGAGGCCGCGCACGGTGACGCCGCTCATCACGCCCGAGTTGCGGTAACCGCGGTCCACCACCGAGGCGCCCGCCACCTCGCGCAGCAGCTCCACCTGATCGGTGACGCGGCGCTCCTGCAGGTCGTCGCCACCCACGGCCGAGATGTTGTAGGGGATCTTCAGCGGGTTCTCGCGCCGGCCCTGGGCGGTCACGACCACGGTATCCAGCGTGGCCTTGTCCTTGGCCGCGCTCTCGGCGGCAGCCGGGGTCTGCGCCTGGGCCGGGATGCCGTGGGCCAGGCCCATCAGGGCGACGGTGATGGCCGTCGCCAGCGGGGTTCTCTTGATGCTCGGTGTCATGCTCACGTGGAGGCTCCTGTGCTGGAATGAATACGGGGACGAATCGGAAGAATGGGCGGCGTCAGCGGCTCAGGCCGTAGAACAGCACCGCGTCGTAGGCGGGGTTGAGCACCACGCCCTTGATGGACTTGCGATGGATCACGCGGCCCTGCAGATCGGCCACGAAGATCGCGGCCGCGTCGTCGATCAGCAGCTGCTGCGCCTGGGCGTACTTGAGCGCGGCGGCCTTGCGGTCACGGGCTTCCTCGGCCACGCCGGCATTCACCAGCGCGTCGTATTGCGGGTTGGCGTAGTGCGAGAGGTTGAACACCGTGGGCGACTCGCTGCGGAACAGGCCGATCAGCCAGTCCGAGGGCGTGCCATAGGTGGGCCACCAGGTCATCGAGACCATGTTCGGCGCCGTCTCCAGGCGCTTGGCGTCATCCCAGATCTTGCCCCAGGGGCCGGGACGCAGCTCCAGCTGCACGCCGATCTTTTCCAGATTGGCCTTGAACAGCAGCAGCGAGTTCTTGTACTCCTCGCTCGTGCCGATGTAGCTGACCGAGAGCTTCCACTGCTCGGGCGGCAGGCCCGAGGCCTGCAGGTATTTGCGCGCCTGCGCCAGGTCCAGGCGCGGCATTTTCAGCTGCGCCTCGTGGCCCCACATGGTGGCTGGGATCAGCCCGGTGGCCGGGCTGGCGCCGCCCTCGTAGATCTTGTCGGCCACGCCACGATAGTCCCAGGCGACGCTGAGCGCGCGGCGGAAGTTGAGGTTGTCGGTGGGCGCCTTCTGCGTGTTGAGCAGGAACTGGGTGTTGCGCCAGGACGGGCCGCGCAGCACCACGATCTTGGGGTCACGCGCCAGCGCCTTCACCAGGTCGGCAGCGGGCAGGGTGATGATGTCGGCTTCGCCCGAACGGATCAGCTGCGCCTGGGTCGAGGCCTCCTGCACCAGTTTGAGCTTGACCTGCTTGAACTGTCCCGGCTGCCAGCCGCCCCAATAGGCATCGAAGCGCTCCAGCGCCACCTCCTGGCCGCGCGTCCACTTGCGCACACGGTAGGGACCGGTGCCGGCGGCGTTGCCCTGGTTGAACCAGTCGGTGCCGGCCGCCATCGCCTTGGGCGACACCATATAGGCCGCATACTGCGAGGAGGCGATCAGGTCCAGCGCCGCCGGCTGCTTGGTGCGAATTACCAAGGTCTGCGCATCGGGCGTGCTGATGGACTCGACGCTGTCCCAGATGAAGGCCGAACCCTTGCCGAGCTTCCTGGTGCGCTCGATCGATGCCTTGGCGGCCGCAGCGTTGAAGTCCTCGCCGTCATGGAACTTCACGCCCTGGCGCAGCGTGAAGCGCCACTCGCGCCCATCCTTGCTGACCGTCCACGCGGTGGCCAGCCCCGGCCGCAGGGCGTCCTTGCCCGCCTTCGGGTCGTACCAGACCAGGGGCTCGTAGACATTGGACAGCAGGATCACCTCGGTGGATGCCGCGATCGCGGGGTCCCAGTCCTTGATGTCCGCATACATGGCGTACACCAGCGGACGTTCGACCTGCGCCACCGCGGAAGCCACCAGGCACATACCGGCCATCATGGCCAGGGCCCATCGTTTTAGTTGCGCCATGCATTCCTCGTTTTCCCAATCGCGCTTGTCTTGAACATCGCCCGGCGAACCGCGCGATCTGGGCGCGCCGGGTCGGCAGCGATTGTGGTGACCCGGCGTGTATCAAGATGCGCTGATTTTTCCCTTGTGACAGGGGGCTTGACTATTCCCTGCGCGGGGCGCCCCCTGCGGGGGGTCATCGAATGCGCCGGCCCTGCCCACAACGGGGGCTTGCGGGTGGACTCAGGGTTTACATCTAACCCCCCGGTGGGGCCGCGCAGTGGGCGTAGCGCGGCACCGGGCTCGCTGGCGAGAATGGCGCCCAGCGAGGACACTGCCTGTCAGCCCGCAGCCAGGCCCGCGCATATAGGAAGTTCGATCGGATGTTGGTCTATTTGGGGAAGAGAACCGCCGCGCTGCTGGCCATCGTGCTGGGGGTGATGGCCTTGGTGTTCGTGGCCAGCCGCGTGCTGCCCAGCTCGCCGGTGGAGATGGCGCTGGGCGCCAAGCCCACCGCCCAGCAGATCGCCCAGGCGCGTGCCGAGCTGGGCCTGGACCGCCCCTTGCCCGAGCAGTTCGCCCGCTTCGCCTGGCGCGCCGTGCAGGGCGATCTGGGCGTGAGCCTGCGCACCGGTCAAACCGTCACCAGCGAGATCCTCGGGCGCTTCGCGGCCACCGCCGAGCTCGTCACCCTGGCGCTGGCGCTGGCGGTGCTGGTGGGCATTCCGCTGGGGGTATGGAGCGCCGCGCAGCGCGGCCGCCTGTTCGACAAGGCCAGCCGCAGCGCCTCGGTGTCCATGCTGGCGGTACCGGTGTTCTTTCTGGGCATCCTGCTGCAGCTGGTGTTCTACGGCCAGCTGCAATGGCTGCCGCTGCAGGGCCGCATCGACTCCGACCTGCTGCTGGACGCGCCCTTTCGCGCGGTGACCGGCTTCTATCTCATCGACACCCTGCTGGCCGGCGACCTCACGGCCTTTCGCAGTGCCGCCGAGCACCTCGCGCTGCCAGTCATTGCGCTGGCCGCGGCCTCGCTGGCGGTGGTGATGCGCACCACGCGCAATGTGATGGCCGAGGTGCTGCAGACCGACTATGTGCGCACCGCGCGGGCCTACGGCATGGCGCCGCAGCGCCTGCTGTTCGGCTACGCGCTGCGCGCCGCCATGCTGCCGCTGCTGACCGTGATCGGCCTGAGCTACGGCTTCATGCTGGGCGGCAGCGTGATCGTCGAGTACGTGTTCGACTGGCCCGGCATCGGCGGCTACATCGTCGAGTCGGTGGTGACCAACGACTTCCCGGCCGTGATCGGCGTGACCCTGCTGCTGTCCTCGGTCTACCTGCTGATCAATCTGGTCATCGATCTGCTGTACTACGCCATGGACCCGCGCCTGTCGCTATGAGTGCCCTCATGACTCCGACCGAATCCCTGCCGGCCGCCGCCCCCACCGGCGCCGCCCGGCGCCCCTCCTGGGCGGCCCGGCTGCGCCGCCATGGCGGCATCGCCAGTGCCGCGGGCCTGCTCGTGCTGATGCTGCTGCTGAGCCTGGCCGCACCCTGGCTGCCGATCGCCGATCCGAGCGCCATCGACCTCGCAGCCAAGCTACTGCCCCCCGGGGCCGGGCATTGGTTCGGCACCGATTCGCTGGGCCGCGACATCCTGGCCCAGGTGGTGCATGGCGCACGCATCTCGCTGTTGATCGGCGTGGGCGTGGTGCTGGTGGCCCTGGCCATCGGCGTACCGCTGGGCCTGGTGGCCGGTTACGCGGGCGGCCGCGTGGACAGCGTGCTGATGCGCTGCTCGGACCTGTTCCTGGCCTTCCCGCCGCTGCTGCTGCCCATCATGCTGGTGGCCATGATGGGGCCGGGCCTGGAGAACGCCATGCTGGCGGTGGCGGTGTCCTGGTTCCCCTGGTATGCCCGCATCGCGCGCGCCGCGGCCATGAGCATCAAGGCCGAGAACTACATTGTCTCGGCGCGCGCCTTCGGGGCCTCGCATGCGCGCATCGTGTGGCGCCATGTGCTGCCCAACTGCACCACCCCCATCATCGTCCAGGCAAGCCTGGACTTCGGCTACGCCATCCTGACCACCGCCTCGCTGGGCTTCATCGGCCTGGGCGCCACACCGCCCACGCCGGAGTGGGGTCTGATGATCTCGAACTCGCGCTCGGTGTTTCTCGAATACTGGTGGACCGCCGCCTTCCCCGGCCTGGCCATCTTCCTGGCCGTGATGGCCGCCAACCTGCTGGGCGACGGTCTGCGCGACCTGCTGGACCCGAAGTTCGAAGGGAGGCTGGCGTGAGCGGGCTGTTGATCGAGCATTTGCAGCTGCGCATCGGCGCGGCCACCCCCTTGCGCGACTGCACGCTGCAGGTCAGGCCGGGCGAGGTGGTGGGTCTGGTGGGCGAGTCGGGCAGCGGCAAGTCGCTGACGGCGCTGGCCTGCCTGGGCCTGCTGCCCCCGCAGACCACGTCCAGCGGCAGCATCCGCATCGGCGCCACCGCCGTGCTGGGCGCCGGCGAGGCGCTGCTGCGCGGCGTGCGCGGCAAGCGCCTGGCGATGATCTTCCAGAACCCGCTGAGCGCGCTGAACCCCTTCTTCAGCATCGGCCGCCAGCTGCTGGACGTGGTGGGCACGCATTTCAGCGAGCCCCGCCCTGCCCTGCTGGCGCGCGTGCAGCGCGCACTCGAGCGCGTGCAACTGGGCGCCACCTTCATGCAGCGCTACCCGCACCAGCTCTCGGGCGGCCAGCTGCAGCGCGCCATGATCGCGATGGCGATCGCCTGCGAGCCCGAGGTGCTGATCGCCGACGAACCCACCACGGCCCTGGACGTGACGGTACAGGCGCGCATCATGCGGCTGCTCAAGGAGCTCACCGAGCAGGGCATGGGTCTGCTGCTGATCTCGCACGATCTGGCCCTGGTGTCGCAGGTGGCCCAGCGCGTCTACGTCATGTATGCGGGGCGCACGGTGGAGTCGGGCGCCACGCGCGAGCTGATGGCATCGGCCTCGCACCCCTATACCGCGAGCCTGCTGAAGGCGCAGCCGCGCCTGGGGCAGTTGCAGCGCCGCCTGCCCGTCATCGAGGGTCAGGTCTTGCCTGCTACCGACACCTTGCCCGGCTGCGTGTTCCGCGCGCGCTGCCGGCGTGCCGTGGAGGCCTGTGCGCGCCAGCAGCCACCCACCCTGCAGCTGCGTGCCGGCAGCCTTGTCGAGTGCCACCACCCCATCCTGCCGGCGCTGCAGGCCCAGGAGCTGAACCATGTCTGAAGCCGTCATCGCGGTGCGCGGCCTGCGCAAGAGCTACGCAGGCAAGGGCGGGCGCGTCCAGGCGCTGCGGGGTCTGGATTTCGCCCTGCCGCCCGGCCGCTCGCTGGCCATCGTCGGCGAGTCCGGCAGCGGCAAGACCACGGCCGCCATGTGCATCGCCAAGCTGGCCGAGGCCGATGCCGGCGAGGTTGTCTTGAGCGGCAGCGACATCCTGGCCGCCAACGCGCGCCAGACCGTCGCGCTGCGGCGCCACTTCGGCGTGGTGCTGCAGAACCCGCTGACCTCGCTGGACCCGCGCGTGCGCATCTGGCGCAGCGTGATCGAGCCCCTGCAGGTGCACGAGCCGGCACTCAAAGGGCCCGAGCTGCGCGAGCGCGCGCTCGCCATGCTGGCGCGCGTGGGCCTGGACGGTGCCATGGCAGACCGGCTGCCGCACCAGCTTTCGGGCGGCCAGCTGCAGCGCGCGGTGATCGCGCGCGCGCTGATCCTGCAGCCGCGCCTGGTGATCCTGGACGAGCCGACCTCGGCCCTTGACGTGTCGGTGCAGGCCCAGGTGCTGAACCTCTTGTGCGAGCTGCGCGACGAGTTCCAGCTCAGCTACCTCTTCATCACCCACAACCTGGCGCTGGTGGAGATCCTGGCGCAGGAGGTGCTGGTGATGTATGCCGGCGCCGTGGTAGAGCGCGGGCCGGTGCATCAGGTCTTCGCTCGGCCGCGCCACCCCTATACCGCCGAGCTGCTGGCGGCCGTGCCCGGCCAGCCCCTGGAGCCGCGGCTGCCGTTGGCCAACGCCCCCGCCGCCATGCAGGCCGACTTCACGGCCGCCGAGCACGGCTGCCCCTACCGCCTGCGCTGCGCGCGCGCGCAGGCCCGCTGCACCGAGGACGCGCCGGCGCCAGCCACCGGCCCCCGCGCGGCCTCCTGCCACTTTCCCCTCGGAGACCACGAGCAATGAGCAAGATTTCCATCGCCGGCCTGCAGCTGGCCCTGCCCTATGGCGACAACCGCGATGCCATCGAGCGCGAGGTCGGCGCCACCATGAGGCGCTTCCCCTGGGTCGACATGGTGGTGCTGGCCGAGCTGGCCGCCTTCGGGCCGGAGATGCGCTATGCCGAGGCCATGCCCGGCGAGACCGAACAGCGCTTCCAGGCGCTGGCGCGCCAGCACCGCATCTGGCTGATCCCGGGCTCCATCTATGAGCAGCGCGACGGCAAGGTCTTCAACACCACGCCGGTGATCAACCCCGATGGCGAGGTGATCGGGCGCTACCGCAAGATGTACCCCTTCCAGCCCTACGAAGCGGGCGTGGAGGGCGGCCGCGAGAGCCTGGTGTTCGACATCCCGGGCGTGGGGCGCTTCGGTGTCTCGATCTGCTACGACGGCTGGTTCCCCGAGACCACGCGGGCCATGGTCTGCGAGGGCGCCGAGGTGATCCTGCATCCGACCATGACCGGCACCATAGACCGCGAGGAAGAGCTGGTGATCGCGCGCGCCAACGCCATCATGAACCAGTGCTACTTCTTCGACGTCAACAATGCCGGACGGCTGGGCAACGGCCGCTCCATCGTGACCGGGCCTCACGGCGAGCTGCTGCACCAGGCCGGCCAGGAGCAGGAGGTGTTCCCGCTGACCCTGGACCTGGAGCGCGTGCGCGACGCGCGCCACCACGGCATCAAGGGCCTGGGCCAGGTGCTCAAGTCCTTCCGTGACGGCCGCCAGAGCTTTCCCTGTTACGCGCCCGCCGCCGCACCGTCGGCGTACATGCAGAGCCTCGGTCCGCTGGCCCCGCGCACCCGCGGCAGCTGAGGCATGGGCCACCCCATGCAGAGTGCCAAGCCGCCACGCCCGCCGGCAACGCTGTGGCTGACCGGCCTGTCAGGCGCAGGCAAGAGCACGCTGGCGGCCGCGCTGGCAGAGCAGTTGGCGGCCCGTGGGGTGGCGCATTTCTGCCTGGATGGCGATGTGGTGCGCGCCGGCCTGTGCCGCGACCTGGGTTTCTCGGCCGCCGACCGGCGCGAGAACATCCGCCGCGTGGCCGAGGTTGCGCGTCTGCTCAATCTGGCCGGGCTGGTGGTGATCTGCAGCCTGATCTCGCCGCTGCAAGCCGACCGCGAACAGGCGCGCGCCATCATCGGCCCCGAGCATTTTCTGGAGGTCCATCTGAGCACGCCGCTGGCGGTGTGCGAGCAGCGCGACCCCAAGGGCCTGTACCGGCGTGCACGCAGCCAGCAGCTCGCCGACTTCACCGGCATCAGCGCGCCCTATGAATGCCCGCCGGCCCCGGCGCTGACCATAGACAGCAGCCATGAACCGGTGGCGCAAGCCGCCTTGCGCCTGCTGCAGCTGTGGGCCGCACACAGCGGCATACCGCTCTAGCCGACCCCGACCGCGCCGGCTCAGCGCGGCTTGCGCGCCCGCGATTTGGCCTTCTTGTCGGCAGCAGCCGGCGGCGGGCTCGGCTTCTGATCGCCAATCACGCTTTTGAGCGGACAGACCTTGAAGGCCGGGCATTTCTGGCATCCGGCCACCACGGCGATGGGGCAAAGCGTCATGTTGAGGTCTCCTTGACGCAGCAATGCCGCGCGCCTGCAATGTAGCGCAGGGCCGTGCCCCAGGCCGGTGCCGACACAGCGCACCAGCAACGGGCATGGTGCACCGCTTGCACCCGCCCGGCGCATTTTTGGCCCACACTGCACAGGCACGGGGCTTGCATTGCCTCGGTGACCCAGCCGGAGACCCCATGCATGCCCTGACCCTACCCGCCCCCGGCCACTTTGACGAGATGCTGCTCGCCAGCGGCGCGATCCGCCCGCATTACCAGGCCTTTGCCAACTGGCTGCACGCGCAGACGCCTGAGCATCTGGCCAAGAAGCGCGCCGAGGCCGATCTGCTCTTCCACAAGGTCGGCATCACCTTCGCCGTCTATGGCGACGAGGCCGGCGCCGAGCGCCTGATCCCCTTCGACACCGTGCCGCGCATCGTGCCGGCCGAGGACTGGTCCATGCTGGAGGCCGGCCTGCGCCAGCGCGTCACCGCACTGAACCGCTTTCTCTGGGACATCTACCACGGGCATGAGATCGTCAAGGCCGGCCTGATCCCGGCCGAGCAGGTGTTCGCGAATGCCCAGTACCAGCCCGCCATGCAGGGGCTGGACCTGCCGCATGGCATCTATGCCCACATCACCGGGGTGGACCTGATCAGGCATTCCGACGGCGGCTACTACGTGCTGGAAGACAACCTGCGCGTGCCCTCGGGCGTCTCCTACATGCTGGAGAACCGCAAGATGATGATGCGGCTCTTCCCCGAGCTGTTCGCACGCTATGCGGTGGCGCCGGTGGCCCATTACCCCACCCTCTTGCTCAACACCCTGCGCCACGCCAGCACGGCCGACAACCCCAACGTCGTCGTGCTGACGCCCGGCCCCTTCAACAGCGCCTATTTCGAGCATGCCTTCCTGGCCCAGCAGATGGGGGTGGAACTGGTGGAGGGGCAGGACCTGTTCGTGAAGGACGAGTTCCTCTACATGCGCACGACGGTGGGCCCCAAGCGCGTGGACGTGATCTACCGCCGCATCGACGACGCCTTCCTCGACCCGCTGGCCTTCCGCGCCGACTCGATGCTGGGCGTGCCGGGCCTGCTCTCGGTCTACAAGCAGGGCCATGTGATCCTGGCCAACGCGATCGGCACCGGCGTGGCGGACGACAAGTCCATCTACCCCTATGTGCCCGACATGATCCGCTTCTACCTCAAGGAGGAACCGATCCTGCACAACGTGCCGACCTGGCAATGCCGCAAACCGGCCGACCTGGACCATGTGCTGGCGCACATGGCCGAGCTGGTGGTGAAGGAGGTGCATGGCGCGGGCGGCTACGGCATGCTGGTGGGGCCGGCCTCCACCCAGGCCGAGGTGGAGGACTTCAAGCTGCGCGTGCAGGCCAACCCCAGCAACTACATCGCCCAGCCCACGCTGTGCCTGTCGAGCTGCCCAACCTTTGTGGAAAGCGGTATCGCGCCGCGCCACCTCGACCTGCGGCCCTTTGTGCTGACCGGGCGCGAGATCAGCATGGTCGCCGGCGGGCTGACTCGCGTGGCCCTCAAGCAGGGCTCGCTGGTGGTGAATTCGTCCCAAGGCGGCGGCACCAAGGACACCTGGATCCTGGAGAGCTGAGATGTTGAGTCGTACTGCAGCCCAGCTCTACTGGATGAGCCGCTACCTCGAGCGTTCCGAGGACCTGGTGCGCATGCTGGACGTGACGCATTCGCTCTCGCTGCTGCCGCAATCGCGCGGCGCCATGACCGAGCTGGCCGCACCGCTGGCCGTCACCGGCACGCTGGAGGCCTACCACGCCAGGCACGACAAGCTGGAGGCCGACAAACTTTTCAACTTCATGGCGCTGGACCTGGAGAACCCCTCCTCGGTGCTGTCCTGCCTCAAGCAGGCGCGCGAGAACGCCCACGCGGTGCGCGGCCAGATCACCGCCGAGATGTGGGAGGCCATCAACAGCACCTGGCTGGAGGGCCGCACCCTGCCCAAGCGCGGTATCCCCAGCGTCTCGAGCTTTTTCGACTGGGTGAAGGAGCGCTCGCACCTGTTCCGCGGCGCCACCTATGGCACGCTGCAGCGCAACGATGCCTACTGCTTCATCCGCCTGGGCACCTTCACCGAACGCGCCGACAACACCGCACGCCTGCTGGACGTGAAGTCGCAGCTGATAGCGCCCGCCGTCGACACGCTGATGCCGGTACTGGCGCCCAGTGACAGCGCGCCCGACTTCTATGCCTGGAGCGCGCTGCTGCGCTCGCTCTCGGCCTTCGAGGCCTACCACGCCGCCTACCGCGACAGCCTGGACGGCCGCCGCGTCACCGAGTTATTGATCCTGCGCCCCGATGTGCCGCGCTCGCTGCGCGCCTGCTGCGATGAGATCCGCGCCATCCTGCCGCAGATCGAGGCACGCCCCGGCGCGGCGGACGCCGGCCGCGAGGTCAAGCAGCTGGCCGGCCGGCTGGCGCTGCGATTGGAGTATGGTGCGGTGGACGAGATCCTCGACGCCGGCCTGCATGGCTGGCTGACGGGCTTCCTGGCCGAATCCGCCACCCTCGGTGACGCGATACGCCGCGCCTACTTCGAGGCCAATTGATCATCATGCACCTGCTGATCTCGCACGAGACGGTCTACCACTACGACGCCCCGCTGGCGCGCAGCACCCAGTACCTGCGCCTCACGCCGCGGCCCACGCCGGGCCTGCGCGTACTGAGCTGGGCGCTGCAACTGCCCGCGCCGGCCAGCGCCTGCCTGGACGCCTATGGCAACCACATGCATGTGCTGACCCTGGACGGGCCGCGCCGCGAGATCCACCTGTTCGCGCGCGGCGAGGTCGACACCCCCGATGGCCCGCCCCAGCTGGACCGCGAGGACGCGCTGCCGCCCGAGCTGTTCCTGCGCGACAGCGCACTCACGCGCGCCGATGCCGCGCTGCAGGCCTTTGCGCAGCGCTTTGCCGAGGCCTGCCGCCAGGACCCCCGGCAAGGCCTGACCCTGATGATGGAGGCGCTGGGCATCCAGATGCCCTACACCCCCGGCCTCACCGACGCCGCCACCCCGGCCGCCGAGGCCTTTGCCAGCGGCCTGGGCGTGTGCCAGGACCATGCCCAGGTGTTCGTCACCTGCGCGCGCCTCTTGGGCCTGCCGGCACGCTATGTGAGCGGCTATCTGGCGGCCGACGCCGAACATGTGGCCAGCCATGCCTGGGCCGAGGTGCGTGTGCCAGACGCCGAGGGCGGCGGTTGGCTGGGCTATGACGTCAGCAACCAATGCCAGGCCGATGGCCGCTATGTGCGCCTGGCCATCGGCGCCGACTACCTCGACGCCTGCCCGGTGCGCGGCGTGCGCCAGGGCGGCGGCCTCGAAGGCATGCGTGCCAAGGTGGAGGTCAAGCCCGGGCCCGGGGTGACGGCGGCGCAGCTACAGCAGCTGCAGCAGTGAGCGCTGCTGGTAAATTCGCGCCATGACCTATTGCGTTGCCATGCGGCTGAAGGCCGGCCTGCTGTTTGCGTCGGACTCGCGCACCAATGCCGGGGTGGACCACATCGCCACCTTCCGCAAGATGAATGTGTTCGAGCTGCCAGGTGAGCGCCTCATCGTGATCCTCAACGCCGGCAATCTGGCCACCACGCAAAGCGTGCTGAGCCTGCTGCGCCAGCGCCTCACGCATGACGGCGCCAGCCTGCACAACGTCAGCTCGATGTACGAGGCGGCCGAGCTGGTGGGGCGCACGCTCAAGGAGATCGTCGCCCGCGATGCCAACGACGCCACCCTGGGCCAGGGCGTGGACTTCGGCGCCAACTTCCTGGTGGGCGGCCAGATCCGCGGCGAGGAGCCGCGTCTCTTCCATGTCTACCCGCAAGGCAACTTCATCGAATCGACCGAGGACACGCCCTACTTCCAGATCGGCGAGGCCAAGTACGGCAAGCCCATCATCGACCGCGTGATCCGCTACGGCTCCACCCTCAGCGAAGCCACCAAGTGCACGCTGATCTCCTTCGACTCGACGATACGCTCCAACCTCTCGGTGGGCCTGCCGCTGGACGTGTTGATCTACCAGGCCGACAGCTTCGCACCCGCCGCACCACACCGCGTCACCGGCGACGACCCTTACTTCAGCAAGCTGCGGCGCGGCTGGGGCGAGGGCCTGCGCAAGGTGTTTGCCAAGCTGCCCGACGAGGACTGGTTCAGCAGCGGCGGCTGAGGTTTTTTCCGGGGGCCGGGAACTTTCCCGCGCGGTCGCTGCAATAGACATCAAGCAGCCCCACGCATGAAGCAGCCATGTCCGAACCTCCCCGCCCCAGCACCGTGCCCGCCACGGTGCGCCGCATGAAGGGCTTTCTGCCTTTCGGCGCGGCCGAGGACACGCCGGCGCTGCTGCAGCGCCTGGCCAGGGGCGACGCCAGCGCGCTGGAGCCGCTCTACCGCCGTGAATCAGCGGCCGTCTACCGCTACGCCCTGACCCTGGCCGGCAACCCGGCCTGGGCGGCCGACGCGATGCAGGACGCCTTCGTGGCCCTGGCCGCGCGGCCGCAGGGTTTCGATGCGTCGCGGGGCGTCAGCCTGGGCGCCTACCTGGCCGGCATGGCGCGCCACGCCCTGCTGGCGCGCTGGCGCGATGCACCGCTGGCCCCGCCCGAGGACGAGGAGCTGGCAGACACGCAGGCCATGGCCTCGCCCGAGACCCTGCTGGTGCGCGCACAGGACCAGGCGCGCCTCTGGGCCGCCGTGCAGGCCCTGCCCTGGCCGCAGCGCGAGGCGCTGCTGCTGGTGGACCTGCAGGAACGCCCCTATGCCGAAGCCGCCGCCATCGCCGGCATCGAACTCAACACCTTGCGCACCCGCTTGCACCGGGCGCGCCTGCGCCTGGCCGCGCTGCTGAACGCGGCCGGCGCGGATGCCGGAGCCGCATCATCGTCATGAACCCAAGCATCCGCCCCCTGGCCGAGCTGCTGCGCGAAGGCGCGGCGCAGCTGCGGCAGACGCCCGTGCCGGCGCCGCTGGAAGAACGCACGCTGCGGGCCATGCGGGCCGCGCTGCCCGTCGCCGAGCGCCGGCTGCGCCTGGGCTGGGCAGCCACGCTCGCCGGCTGGTGGCGGCCGATGGCCTGGTCCGGCGCGGCCGCCTGCGCCCTGATGCTGCTGGGCGCCAGCTGGCTGATGAGCCTGGAGCCGCCCGCGGCTGCCGACACCGCCAGCGCCAGCGAGTTCCTGCCCCTGGTTTCTGCCGAACGCTGGGCCAGCTATCTGCAGGACGCCGGCACCGGCCGCCCCGGCTGGCTGGTGGCCACCGAGATGCCACGCGAGCGCATGGCCCTGCTGGGCCTGCCCTTCGATCCCGCCCGCGCCGGCCAGCCGGTGCGCGCCGAGCTGCTGATGCAGCCCAGCGGCGAGGTGCTGGCGGTGCGCTTTCTGCGCTGAACCAAGTTGTCATCGTCATTCAAGGAGTCCGTCATGCAACAGCCCAAGCTTTACCCCCTGATGCGCGCCGCCCTGTTGCTGCTGGGCAGCGCATCGGCCCAGGCGCAGCCGGATACCATGCCCATGCAGCTGGCGCAGCTGATGACCCATGAGAGCCTGCGCTTTGCCGGCGACGAACTGGGCCAGGAGCGCGTGGTGAAGGGCGCACCCTATTGCGCCGACGCGCTGCATGAGACCGTGCAGACCCTGGCCGACGGCAACCGCATCGTGCAGAGCCAGACCTCGCGCCTGTGCCGTGATGGCGAGGGCCGCACCCGCCAGGAGCTCGATCGCAAGGGCCAGCGCACGATCTTTCTGCGCGATCCGGTGGCGCGGGAAAGCTGGGTGCTGGACCCCGAGCGCAAGAGCGCGCGTCGCCTCGGCAGCATGGCCGCGCCCGATGCCCAGGCCTGGCGCGAGTTTGCCGAGCAGATCCGCGCCCAGGTGCGCGAGCAGGCCGGCAAGCTGCGCGAACAGGCGCAGCGCGACAGCGAACAGGCCCTCAAGCAGCACGAACTCGCGCTCAAGCAGCATGCCGCCGCCCTCAAGGCCATGCCGCCCGAGCCGGTGGTGATCACCCAGCATGACGACGGCGATGGCCGGACGCAGCGCCGTATCGAGGTGCAGGTGTTGCGCCCAGGCAGCGGCCCGGCGCCGCTGCCGCCCCTGCCTCCCCTGCCGCCCGCCCCACCCGTGGTGAGTCTGCATGCCCTGCAGCTGGCGCCGCGCGGTGAGGCGGTCGTGAGCCCCCTGCCCGCCAAGGAGATCGAGGGCCTGAAGGTGAACGGCGAGCGCAGCAGCTGGACCATTGCCGCCGGCAAGCTCGGCAACGAGAAGCCCATCGTCATCATGCGCGAGGTCTGGAGCTCGCCCGAGCTGATGATCACGGTGGCCACGCGCGACTTCGATCCGCGCAGCGGTGAGGTCAGCTATCGGCTCCAGAACATCCGGCGCGGCGAGCCCGATGCCGCGCTGATGCGGCCGCCCGCCGACTACAGCCGACCCGAGCCCAGGCCCGCCGCAAGGCCGGCGCCCAAGGCCTCGGCCAAGCCCTAGAGAAAAGCCGGTAGCGGGCCGTCAGGGCCTGGCGCACACTGCGGCTGCGGCGCCAGCCCTGGCGCCGGATGGGATGGCCGATGTTGTCGAGCTGGTGTCTGCGTGTCTGCCTCTGTCTGGGCTTGCTGGCCGCCGCCGCGCCCGGCATGGCCCAGCCCCTGCGCACCGCGGCGCAGGACAACAACGCCCTCAAGTACGACCTGAAGAACCCGGCCAGGCCGGGCATCTGCGTGGAGCTGCTGCAGGCCATCGAGGCCGGCGACCCGGAGTTGCGCTTCAGCGGCGTCGACCAGCCGATGTCGCTGCGCCGCATCGAGGCCCTGCTCGCCGAGGGCCAGCTGGACATCTTCTGCGCCCTGATACGCAGCCCGGCGCGCGAGGCACGCATGGGCTTCATCGAGGTGCCGATCTACACCGTGCGCCATCGCATCGCGGTGCGCGCCGAGGATGCGGTGAACGTGCAGTCGCTGGATGAGATCCGCCGCCTCGGGCCCGAGGCCTGGGTGATCGTCAACAAGTCCACCGCCCACGAGGACCTGCTGCGCAACGCCGGTGGCCTGCAGCTCGACGCCAGCAGCCCGGACACCTCGGTCAACCTGAAGAAGCTGGTGGCACAGCGCGGGCGCTTCTACTACCACACCGAGAACGCCTTGCTGCGCTATATCGAGGATGGCGGGCTGGAGGGCAAGGTGCGCTTGCTGCCCATGGTGTTCAAGTCCGAAGCGCTCTACATGGTGTGCAGCCCCAGGCTCGCACCCGCCCTGCGCCAGCGCCTGCACCAGGCCCTGGACAAACTGGCCAAGCGCGGCGAACTCGAGCGCATCTACAAGGGCTATCGCGAAAACTGAATTCCGCGCGTCATTGTTGCAGTGCACAATGCTCGCATTGCAGCAAGACGGGAGCTCGGCATGCGACGCGTGGTGTTCAACCAGAAGGGTGGGGTTGGCAAATCCACCATCACCGCCAACCTGGCCGCGATCGCGGCCCAGCAGGGCCGGCGCACCCTGGTGGTGGACCTGGACCGCCAGGCCAATAGCAGCCGCTATCTGCTGGGCGACGCCGCCGACGAGGCGCGGCCCGGCGCCGCCGAGTTCTTCGAGACCACGCTCAAGTTCAGCGTGCGCGCGCCCCGCACCAGCGACTACATCGTCGGCACACCCTGGGAGAACCTGCACCTGATGCCGGCCAGCGCGCTGCTGGACGAGCTGCACGGCAAGCTGGAGAGCCGCTACAAGATCTTCAAGCTGCGCGACGCCCTGGTCGAGCTGGGCGAGGACTACGACGAGATCTGGATCGACACCCCGCCGGCGCTGAACTTCTACACCCGCTCGGCCCTGATCGCCGCCGAGGCCTGCCTGATCCCCTTCGACTGCGACGAGTTCTCGCGCCGCGCGCTCTACGAGCTGCTGGAGAACCTGCAGGAGATCCAGGCCGACCACAACGCCGGCCTGCAGGTGGAGGGAATCGTGGTGAACCAGTTCCAGGCCCGCGCCGCCCTGCCCCAGCGCACCGTGCAGGCCCTCATCGACGAAGGCCTGCCGGTGCTGCAGCCCTATCTGAGCGCCAGCGTGAAGATGAAGGAGTCGCATGAGCTGTCGCGCCCGATGATCCATCTGGACGCGCGCCACAAGCTGACGCAGGAGTTCGAGGCGCTCTACGCCGCGCTCGCCTGAGCGCCAGCAACGATTGAAACAAGCCGGGCCGGCGCCGACATCGCGCTGATACCGGCGCGGCCCAGCATGGCGGCATGAACGCCCTGCTCGCCTCTTTCCTCAACGTCCTCGCCCTCGCCGGCCTGGCCCTCGGTGCCTTCGGCATGCTGCTGGTGGGCGCCTCGTCCGACCCCGGCCGCGACGGTGGCCGCGCCCTCATGTGCCTGATGCTGAGCCTGCCGCTGGCCGCCGGCCTGCTGCTCAGCTATGGCCTGGGCGTGGCGCGCGATGGCTTCGGCTGGGTGGCGCCGGGCTCGCGCGGCCTGCAATGGCTCGTGGTGCTGGCGGCGGCGCTCTCGGCCGGCCTGGTGCTGGCGGGCAGCGCGGCGCTGCGCCTGGAACCGCAAAGCCAGGTGCCCTGGGCGCTCTGGCCCTTGCGCGGCTGGGCCTTCGCGGTGTGGGCACCGCTGCTGGTGGCCGGCGCGGCGCTGACGCTGTGGCCCGCCTGGCCCACCTGGCGCAGCGGCCTGCCCGTCTGGGCCTGGCGGCTGCCGCTCGCGGCCCTGGGCGGCATCTCGCTGCTGGCCGCCGCCGGCCTGCTGGTGCAGGCCCTGCAGCTCGGCGCCGAGCGCGACGCGGCGCGCATCGAGCAGCGCCTGCAGGACGATGCCGAACGCGATCGCTGGGTGATGGCCGAGGTCGAACGGGCCGAGGTGGAGCGCGACCTCGTCGGCCTGATGAACCAGACCTCGCGTTTCGAATCGCCGGCGATCCGCGCGCGCGCCCTTGCCAAGGTAGCCAGCCATCCCGACCTGAACCGCGCCCTGGACGAAATGCTGCGCGGCGGCTGGCGCGACTACGCGCTCACCTACCTGGAAAGCAACGACGCGCCCGACAACCGCGCCCTGATCCCCGCGGTGCAGCAGGCCCTGCTGGGCCTGGCCGAGGACTGGCGCGACAGCATGCGCCGCACCCACACCCTGCAGCCCGACGCCTTCGACCCGCAGCTGCAGCGCGCGCTCGCGGTGGCCGAGAAGTTCGATGCCCTGGGCGGCCACAACCTCGCCGCCATGCGCGCGCTGCGCGCCGCGCTGGACGAGCCCCGCCCCGGCTACAGCCCGCCGGTACGCCTGAACGCGGTGGCCACGCTGGAGCGCTGGCTGCGTCAGCACCAGCCGCGCTGACGCAACAAAGGAAACACAGCAACCCGGGCCGTGAAGCGTGACTGAAACCCGCGCTTCAGACACTGACTTCATCGCGGCCCGAGGCTGCGAATCACAGCCCAGACACCCATACCTACCCCTCGATTGGAGCCATTCCCATGAACGCACATCGCCAGCTCACCACCTTTGCCCTTGCCGCCATCGCCCTGCTTGGCTTCGGCACCGCGGCCTTCGCCCAGACCACCATTGACCAGAACAAGGCGCTGGCCGGCAACGTCACGCCCGGCGATGCCGCTGGGTTCCCCATCACCATCAGCCAGCCCGGCAGCTACATCCTGAAGAGCAATCTGGCGGTGCCGGCCGGCGTCAACGGCATCGAGATCACGGCACCCGATGTCACGCTGGACCTGAATGGCTTCAGCATCGTGGGTCCGACGGTGTGCACGGGCCAGGTCGCCTGGACCATCGTCTGCCAGCAGAACGTGGTCAGCTACGGCATCAGGAGCAATGAACAAGCGACGGTGATTCGCAACGGCCGGGTGAGCGGCTTCAACAACGGCGTGGGCCTGGGCACCGACGGCACCCGCGGTGGCTACCGGGTCGAAGACATGAGCGCGAACGGCAACACGCTGTATGGCTTCAACATCATGGGTGGTACCGGTCTGCGGCTGCAAGCCAGCTACAACGGTGGCGCCGGCATCGGTGGCAAGGAGAGCATGATCATCGACTCCACCGCCAGCTACAACAAGAACACCGGCTTCAGTATGGGCGACGCCATCGTGCGTGGCTCGCGCGCATTCGGCAACCTCTATGGCATTCAGCAGGTCTATGGGAAGGTGGGCTTCGAGTCCAGTTTCATTCAGGCGGTCACGGCGCCCTTGCTCGGTGCGCCCATCAGCATGGGATCCAACCTGTGCAATGGCGTGGCCTGCTGATTGACGCCGCTTGTGCGCCACCCACCCTCCGCAGTTCACCCGATTCAACCGATCCCAGGTCGTCCCATGCATCGCCTCCGCGCATTGATCGCCGCCATCGCCATGGCCGCCCTGGCCCTGCCGGCCAGCGCCACGCCCATCAGCTACAACTTCGCCGGCGTGGTCGACAGTGACGACGCCGACCGTGGCTGGCTCAGCTTCGGCGGCAGCTTCAGCTTCGACAGCGCCGCGCTCGATGGCATCGCCGACGCCAGCACCGCTGCCTATGCCCATGCGGGCGCGCCCTATGGCATCAGCGTCAGCTTCGACGGCCTGCCCGCCATCACGCTGGACGGCCTGTTCAATCTGCTGGTCAGCAATGACCTGGGCGGCAGCGACCAACTCGCTGCCCTGGCGCAGCAGGCCGGCAGCACGCTGAGCCTGACGTTGTTCGACTACACGCAAACGGTGTTCGCCAGCGACGCCCTGCCCCTGCAGAGCGGCGGCCTGCAGTGGGCCGACTTTGGCTGGAGCAGCTTCAGCTACGAGATCGACAACGAGAGCACTCTGCAAGGGCACCTGACGGGCCTGAGCTGCAACTCGGGTTGCAGCGCAGCGCCACCGAGCGATGCCGACCCCGGCCCGCGCCCCGTGCCCGAGCCCGCCAGCAGCGCGCTTGTGGCGCTGGCACTCGCCGGCCTGGCGCTGACACGGCGCCGGCCGACCTGAGCACGGCCGGCGCCGCGTGCACAATGCAGCGCCAAGCGCATGGGCCCATGGCCCGCCACGGAGCCCCTGCATGACCGAGCCTCTCACGCCCCGACCCGACCCCGCTCCCGGCGCCGGCGAGCTGGGCCTGCTGCAGGACGGCGGCCTGCCGCTGCTGCAGGCCTTGCTGGAAGCGATCCCGGCGCGCGTGGTGCTGCTCAACCGCGAGGAGCAGCTGGTCTATGCCAACCATGAGTTCTTCGCCTTCACCGCCCTGCATCCCAAGCAGGTGCTGGGCCAGACGATCCGGCGCGTGATCGGAGACGAGGCCTATGCCGCCTACGCACCGCTGCGCGCGCGCCTGCAGCGCGGCCAGCCCACCTGCTGGGAAGGCTGGATCACCCTGGCCGGCCGCGGCCGCCGCTATATGCGCGAGCAGCTGATCCCGGTGGGCCCGGCGCACGAGCCGCAGCAAAGCACCATCGTCATCAGCCTGGACTGGACGGCGCTGAAGCAGCGCGAGGCCGAGCTCTCCGCCAAGCTGCAGGAGCTGGAGGCCAGCCAGGTGCTCAAGTCGGCCATCGTCGACCATGCGCTGGCGGCCCTGGTCTCCACCGATGAGCGCGGCATGGTGGTCGAGTTCAACCCGGCGGCCGAGCAGATGTTCGGCGTGGCGCGCGCCACCGCGCTGGGGCGGCCGGTGTCGGAGGTGATCATTCCGCCGCGCTACCGGCAGGCGCATGACGAGGGCATGCGGCGCGTCAGCAGCGGCGGGCCGGCGCGCGTGCTGGGCAAGCGCATGGAGCTGGCCGCGCTGCGCGCCGATGGCAGCGAGTTCCCGGTCGAGATGGTGCTGTGGCGTACCAGCGTCGGCGGCCAGGCCTTCTACACCGCCTCGATGTTCGACCTCACCGAGCGCCAGAGCGCCCAGGCCGAGATCGAACGCCAGCGCGATGCGCTGCGCCAGAGCGAGAAGCTCACCGCCATGGGCAGCCTGCTGGCCGGCGTGGCCCATGAGCTGAACAATCCGCTGGCGATCGTGATGGGGCGCGCCAGCCTGCTGGAGGAAAAGCTCGCCGGCCACGCGGTGGCGGCCGATGCCCAGCGCATCCGCGAGGCCGCCGAACGCTGTGGCCGCATCGTGCGTGCCTTCCTCAACATGGCGCGCCAACGGCCCAGCACGCGCGCCACGGTGGCGCTCAACGACCTGGTGCAGGCCGCCGTGGACATGCTGCAGTACGGCCTGCGCTCGCACGGCATCGAGGTCATGCTGGAGCTTGCGCCGGCCCTGCCCGAGGTCAGCGCCGACCCCGACCAGATCGGCCAGATCGTGCTGAACCTGCTGGTCAACGCGCAGCAGGCCCTGGCGCATGGAGACGGGCCGCGCCGCCTGCGCGTCAGCACCGGGGTGGAGGCGCGCCGCAGCGAGCGCGAGCCGCGCGTCTGGCTGCGCGTGCTGGACAGCGGCGCGGGCGTACCGGCGGCGCTGCGCGAGCGCATCTTCGAGCCCTTCTTCACCACCAAGGCCGAGGGCGTGGGCACCGGCATGGGGCTGGCGGTGTCGCGCTCGATCGCGCGCGAGCATGGCGGCAGCCTGGTGCTCGAGGAAAGCGCCCAGGGCGCCGCCTTCCGTCTGAGCCTGCCGCTCAGCGGCCAGGCCGGCCCGGTCTCCGAACAGGCGCCGCTGGACGCGCTGGATGCCGGCAGCACCGCGCGCGTGCTGGTGGTGGACGACGAAAGCCAGATCGCCGATCTGATGCACGATTTCCTCGACAGCGCCGGCTACGAGGTGGCCATCGCCGAATCGGGCGCGGTGGCGCTGGAGCTACTGAAGGAGGCGCGCTTCGACACCATCGTTTCGGACCTGCGCATGCCCGATGTGGACGGCGCGGCGCTGTGGCGCGCGGTGCGAGCGCGCGATCCGCAACTGGCGCAGCGCATGGTGTTCGTCACCGGCGACACGCTCTCGCCCAGCGCACGCGCCTTTCTCGACCAGACGCGCTGCCTCAGCCTGGACAAGCCCTTCACCAAGGCCGAGCTGCTGCGCGCGCTGCGCGAGGTGCTGTCGGGCTGAAGGCTCAGAACGAGGTCTGGGCCGAGAACGAGAGCAGCCTGTGGTCGCCAAAGAAGTCGTACTGTGACTGGTCTTTGGAGATGTCGTACTGCGCCTTCAGCGCCCAGTTCTTGTTGAGGTCGTAGCGTATCGCCAGGCTGCGCGTGCGCCGCCCCTCGATGGCAAAGCCCAGATTGTTCTCGGCGGTGCGGTAGCGCGAGATCGTGTACATCGCCGTCCAGTCGCCCAGCTTGTAGCCGCCACCCAGCAGGAAGTAGTTGTAGGTGAAACCCGAGACCTGCTGCGAAAACTTGTTGAGCTCGCTGCGCACGATGAAGTGGCGACCGTCGTAGTTGGCCGAGATGCCCCAGATGGTGGTCTTGTAGCCATCCATATTGATGCTGGTCGTGCCGTCGGCCTTGTGCGTGCGCTGGTCGTTGTTGAAGCTCATCACCATCACGCGCCCGCTCAGTTCGCCATTGCTCAGCGTGACGTAGCCGCCGAAGATGTTGCGCCACTTCTCGTCGGTCGGGTCGCCGTAGTAGATGCGGGTGTCGTAGGGCGCGTTCTTGAAGTTGAAACCACCGGCCCAGACGTTCGCATCCACGGTCCAGCGCCCGCCCAGCACCGCCGTGCTGTAGGCCAGGTTGGCACCGTCATAGGCATAGATGGGCCAACCGTAGACGTCCGGCGCCGGCCGCACCCAGGGGTAGGCGGTGCCGATGTAGAGGAAGTCGCTGTAGTAGTAGAGCGGGATGCGCTTGCGGCCGGCCTGCAAGGTCCACTCATCGTTGATCGCATACGAGGCATAGGCCCAGTCCAGCGTTGGCCGGTAGCTCTTGTTGTTGGCACGCGAGAGCAGCTGCGCGGTGGCCGAAAACCTATCGTTCAGGCGCACGCTGCCCTGCAGGCCCAGCAGCGATTCCTGGTCGGCCTGCCAGCCCTTGGACTTCTCGTACACGCCCACATACTCCCAGTTCTGGATCGCACAGGGGCAGTTCCACTCCATATACGGGCGCTGGGTGCCGCCGAGCACCTTGGCCACCGTCAGCTGGCCGAAGCCCGAGAAGGAGAACTTGGGTCCGTCGTCCTGGGCCATCGTCAGCGTTGGCAGCGCCAGGCTGCAGGCCATCAACAGGGTCAGGTGTTGTCTCTTGCTCATGATGTGCCCCGGTCTCATTTGATTTCCGACAAGACCTTGACGCTGCCATCCACCAGACTGGCATCGACATAGCCCAGCAGGTTCGGATTGCCCGCCACCAGCTTCTTCACCGCTGCGGCGTCGCCGCCATCCTGCGGCGGCGTGCCCTTGCCGGTGAATACCATGCGGGACCAATAGGCCTTCACCTGCGCCTCGGTGCGCCCCGCGACCTGGTTGTAGAAATGTCCGTAGGCCGGGCTGCCAGGCGTCTGGTCGATCGGCACCGCCTTCTCGCCGCCCGGGAAGGACTTGGCCGCGCCCATGAAGATGGCGGAGACCTGCTCGGCATTCAGCTTGGGCGCGCTGCTGTTGGCTGCGACGATCACCACCAGGCCGTCGGCCCGGGCCAGCCCGAGCGGCGCAATGGCAAGGGCCAGCGCGCAGACGCGCCAGGGCATGTTTGGATGTCTCTTCACGGCGAGCTCCAGAGGCAAGGCGATACGGCTCTTGGCGGCCATCGCAGGACGATGACACGCCGACTTCGCACTTTCTCAGCCCGGCGCGAGCCCGGCCTTTCTGGTCACACCCATACGCGACACCGCTTGCGCGGGCCCGACCTCCCTGGGGTCAGGTCTTGCATCAGCGGCCTTGCAGTGAGGCCCATGACGCAAGGGGATTGCGTTCAAATTTGCCAGCAAGGCCGGCCGACCGCAAGCGCTTTTGCGGCCTGCAGCCCTGCTGTTGCTTTGGCGCAAGCATCGCCTCAGGCGGCGATCGGCCCCTCCACCCGCATCGAGTAGTCCACCGCCTTCACGTCCTTGGTGAGGCGGCCGATCGAGATGCGATCGACGCCGGTGGCGGCGATCCAGCGCAGCTGCTCCAGCGCCACGCCGCCCGAGACTTCCAGCAGGGCACGGCCGGCGTTCAGCCGCACCGCGTCAATCATCATGGCCTCGCTGAAGTTGTCCAGCAGCACGCTCTGCGCGCCGGCGTCCAGCGCCTGTATCAGCTCGGTGAGGCTCTCGACCTCGATCTGGATGTCCACGCCCGCGTTCAGGGCCTGCGCCGCGCGCAGGGCCTCGGCCACACCGCCGGCGGCGGCGATGTGGTTCTCCTTGATGAGGATGCCGTGGTAGAGGGCCAGGCGCTGGTTGGCGCCGCCGCCCACACGCACCGCGTACTTCTGCGCCAGGCGCAGCCCCGGGATGGTCTTGCGCGTGTCCAGCACCGCACAGCCGCGCGGGTTGGGGCTGGCACCGGTGATCGCATCCACATGGGCGCGCGTCAGCGTGGCGGTGGCGGAGAGCAGCTGCAGGAAGTTGAGCGCCGGGCGCTCGGCGCTCAGGAGCGCGCGGCCGTCGGCCTGGATGCGGCACACCAGGGTGTCGGCGCCCATGCGGGCACCTTCCTCGTAACACCACTCGATGCGGCTGCTCGGGTCCAGGGCCTGAAACACGCCCTCGAACCAGTCTCGCCCGCACAGCACGGCGTCCTCGCGCACCCGCACATGGGCGCTCACGCGGCGCCCGGCCGGCACCAGCTGGGCGGTCCAATCGCAGCGGCCGATGTCCTCGAAGAGGGCATCGCGGATATTGCGCTCGCGCGCCTCGGCCAGGGTTTCGTCGTGGTCAAACATGGGCAGGCTCGAGCTCGTTCATTCGGGATCCGCTATTGTCAGGCTCAGCCGGTCCAGGCCCGCGATCTCGCCCGTGATCACATCGCCCGGCTTGACCGCCCCCACGCCCTCGGGCGTGCCGGTGTAGATCAGGTCGCCGGGCTGGAGGTGGTAGTACTGCGACAGATTGGCGACGATCTCGGGCACGCTCCAGATCATGTCGGCGAGATCGCCGCGCTGCTTCTCGGTGCCGTTCACCGCCAGCGTGATGGCGCCGGACTTCAGCTCGCCGAGCTGGCTGGCGCGCGTCAGCGGCGTGATCACCGCGCTCTGCTCGAAGCCCTTGGCGGTGTCCCAGGGCCGGCCGGCGGCCTTGGCCTCGGCCTGCAGGTCGCGGCGCGTCATGTCCAGGCCCGCGGCATAGCCCCACACCGCGGCCCGGGCCACCTCGGGCGTGGCCTTGAAGACCGGGGCGCCGATCGCGATCACCAGCTCCATCTCGTAGTGGTAGTTCTGGGTGCCGGGCGGATAGGCGATGGCCGCGCCCGAGGCCACCAGGGCACTGGCCGGCTTGGTGAAGTAGAAGGGCGGCTCGCGGTCCGGATTGCCGCCCATCTCGCGCGCATGGGCGGCGTAATTGCGGCCCACGCAGAAGATGCGCGCCACCGCATAGCGGGCCTCGCTGCCGTGCACCGCCACGCTGGGCTGGGGGGCGGGCGGGAAGATGTAATCGCTCATGTCTCGGGATCTCCGGCAAGGAAGTCGCGAAAGCATAGTGGCTGCGCGGCGTGGCGGCCATGTGGAGAGCACGCATGCCGCACTCGCCAAGCGGCGCGGGATCGGCTAGGGTTGCGGCCATGTTGAATCCGCACCGTCCCGGCCCTGCGCTGATCCTGCTGCCGCTGCTTCTCGCGGCCTGCGCCAGCCGCCCGCCGGCACCCAGCTCCTGGCCGGCCAGCCGCGATGGCCCCGAGGCGAACCCGCCCGCCGATCTGCAGCGCGTGCCCGACGCCGCGCCGCAGCTGGAGGCGATCCGCAAGGGCGGACCCAACAAGCCCTACGAGGTGCTGGGCCAGCGCTACGAGCCCATCACGGAAGACAGGCCCCTGGTGGAGCGCGGCCTGGCCTCCTGGTATGGCAAGAAGTTCCATGGCCGGCCCACGGCCAGCGGTGAGGTCTACAACATGTATGCGATGACGGGCGCGCATGCCACCATGCCCATTCCCAGCTATGCGCGGGTGCGCAACCCGGCGAATGGCCGCGAGGTGATCGTGCGCATCAACGACCGCGGGCCCTTCCACCCCGGCCGCATCATCGACCTCAGCTACACCGCGGCGCTCAAGCTGGACCTGCTGCGCGGCGTCGCGCCGGTGGAGCTGGAGCGCATCACCTACGAGGACATCCGCACCGGCGCCTGGCAACGCGGCAAGGACGGCGAAGCGCCGGTCTATGCGGCCGCCGAGGCCAGCGGTGCGCCCGAGCGTCTGAGCACGGCGCAGCTCGCCGTAGCGCAAGACCTGACCCCAACGCCGGTGAGCACCATGCGCACCGCCGCCCCGGGCTTCTGGGTGCAGCTGGGCGCGTTCGCGCGCCTGGACGGCGCCGAGCAGTTCCGCCAGAAGCTGGTGAAGGAGCTGGACTGGATGGCGCCGCTGCTGGCGGTGTTCAAGGACAGCAGCCTGCACCGCCTGCAGGCCGGGCCCTATGCCACGCGCGAGGACGCGCGGCAGGCCGCCGAGCGCGTGCGCCTGGCGCTGGCGCTCACGCCGGTGGTGGTGGAACGCCGCTAGCGCCCGCCGCCCACGTCGAGCATGCTGCCCACGGTGTAGCTGGCGGCGTCCGAGAGCAGCCAGGCGATCGCCTCGGCCACCTCCTCGGCACGGCCCAGGCGCTGGATCGGGATGCCGGCCACGGCCCCGGGCAGCAGGTCCGCCATGCCGCCGCTGGCATGGATCTCGGTATCGATGATGCCGGGGCGCACGCCGTTGACGCGTATGCCCTCATCGATGACCTCGCGCGCCAGGCCCAGGGTGAAGGTGTCGATCGCGCCCTTGCTGGCGGCGTAGTCCACATAAAGCCCGGGCGAGCCGAGCTGGGCCGCGCGCGAGGAGACGTTGACGATGGCGCCGCCCGACCCGCCCTGCGCACGGCTCATGCGCGCCACCGCCTGCTGGGCGCACAGAAAGCTGCCCAGCACGTTGACGCGGAAGATCTGCTCGATGCGCGCCGCGCTCATGGCCTGCACGCGCGCCGCCGGCGCCACGATGCCGGCGTTGTTGACCAGGCCGCTGAGCCGGCCCAGCCCGGCATCGATGCGCTCGAACATGGCCCGCACCTGCCCGGCATCCGACACATCGGCGGCCAGCGTCAACACGCGCCGCCCCTGCGCGCGCAACTCGGCGGCCAGGGCCTCGGCAGCGCCGGCGTCGCGCCGGTAGTTGAGCGCCAGATCGTGGCCGCGCGCGGCCAGCAGCCGGGCGGTGGCGGCACCGATGCCGCGGCTGGCGCCGGTGATCAGGGTGATGGGGGTCAGGGCTTGCGTGGGCATGCAACGATTCTGCACGACGCTGTACGCCCGGCCCGCACTTTGCGATGATGGCCCGCAAACCAAACAAGCCATGCAAGCCCTGGACTCCACCACCCTGCTGATGGTCAACGCAGTCTTCAACTGCTTTGGCGCGATCGTGTGGCTGACCCTGGCCCTGCTGTTCCGCATCGCGCCGCGCGCCGCCTGCCTGATGACGGCGGCCCACCTGAGCCTGTTGCCGGCCCTGCTGCCGATGGCGCTGTCCCCCTGGTCGGGCTGGTGGGCGGATGCCTTCAAGCTCGCCGCCACCACCTTGCTGGCATTGGCGGTGCGGCAGCTGCTGCGCATGCGCCAGTCGGCCCGGGACATCCTGCTGATCGCCGGCGCGGGCGCATTGGTGCTGCTGGTGCAGGCCCTGATGGGTGCGGGCGACGCCAGTCTGCTGCCCACCTCGGTGGCCATGGGCCTGCTCGGGCTGCTGAGCTTTCGCGACGTGCTGACCGGCGCGGCATCCGGATTTCGCACCATCGTCACGGCCCTGATGGCCTCGCCGTTTGCCGGTCTGGCCTTTGCCAACCTGCTGCGCGCGCTGGCCGGGCTGGGGCTGCTGCCGGGTGGCCAGGCCCTGTTGATGCGCCATTCGCAGAGCGCGCTGCTGGCCGGCGTCTGGCTGCTGCTGTGCCTGGGCATCAGCGTCGGCCTGGTCGCGCTGGTGCTGTACCGGCTCATCACCCGCATCGAGTTGCTGACCAACACCGACACCCTGACCGGGGCACTGAACCGCCGCGCCCTGCAGCAGCAGCTGCTGAACCTGCAGGCGGCGGTGGCGCGCGGCCATCCAATGACGCTGCTGATGGTGGATGTGGACCATTTCAAGCGCATCAACGACAGCCTGGGCCATGCGGGCGGCGATGCGGCCCTGGTGCATCTGGTGCGGCTGTTGCAGTCCGGCATCCGCGACGTGGATGTGCTGGGCCGCATGGGCGGCGAGGAATTCTGCCTGCTGCTGCCCGACACGCCACTGGCCGATGCCGCCGGTGTGGCCGAACGCCTGCGCCAGCGCCTGCAGGCCCAGCCCTTTGTCTGGCAGGGCCGGACCCAGGCCCTCACGGCCAGCTTCGGGCTGGCCGCGGCGCTGCCGGAGGACGCCAACGGCAGCAGCGCGCTCTCGCAGGCCGACACCCAGCTCTACCGCGCCAAGGCCCAGGGGCGCAACCAGGTCTGCATGGCGCCCGCATGAGCATCGCCTGGCCCGCCACCGACCCCAACACGCTGCTGATGGCGATCGTGCTGGTGTTCTTTTTTGCCGCCGTGGTTTGGTGGCTGTTCGCCACCGGCATGCGCGTCACCCCGAATGCCTCGCTATGCCTGTCCGCGTCCAACCTCTTGCTGGCCGCCTCCCTGGGCCTGCACGCGCTGCGCGGCGTGGCGCCGGATCTGCTGGCCTTCTGGGTATCGGACCTGCTGGGGCAGTTTGCCTTCGCCCTGCTGTGCCTGGCGGTGCGCCTGATTGCCGACGAACGGCCGCGCGTGCTGCTGCCCGGCCTGCTGGCCGGCGCGGCCTCGCTGGCGTTGCTGCTGATGCCCTATGAAGGCGCGCTCAACCGGCACAGCATGGTGGTCTATGCGAGCCTGTCGGCGCTGTGTCTGCTCGCTGGCAGCGATGCCTACCGGCTGCTGCGTCGGCGCGTCAGGCCCGGCCTGGCCGGGCTGCTGGCCGCGCCGCTGTTCATCGTCACGCTGCTGCTGCTGGCGCGCTTGCTGGAGGCCTGGATGGCACCCGGCGTCACGCCCGACATCCGCGTCGCCTCCGGCTTCAATATTGCCTGGCTCTGGTCCACGCTGGCGTTGAACCTGGTGCTCAACGCCACCATGGCCTTCTATGTGCTGATGCGCCTGATCCTGCGCATCCAGCGCCTGACGCAGCGGGATCCGCTCACCGACGTGCTGAACCGCCGTGCCCTGGCCGAGGCGATGGAACGCGAACACGCCCGCCTGCAACGCGGCACGCCTTATGCGCTCGTGATGGTGGACATGGACCGCTTCAAGCAACTCAACGACGGCCTGGGCCATGCCGCCGGCGATGCCGCCCTGCAGGCCCTGGTGCAGGCGCTCAAGCCCTGCGTGCGCGCGGTCGACCGGCTCGGCCGCCTGGGCGGCGAGGAGTTCTGCGCGCTGCTGCCCGACACCGGGCTGGCGGGCGCGCTGCTGGTGGCAGAGCGCATGCGCGTGAACCTGGAGGCCAGCGGCTTCAGTTGGGATGGCAAGACCTGCCCCCTGACGGCCAGCTTCGGCGTGGCCGAGGCCAGCTTGGCGGACGCCAGCGCCGAGCAGGTGCTGATGCGCGCCGACCGCGCGCTCTACCAGGCCAAGGCGCAGGGCCGCAATGTGGTGCAGGCCAGCGGCGCCTGAGCGTGACGCTCAGGCGAGCGCAACGCGGTTGCGGCCCAGGTGCTTGGCGCGGTACATGGCCGCATCGGCGCGCGCGATCAGCATGTCGGTGGAATAGGGCGGCGCGCTCGCCAGGCCGATGCTCAGGCTCACCTGCAGGCCCGGCGCCAGCTCGTCCCAGCCATAGTGCTCGACATTGGCGCGCAGGCGCTCGCAGACCTCGAAGGCGCGGTCCGCCACGGTGTCGGGAAACACCACCAGGAATTCCTCGCCGCCGTAACGCAAGAGCAGATCGCTGCTGCGCGTGTTGTCGCGCAGCATCTGGGCCAGCACCTGCAGCACCTGGTCGCCCACGGCATGGCCGTGGCGATCGTTCACGCTCTTGAAGTGATCGGCATCGATAAGCGCCAGGGTCAGCGGCCGGCCGCAGGCCTCGGCCTCGGCCATCAGGGCCGGCATGCGCGCTGCCAGGCAGCGGCGGTTGCCCAGGCCGGTGAGCGGGTCGCGCTGCACATGGGCCTCCAGCGCCTCGGCCTTGGCGGTGAGGGCATTGACGGCATGGCTGGCCTGCGCGCGCACCTGCTCGGCCTCCAGCCGGGTCACGAAGAAGCGCGATTGCGCCATCAGCTGGGCCACGCTGCGCTGACGCTCCAGGCGCTGGTAGCTCTCCAGATGCGTGAGCGCATCGTCGCAGCGGCCGAGCGCGCGCGCGGCGCTGTAGGCGCTGTGATGCAGGCGCAGCGCGATGAAGGCCGGCAGGGCCGCACCGGCGTCCGCCTCCAGGGCCTGCACGATGTGCCAGGCCTCGCGCACCTCGCCGCGCGCCAGCATCAGCTCGGCGAGCGAGCAGCGCGTGCGCCAGGCCAGGTTCTGGTAGCCCAGGCTCTGCGCCTGCTCGAGCGCCGCATCCAGAAAGCGCCGTGCCTCGTCCAGCGCACCCAGCAGCATCAGCACCTCGCCGAGGTTGCCGTCGGTGAGCGCGAGCGCAAAGCGGTCGCCATGCTCGCGCGCATGCGGGCGCACCTCGCGGGCATAGTGCAGGCCGCGCTCGAGCGCCTGCCGGCAGGCGGCGTCGTTGCCGCTGTCGCGCATCAGGTGGTAGGCCCCGAGGGCGACGCTGCAAAGGTTGTTGAAGGTCACCACATGCTCGTA
>Ga0208398_100204_pt1 | contig 50671 bp, 42 predicted proteins | sample LakWasMe79_HOW10_2_FD_183905 | JGI IMG/M metagenome (GOLD analysis project Ga0208398, IMG submission 183905) | Freshwater sediment methanotrophic microbial communities from Lake Washington under simulated oxygen tension - Sediment Metagenome... | ecosystem: Environmental > Aquatic > Freshwater >...
GTGACTGTTAAACTATCCAAAAATCTACATTAAAAATACTTGTGACAATAAAATAATTGTAGTAATATTGCAAACTCTTAACCGGTCCTATAGCTCAGCTGGTTAGAGCACCTGACTCATAATCAGGTGGTCCCTGGTTCGAGCCCAGGTGGGACCACAATAAACCCTTCATGTCAAAGATATTGAAGGGTTTATTTTTGTAAAATGCACGACAAAAGTTCTTACTCAACACTTTAACCAATAAAACAGTCGATTCATCGTAATCCTGCTGGAAATTCAGTAATTGAATAAAAAAAGCAGTAATTTAGTTCCAAGAATTCCTCAAGAATACAAAAGAATAATTTCAATAATATGTAAGTATTAGATTATGTTTTGTTAAAAAAAATTAATTTTATCGTTAAAAACAACATTTTACAGAATTATTGCTTGTCCTTAAAAAAAAATATCAATAACTTCGCCGCATTAAATTATACTATTTATAGTGCTGGAAGTTTTAAATCAGAAAATTCTTTTAATGATTTAATAAAAATGATTTATTACTTTTTATAAATTTATGAAAATTATCAAAAATAAGTTTTTTATCACCTTTTTACTCTTTCTTACGGGAGTAAGTGTATATTGCCAACCACCTGCACCGGGTGATGAAAATCCGCCGGACTTGCCAATTAATGAAAATGCAACAATTTTATTGCTTATAGCCTTATTCTTTGGCATATATGCAATACACAGATATAATAAAAATAAGAAAGCGTCAATTTAAATTGACGCTTTCTTATTTTTAACAAATCCTTTTTATTTATTTCCATACAACCTCGAAACATACTTCCCAATCACATCAAATTCCAAATTTACTTTGGTTCCAACAACAAACGAATTAAAATTGGTATGTTCGTATGTATAAGGTATAATGGCTACGCTAAAATTATTTTTCCCGGAATCTACCACAGTCAAACTCACCCCGTTTACGGTAATTGATCCTTTTTCGATTGTTATATTCTGCAAGGCAGAATCATATTCGAAAGTAAAAAACCAACTCCCGTTAGTTTCCTGAACCGAAACACAAGTTCCCGTCTGATCAACATGTCCTTGCACAATATGCCCATCCAATCGATCTCCGAGTTTCATTGCTCTTTCCATATTAACACTGTCACCGACCTCCCAATTTGAAATGTTGGTCTTTTTAATCGTTTCCCCTATAGCAGTAACAGTATAAAGATGCCCCTCAATGGCAACTACCGTCAGACATATCCCATTATGCGCAACACTTTGATCAATTTTTAACTCATCTGCCATTGCTGACTCAATCGTTAAATGAATATTATCTTGCTCTTTTTTAACTTCTTGCACAATACCAAGTGTTTCAATAATTCCTGTAAACATTTTTTATTTTATTTTACTAAATTTGCACTTCAAAATTAGCAATAAATAACTAGAGGACATTATGAAAAAAGCAGAAAATATAATCGTAGGAATTTCAATAGGAGATTTAAACGGTATTGGAAGCGAAGTCGTTCTAAAAACATTCGAAGACTCTCGCATGCTGGAACTGTGTACTCCTGTTATCTTTGCCAATGTAAAAATACTTTCATTCGTCAGAAAGAATTTTGAATCCACAGTTGCTTTACACGGTATCGATAAACTGGACCAAATTGTTATCGGCAAAGTCAATGTATTCAATCTTTGGAGAGAAGGAATCGACTTAAACCTTGGAACAAATGATGAAAAAGTAGGCGAATATGCTATTAAATCTTTTGTTGCAGCAACCAAAGCACTAAAAGAAGGCAACATAGATGTATTGGTAACAGCTCCTATAAACAAATACAACATTCAATCAGAATCATTTAAATTTCCAGGACATACTGACTATTTAAACCAAGAACTCGAAGGCGATGCTTTAATGCTAATGGTACAGGACAACCTAAGAGTTGGATTATTAACAGATCACGTACCCATCAATGAAGTGGCTTCACATTTGACTGAAGAATTGATTTTCAAGAAAATTGAAACCATCAACCAGACTTTGATACAGGACTTCAGCATCAACAAACCTAAAATTGCGGTTTTAGGGCTTAATCCCCATTGCGGTGACGGCGGGGTTATTGGAACAGAAGATGACAATGTTTTGAAACCGGCCTTAAAAAAATTATTCAACAAGGGAACATTGGTTTTTGGACCTTTCCCTGCTGATGGATTCTTTGGAAGCAACCAATATGAAAAATATGACGCGGTTATTGCAACCTATCACGATCAAGGCCTGATTCCTTTCAAAACATTATCTTTTGGAAATGGAGTAAATTATACAGCAGGATTGAATAAAATAAGAACTTCCCCGGATCATGGAACTGCTTATGATATAGCCGGAAAAAATAAAGCCGATTATAATTCCTTCAAAGAGGCTGTTTATCTTGCTATTGATGTGTATAATTCAAGAAATCAATACACAGAAATCAGCCAGAAGCCTTTAAAAACAAAAGAAAAACAGTTATAAACAAAAAAAGGTGAATAACATTATTGGATTTGTAATTATTTTATATCTTTGCACTCCCGAAGTTTAGGGCAAATTGTTGTTGAAATGAGCAAGACAAAAGAATATGTAATTCCTTTCGTAGGATTAAAGCTAGGGAAACACAAATTTGAGTATCAAATAGATAATGCGTTCTTTGAAATCTTTGATTATAATGAATTTCAAAATTCAAACATCAGAGTAAATGTAGTTTTTGACAAAAAAAGCAATCTGTTTGAGATTAATTTCAAACATGCGGGAACTATAAACGTTCCTTGCGACCTTACGGGCGAAGATTTTGATTTACCTATAAAGGGAAAATTAAAATTAATTGTTCGATTTGGCGACACATTCAATAATGACAATGAAGAATTGCTGATATTGCCCCATGGTGAATTTGAAATAGACATCGCTCAGTATATATATGAAATGATTGTCCTTTCAATACCGCAAAGAAGGGTGCATCCAGGAGTAAAAGACGGAACTTTAAAAACAGAAGCTCTGACAAAACTGAAAGAATTAGCAATTGAAGAACAAAAGAAGGAAAATAAAGAAGAAAAAGAAGACAATACAGACCCACGTTGGGACAAATTAAAGCAACTATTAACGGATAAATAATATAGTAAAATGGCACATCCTAAGAGAAAAACCTCTAAAACAAGAAGAGACAAAAGAAGAACACATTACAAAGCTACAGTAGCTCAAATCGCTACATGTCCTATTACTGGAGAGGCGCATTTATACCACAGAGCTTATTGGCATGAAGGTAAAATGTACTACAGAGGACAAGTTGTTATCGATAAATCTGAAGTAGCTCTTGCTTAATACGTTTTTGTAAACAATACTGGAACTCTCACTTCGTGGGAGTTTTTTTTGTTGTTTATAATTTACCGCAAATAAGAAACCTTAAAAACATTAGTTTAGGTTTTTTATTGTAATTTTAGAGACTTTTTAAAAAATTTACAAATGGCAACATTTGACTATAAATAATCGCATATAATGAGTACAATTACAGCCGCAATTACAGCAGTTGGAGGTTATGTTCCAGACTTTGTTCTTTCAAACAAAGTTTTAGAAACTATGGTCGATACAAATGATGAATGGATAACCACCCGCACCGGAATTAAAGAAAGAAGAATACTAAAAGATGCTGATAAAGGAACTTCTTTTCTTGCTATAAAAGCTGCAGAAGATTTAATAGCAAAAGCAAACATTGACCCTCTTGAAATAGATTTAATTTTAATGGCAACAGCTACAGCAGATATGCCAGTAGCCGCAACCGGAGTATATGTAGCAACAGCCATTGGAGCTACAAATGCATTTGCATATGACTTACAGGCTGCCTGTTCAAGTTTCCTTTACGGAATGTCGACAGCTGCCGCTTATATTCAATCCGGAAGATACAAAAAAGTACTGCTTATCGGTGCCGACAAAATGTCTTCAATTGTAGACTACAAAGACAGAGCCACTTGTATTATTTTTGGAGATGGCGCAGGAGCTGTTTTATTTGAACCAAATTATGATGGTTACGGCTTACAGGATGAATACCTGAGAAGCGATGGTGTAGGTCGTGATTTCTTAAAAATCCCAGCCGGAGGTTCTATTCTTCCAACTACCATGGAAACAGTAAATGACAACAAGCACAATATCATTCAGGACGGTAAAACTGTTTTTAAATATGCCGTTACTAATATGGCCGATGCTAGTGAATTGATTTTGAAAAGAAACAATTTGACTAATGAAAACGTTAATTGGCTGGTACCCCACCAGGCAAATAAGCGTATTATAGATGCAACAGCACACAGAATGAACCTCGAAGATTCCAAAGTATTAATGAATATTGAAAAATACGGAAATACCACATCGGCAACACTCCCATTAGTATTATACGATTTTGAACACCTTTTCAAAAAAGGAGATACTATCATTTTTGCTGCCTTTGGCGGTGGATTCACTTGGGGATCGATTTACTTAACTTGGGCCTACGACAAAAAATAAATAAACTAAAAAGAAATAATTATGGATTTAAAAGAAATTCAAAATCTAATCAAATTTGTAGCAAATTCAGGGGTTGCAGAAGTAAAATTAGAAATGGATGATGTTAAAATCACCATCAGAACCACTCTGGAAGGAAATGTTACTGAAGCAACTTATGTACAACAATTGCCTGTACAAAATGCTCTTCCTCAAGCTGTCGCACCACAACAAATTGCTCCAGTTGCAGTTGCTCCAGAAGCTCCGGCAACAGAAAACGCAAATTATATCACAATAAAATCTCCAATGATTGGAACTTTTTACAGAAAACCTGCTCCAGACAAACCAATGTTTGTAGAAGTTGGTAAAGCTATTGCAAAAGGAGATGTTCTTTGTGTTATCGAAGCCATGAAATTATTCAATGAAATTGAATCTGAAATATCCGGTAAAATTGTAAAAATATTGGTAGATGATATGTCTCCGGTAGAATTTGACCAACCTTTATTCTTAGTAGATCCTTCTTAATTTTAGATTTTAGATTTTAGATTTCAGGGTTAGATTTCAGATTTTTTTTGCAGGCCATTGTAATTATTTAAACAATTACTGCAGTCATGATTTATTATCTAATATCCATTTGTCTAATTATCTAATTTGTCTAAATTATCTAATTTTAAAAATATGTTTAAAAAAATACTAATAGCAAATAGAGGAGAGATAGCACTTCGTGTCATCCGAACTTGTAGAGAAATGGGTATCAAAACGGTAGCCGTTTATTCTACTGCTGATGCCGAAAGCTTACATGTGAAATTTGCCGACGAAGCCGTTTGTATAGGACCAGCTCCAAGTAACCTGTCTTATTTAAAGATGTCTAATATTATTGCTGCTGCCGAAATTACAAACGCAGATGCAATTCATCCAGGTTACGGATTCCTTTCTGAAAATGCAAAATTTTCTAAAATATGTCAGGAACACAATATAAAATTCATTGGTGCATCTCCTGAAATGATTGACAGAATGGGTGATAAAGCTTCTGCAAAAGCTACTATGATTGAAGCAGGAGTTCCTTGTGTACCAGGTTCTGTTGGGATTTTGGAATCCTATGAGCAGGCTGCCGAATTAGCAAGTCAATTTGGATATCCTGTAATGTTAAAAGCGACTGCCGGTGGTGGAGGTAAAGGAATGAGAGCTGTTTGGGCTCCTGAAGATTTATTGAAAGCATGGGAAGGCGCACGTCAGGAATCTGCAGCTGCTTTTGGAAATGACGGAATGTATCTTGAAAAATTAATTGAAGAACCGCGTCATATCGAAATTCAAGTTGTAGGTGATTCATACGGTAAAGCATGTCACCTTTCTGAAAGAGACTGTTCTGTGCAACGCCGTCATCAAAAACTGACTGAAGAAACTCCTTCTCCTTTTATGACCGACGAATTGCGTTCAAAAATGGGTGAAGCAGCTGTAAAAGCAGCTGAATATATAAAATACGAAGGTGCTGGTACTGTTGAGTTTTTGGTGGACAAACACAGAAACTTCTACTTTATGGAAATGAATACCCGTATTCAGGTTGAACACCCAATTACTGAACAAGTTGTTGATTACGACTTGATCCGCGAGCAAATCTTAGTTGCTGCCGGTGTGCCGATTTCAGGAAGAAACTACCTTCCTCAATTACATGCTATCGAATGCCGTATCAATGCTGAAGATCCTTATAACGACTTCAGACCGTCTCCGGGAAAAATCACTACACTGCATATGCCGGGTGGTCACGGAGTACGTCTTGACACTCACGTATACTCAGGTTATACAATTCCGCCAAATTATGATTCGATGATTGCCAAATTGATTACTACAGCACAAACCCGTGAGGAGGCTATCAGTAAAATGAGAAGAGCATTAGACGAATTCGTAATTGAAGGTATCAAAACAACTATTCCATTCCACAGACAGTTGATGGATGACGCAAGATACATCGCAGGGGATTACACCACTGCCTTCATGGACGATTTCAAAATGAATGATCCTGAATAAATTCAAATATTAAAACCCATTCCAACCGAATGGGTTTTTTTTTGACTCTATACTTAGCAAAAAAGAATCCGGGCGCCATCTAGCTAGAAAAACCAAATGCCTGTTCTTAGCCCCGATTGCAACGAAAATCCTTGTGTGCTGGTGTTCAGCACACAAGATTGCAGTGAAAAGCGGGAATATTGTTTTACTAAAAAAACCTAATGCTTCTGCTCCAAAAAAACAACCCCGGATTAAACAATAAAAGCCTGTCTTGATTTAAGACAGGCTTTTATTGTTTTTAAAAAGAACCGAAATTATGCTCCTATTTTCTTCGCAATATCAGATGGAACTCCACCTTTATTAACCATCAATGAAGTTGTTTTGTATTTTACAAAATTCTTGCTCACATACAAATACCCTTTATAGTCATTGGTAGCTCCCCAGGAATTTTTTACGATATAATATTCTTTTCCCATTTGATCTTTGGCAATACCTACAATATGCATGGCATGATCATCGGTCGTTTGATAATTATCAAATGCTTTTTGACGGATTTCTTCGGTAATTTCCAATTCTTGCTTTGGACCATTGAACATATTTTCTTTTTCTTCAGCAGTCATTTCTTCATACTTTTTAGTCGGAACATAAGCTACACCGTTTTTCCAGCTAAAACTCTTCTCACTCACATCCGATGCCCAGGCAACTGTATAACCGTTTTTCAACGCATTGTCAATGATAGCAGTCATATCGTTCATCTTTACATTGTAAACCAAATCAAATGACCAGTTGTCCGGAACCATCATCATTGTTTTGGTATAAAACGGAACATTTGCATAGGAAGCAAATTCAACATACTCATCTGGGTTGATTCCCACTACTTCTTTGGCAAAAGTTTGCGGTGTATAACTTTTTCCTTTGTACATAAAATTCTCCGGAACTTGCCCCAAATAGGAATCAATAACAGCTGCATATGCTTTTTCCCAATTAGGGGTCAATTCTCCGTTTGGATTTTTTACAACTGCTGCCAACATAGCTTCAGTCAAAGCAGCCATTTCGGCAAATTTATTTTTAGAGGTACCATAATTCAAACCGGTATAAACTTCTTGAGGTACAGCACCATATTTTTTGTACATATTAGTCACATCATGCAATTCTCCTCCGTCTCCCAATGTTACGGCTCCATGCATGCGTACATAATTTTTTCCTTTTTCAACATAAGCATTTCGGGCAGAAAAAACCTGCGATAATTCTACCGGCTGTTTCCCCATTCTGATCATTTCGGATTCCAAAAAGGAATTGGTTGAATAACTCCAGCAAGTTCCTGAAGATCCTTGATTTTTAATAGAAGTGTTGGCTAAATTAATCACATCGGTAAACTTGAAGCTTTCGGCGCTTTTTTCGCTGACATTTACTTTCAATGAGTTGACTAATCCGTCTTGAGCAGTCATCGTATTCATACCAACAACTAAAGTAGTTGCGATAAAAAACGATTTAATGGGTAATTTGTACATCTTTAAAATTGGTTAAGGTTTACTATTTGTAACAAAAAAGCAGATTTTGTTACATTTCTGTTGCCGAATTATTGATTGATAAGGTTTCTTTAAGCCATTTATAAAACTCTTTTTGCCACACCAGAGCATTTTGTGGTTTTAGAACCCAATGGTTTTCTTCTGGAAAATAAAGGAATCTGCTTTTAATTCCACGAATCTGTGCCGCCTGAAAAGCTTCCTGCCCTTGTCCTATCGGTACTCTGTAATCAATTCCTCCCTGAATAATCAAGATAGGTGTATTCCAGTTTTGAACATAATTTATAGGATTGAATTTAGTGTAGGCTTTTTGTGCTGCAACATTGTCTTTTTCCCAATATGGCCCACCAAAATCCCAATTGTTGAAGAAGACCTCTTCAGTAGTCCCGAACATACTCTGAGTATTGAAAACTCCATCGTGTGCAATAAATGTCTTGAAACGGTTGTTATGAATTCCTGCCAGATAAAACACTGAGTAGCCACCGTAGCTGGCACCAACACAACCCAAACGGCTTTTGTCTACATAACTCTCTTTGGCTACATCATCGATAGCCGAAAGATAATCATCCATCACTTGTCCGCCCCAATCCTTACTGATCTGCTCATTCCATTCCACTCCGTGGCCCTGCATTCCTCTACGGTTTGGAGCTACAACAACATATCCGTTAGCAGCCATTAATTGGAAATTCCAACGGAAAGAGTATGATTGTGTCAATGGAGACTGTGGCCCTCCCTGGCAATATAAAAGTGTTGGATACTTTTTGGATGCATCAAAATTTGGCGGCAAAATTACCCAAACCAGCATTTTTTTCCCGTCGGTTGTGGCAACATAACGTCTTTCCGTTTTGCTTAACGCCAATGTTGAATAAGCAGCTGTATTTACATTGGTCAATTGCTTCCAACTTTTTTTCTTCAAATTATACGAGAAAATTTCGGCCGCATGATTCATATCGGTTCTTGTAACAATCAAATCTTCACCTGAAAAACCTACCAAATCATGCACATCAAAATCACCATTTGTAATTTGTTTTACAGTAACCGCAATTTTTGTCAAACCTGGGAAATTAACTTCAAAAAGCTGTAATGTTCCGTCAATTGGTGCTATGAAATATATCTTTTTTCCATCATTACTCCACTTGTAACTACTCACAGTTCCATCCCAATTGGCCGTAAGATTTATTTTTAATCCTTTGTAGCTAACAATCAAATCGTTTTTATCTGCCTCATAACCGTCACGTTTCATTTGCAGCCAGGTCAAATCTCCCGAAGGTGAAAACTGCGGAGCCATGTCGTACCCGAAATTCCCTTCTGTTCTGTTGATTGTTTTTCCTGTTTCTATATTGTATTCATATATATTGGTATCTGTAGAAAGCGCATATTGTGTTCCAGCTTTTTTCTTGCACACATACACTATACTTTTCCCATCTGGTGACCAATTATAATCTTCATCACCGCCGAAAGGTTTTTGAGGGCTGTCAAAATTTTCACCCTTTAAAATATCGATACCTTCCGCACCTTCTTTATTTTCTTTGTAAAAAACGTGATTGAATTTACCTTCGTTCCAAGTATCCCAATGGCGGTAATCAAGACCATTATAAATTTGGACATTGGATTTATCTAAATTAGGGTAATAGTCTTTCCCCAAGACATTATCAATTTTCACTTCTTGATTGTAAAGTATGTATTTCCCGTCAGAAGAAATATTTTTATCAACCAAAATTTCTTTTGCATCCTTAATTTCTACAGCTGTTCCGCCGCTAACTGCGACAGTATAATATTTGGAACTGGATTTGTTTTCTTCTACTGATGGTGTCGAAACTTTGTAAACAACGTTTTTACCGTCTTTTGAAATTCCTAAAGGAGTGATTCGTCCTAATTTCCACAATAATTCAGGAGTCATTACATTTTGTGCACTTGCTGTCAAACTCATCATTGTTAGCATTAAAAAGAGTGTTTTTCTCATAATTGTTTAAAATACGTATTCAGTTTTCAAATATAACATTATAATTGTCAATCAGAATAAATAGGGATTCATAAAAAAAGATTAAAATAGGGAAAGTTTTTTTTATACCGAAAAAACCTTAAAAACTACTGGATTTTAAAGATTCCAACCGTCAATAATGTGATAAAAAAACACAACACTAAAACGATTATACCAACAACCATAATCTTTTTCAGAAATGCCTGCTCCATTTTTTTAACCTGGGAATTCATTGTAGCAATATCGTTGAATTTTGCAAATGATTCAACGGTCTGTTTGTACTTAATCCATCCTCCACTCTGGTAAATCTGTCTTCCGGTATCCGTCAGATCACAGCGAAATCCCTGATTTTTTTCTAATACAACAAGTCCTTTATGCTCTAAAATATCAGCAAACACTTTCGAATTTTTTAAATTAAAACCGTATTCATCCTTGAAATTAATCCGCATCATAAATTGAGATTTCGATGCAAATAACAGTTTTAAATTTACTTCGATAAGTTCATCAATATTTTCAAACATAACTGATTATTTAATTTTATTATTAGACCTTCCTTAAAGATTATTACAGCTATACAAAAAAATATAGAACTGTTTTTAAAGTCTGTTTTTTACAGCCACAATTATGATGCCAAATCCATATTATTTTAAATATTAATGCAATTCAGACTTAAAATAATAACCTGTGTTGACTGCCCGACATATTTGAAACATAACATTCAAAAACTGGAAAATTTATTTAATTTTATAAAAAAAAGAAAATGCAGCTAAGTTATTGGGAATTAAAAAATTGGTTTACTAATGTTGACTTCACTGTCGTAGGCAGCGGTATTGTAGGATTGCATACAGGTTTACGCCTCCGTGAAAAATACCCTGACAGTAAAATTTTGGTACTCGAAAAGGGAATGCTGCCACAGGGAGCCAGCACCAAAAATGCAGGATTTGCATGCTTTGGCAGTATCTCCGAAATAATTGATGACTTAAAAACACATACTGAGGAAGAAGTCATCCAACTTGTCCAAAAAAGATGGAGCGGTCTTCAATTATTGCGAAAACGTCTTGGTGACACTACAATAGATTTTAAACCTTATGGAGGTTATGAATTATTTTTAAAAGACGATGAAAGCAGTTACAGCGAATGCTCCAATAGATTACCTTTTATAAATGAAATCCTAAAACCGATTTTCAAAGCAGATGTTTTTGCTAAAGAAGTCGACCGTTTTGGCTTTGGTGACATTAACGAATATTTGATTTTCAATCCTTTTGAAGCCCAAATTGACACTGGAAATATGATGCAGGCCTTATTAAAACAAGCCTATGAGAAAGATATCTTAATACTGAACCAACAAACAGTAACTTCCTTTTTGGATAAAGAAAACGGTGTTGAAGTTGCACTCGGCGATTTTAGTTTCAACACAAAAAAATTATTGTTTGCTACCAATGGCTTTGCTAATGAACTGACCAAAGGAGGAGTAAAACCAGCAAGAGCACAGGTTTTAATTACAGAACCCATTCCAAATCTGGACATAAAAGGAACTTTCCATTTGGACAGAGGCTATTATTATTTCAGGAATATTGGCGATCGGATACTTCTTGGAGGCGGTAGAAATCTGGATTTTGAAACCGAAAACACAACCGAATTTGGCCAGACAAAAATTGTGCAAGAAAAATTGGAAAATCTATTAAAAGTAGTAATTTTACCTAGTTATAATGTCCAAATTGAACACCGCTGGAGTGGAATTATGGGCATTGGAAACAGCAAAAAACCTATTGTTTCACAACTCTCCGAAAACGTCTACTGTGGTGTTCGATTAGGAGGAATGGGTGTGGCAATAGGAAGTTTAATAGGAACAGAATTAGCCGATTTGGTCTAACTGTCAATAAAAAATAGTCCCCAAACATGCAAAAAACTACTTTAGTAATTCTTTTTTCTTTTTTCAACCTACTTTTTTCAAACGCTAACAACAAAACAGAGCCCATTGCCGATAATCTAGACTTTGAGGTTACGGTTTCGCTAACTGGCGAAACTATGATTGAATATCTTAATTATAATGTTTATTCTACTTATGAATGGGAGTTTGAATATGGTCCTGAAGGATTTCTGCCAGGACAAGGGACTTCTGTGAAGGTTTCGGGATTGGATTTTTACCGTTTCACATTAAATCCGTTAAAAAAATATGTTTTCAGGATAAGAGAAAATCATTTCGATGGGACCACGATTGCATGGACAGATTGGTCACAAACTAAAACCATTTTTGCAACAAGCGATAAAGTTTTTTCTGTAGGTTATGCAACCAATTTTAATGACAAAACTGAGGCAGATTTAGAATGGAGAGGATTACTTTATAAAAATTCCAACAGTACAGCAGGAATATATATTTCTGCAATGGAGAATCACAGCGATACTGGTGAAAAAGGAAACTCGGTAAACATGACTAATTATAATTATGAGGATGGTTCAGAAATTGCTTTTATCTCTCCTAAGTTTAATGATTTGGCAACAGATCGGAAAATAAAATTTTGGACATTGGGTTATTATTCTGATACTGAACTTACTGTGGGTACTATTACAGATCCTTACGATTTGAGTACTTTCCATAAACTTACAGCAGTAGAAAGTGTACAAAACAGCTCCGGCTGGAAACAATATACCGTGTATTTTAATAATTATAAAGGAACGGATCAGTATGTAGTATTCTTGTTTAAACGTAAATATTATGGAGCTGACAGTGAGGATATAAATATTGACGATTTTAGCTACGAAAAAGCTTCTGATTGTTTTGATCAGACAAATTTTGCTATAAAAAATATTGAGCAAAATTCGGCAGAGATCAGTTTTGATGCTCCAAATCAGAATAATTTTCAAGTCAGTTTAAAGAATGTCGCTAAACAAACTACAGAAATTTTAAATATTCAGGGCAGTCCTTTTGTTTTAAATAATTTAATTGGAAATACAGACTATGAGATAAAATTGCGTGCCAATTGTATTGACGATTTATTCTCTAACTGGACGAAAACAATTAGTTTTAAAACACCGTGTACAGTTATTTCAAACAGTTATAGTACCTCTTTTGAAGGAACTACTTATGTCAACCCTTGCTGGAGCATAATTGCTAATAATTGTTTGGTTCAAAGCAGTTTAGAAAATACCGGATGGAATTCAAAACCATTACCCAAAACAGGTGATGCAACGATTATATTTTCTCAGTTTTTAGGAAACATAAATGTAGATAAAGCCTATCTTATCACACCATATATTGCAGATTTAGATGCGGATAAAAGAATTAAATTCAGCCTTTTAGCGCATAGTAGTGATGATACTTATAATAATAGCTCGCTAACTATTGGCACAATGTCTGATCCAAAAGACCAGACAACATTTATTCCTTTAAAAACAATCTTGCCATCAGAGATGAATGAAGTTGACAATCCTAATAAGTCATCTTTCTGGAAAGAGCATACAATTTATTTAGATAATTATTTAAAAAGTAACGATCATCACTATATCGCTTTTAGATATAATAATGAAGGTGATTCAGAATTTAGCATTGATGATTTTATCTATGAAAAAGCACCTTCTTGTTTTGAGCCGCTTAACCCTCTAACTATTGATTTTGGTTATGATTTTGCAACGGTTACCTGGCAAAGCTATAAACCTGCATCAGAATGGCAGGTAGAATATGGTCCAAAAGGATTTGTGCATGGAAGTGGAACTTTGGTAAACGCTTCGGCTTCGACTATTAAATTAACCCAATCGATTTTAGACGACACTGCTTATGATTTTTATGTTCGGGCTAAATGCGGTGCGGATTATAGTGATTGGTCAGACAAAGGATATTTCAGAACCAAATGTTTAGGAGTAAATGTTGGTTATACGGATGACTTTGAGAATGTTGCTTTTGAAAAAAGTGGATGTTGGACTAGAATCACACCTAATATTAATCAAAGATATTGGGATAAAAATCATTTTATAACGATAAGTACTCAACCGACAAAAAGTGGTTCACATTCGGTATATATGCTAAATCAATTAGATGCACCCTATCCTCCTGGTGAGGGAGAAAAAACAGATAGAGTAGTTCTTATTTCACCTAGATTGAAAAATTTCGATAATTACAAAAAAATTGGCTTTTGGATGCTTACTCCAGAAGATAATGATAATTCGAGCGTAGAAATTATTATCGGAACACTTTCTGATCCAGAGAACTATACAACTTTTACTTCTTATAGAACAATTGCCATTCCTGTTGAAAATATAGGAAAATGGATTAAATATGAAATTGATTTTTCAAATTATTATGGTACAGACAAATATATTGGTATTAAACAAAGTAAAAACAATGCTCGTTTAAAAAGATTGTACATTGATGATTTTGAGTACACACAAAACGATTGTCCAAGACCAGGCCAATTAGGCGCAAGACAATCAGGAACTGATAGTGTCTCTTTGGATTGGAAAGACAACAATACCCAAAAACAGTCTGACAGCTGGGACATTGAATACGGCCCAATAGGTTTTACAGCTGGCACAGGAACTTTAATAAATGTAAAAACAAATCCGTTTAATTTAACTGGATTAACCGAGAATTCATACGAATATAGGGTTCGTACCTATTGTGATGCAAATATTGCAAGCGATTGGAGTGAACGATATATCTTTAGAATGACTTGTGCCAAAACAGCTCCTTTTGTAGAAAATTTTGACTCTTATAAAAATAATTACGGTGATGTTATCGATTTTTGCTGGACTTATAATAACCATCAATATTCCCGTATTGATGAATTTAGTTTGACAAATATAAACAGTGCTCCAAATGTTTATTCATTACAAGATGAATCAGGTACTGCTTATTTAATATCTCCTTATTTATCAGACTTTGATAAAGCTAAAAAAATAAAATTCTGGATTTTTAGCAGATTATCATCATATACTAAATCAGGTAATTTAATTATCGGAACAATAAAAAACCCTTTAGACCTTTCAACTTTTGAACCGTATCAATCTATTTCTTTTGATGAAATAAGAAAAACTCCACAATACGGAAAAGAATATAATATTGATTTTTCATCATATAACGGATCCAATAAGCAGATAGCATTTAAGTTTGAAAGTGAGCCAAATGAATATCTTAGCACTAATACTGTTTTAATTGATGATTTTTATTATGACCAAACATTAGAATGTTATGAGCCAATAGATGTTGTTTTTTCTAACATTAACAACAATTCAGCCCATATCAATTGGACATCTGGAAACCAACTGCCACAAAATGTTGAAGTAGAATATGGTCTTCCAGGCTTTACTCAAGGTACTGGAACTATTTTAAAAACAAATGAGAATGAGATTACTGTCCCAAATCTACAAACAGGAACTTCCTATGAATTCTATTTTAGAACTAATTGTAATTCTGGAAATTCAATCACTGTTGGGCCAAAAAGGATAGAAACTACCTGCAATATACTATCCTTACCTTGGATAGAAAAGTTTAGTAATTCAAGCGTTTATGGCGAAAATCTGCTGCCTGATTGTTTTAAGCATCTGCATGGAGATATGTTTTTGAAAAATATAGCAGAAGAAGATACCTATTACAATTATGGATATGATTATTTGAGAAATGGATATGATGACAGCAGTTATTTATATATTAAAGGAAGTCATTTAACACAACTAATGACTCCCATGTTTCATTTGATTGCAGGTACAACTTATAAGTTCAGTTTAAAAGCCAGAAATAGTTATGAGTATCGCTCCCAAGGTGTTGGCATATCGGCAGGAAGAGGCCAAAATGATTATAATATGGAGACTACTCTACAGGGTACTGGAAGGCTTACTGAATATAATTACAGCGATGTTACCTATTATTACACTCCTCTTGTTTCTGGCGATTATAGCTTTCTAATGGACTTCTCAAATCCTGGAGCCCCAAATTTGTTAGCGGATAATTTTGAATTAAATGAGGGATATTCATCTAGTATAAATGCCAAAACAACAACTAAATATGATTTTGAAAATCCATTGGATAAGAATTTAATTCTGGAAAGCACTCTTCGAAGTTCGGCAGTTGTTTCCCAAGATCCTTCAAACGACACCAACAATCTAATAGTCATGAATGGCGGCAATAATTCAGAAAACTGGAAAACTGTTGCTTCATCATCGAAGAAAAGCACAGCAAAATCATCAATCTCTTCCTCAAATATTTGGGAAGCAAATCCGGATTTCATAACAAAATTGAATATGAAAGTAGATGCCCGAAACAGTAAGACACTTTTTATGCAATTTGACCTCAAGCAAACCTTCAACGAAAACAGTAACGAATCCCTCTTTAGGGTTCTAGTTAATGGTAAAATAATAGGAAATGAAATTAAACCAATTACAAATAATGCTGATGCAATTGCAACCGTAAAATATGATTTGACACCATACGCAGGAACTGAAATTCGAATTTCTATACAACATATAGGAAAGTCAGAATATGGCATAGGGGACAACGCTTACTTGGACAATCTTTTCTTTAGTCCAACAGCAACTTTATCAATTGCAGAAAATGAATTTGAGAATTTAAAATATTATCCAAATCCAATTGAAAATACTTTAAACTTAGAAAGTAATACCTTAATTTCAAAAGTCGAAGTTTACAATTCTAATGGGCAGTTACTTTTTGAAAATGAATTTTCAAAATTAAATGTAAGCATTGATTTCAAAAAATACACAGCTGGTGTGTATTTAATTAATGTTACAAATGATGATAAGAAAAAAACTTTTAAAGTCATTAAAAAATAAACGCAATAAAAACTATTTTTGGTTCAAAATTAAAAGCAGTTTAAAAGCATCCTATTTAGTATAAAATGGCAACCAAAATAACTCCAAAAAAAACAACAAAAAAGCCTGCCAAAAAGCATAACAAAAGTTTTATATCTAAAGTAAAATGGTTTTTGCTGAAAGTGTTGCTGTGGTTTTTTGGAATTTCAATTGCACTTGTTGTACTTTTTAAATTTGTCCCTGTTCCATTTACCCCTTTGATGGTAATCCGCTATTTTGAAAACAAAGCTGCCGGCAAAGAAGTTTATTTCAGCCATAACTGGGAGCCCATTGATAAAATTTCCATGAACCTTCAAAAAGCAGTAATTGCAAGTGAAGACGGAACTTTCCTCACACATAACGGCTTTGATTTTATTGCAATGCAAAAAGCATATAAGAGCAATGAAAGAGGCCGAAAAATAAAAGGCGGAAGTACAATATCTCAGCAAACTGCCAAAAATGTTTTTCTTTGGCAAGGCCGAAGCTATCTCCGAAAAGGTTTGGAAGCTTATTTCACCGTTTTAATAGAACTTATTTGGGGAAAAGAGCGAATAATGGAAGTTTACCTCAACAGCATCGAAATGGGAGATGGTGTTTATGGTGCTTATGCCGCCACCGAGCATTGGTATCGAAGAGATGCTTCGAGCTTAACCATGCAACAGGCCGCCGGAATCGCTGCCATTTTGCCCAACCCTCGAAAATATAAAGCAACTAGTTCCTCCTCCTACATCAACAACCGAAAAACAAAAATTGTCCGGATTATGAGGCAAATCGGGAAGATAGAATATTAAAATGAAACCCCAATAACAGTCGTTATTGGGGTTTTCATATTTTTAAGAAACAATTAATCTTAGAATTTAAACGCCACACCCAAGACAAAATTCCTTCCTAAATTAGGTATTCCCGAAGTCGCCAATCGTGACAAATGAGGAATATAGGTTTTATTTAGCAGATTATTTCCATTCAGGTTTATGTCAAAAGCAGTTTTCCCCAACTTTACTTTACCCCCAAACCCCATATTCAACAACGTATAACCATCCGAAGGAATATCGAAACCACTAACATTCTTCTGACTCAAAGTAGTCGAAACATTCAAAGTCGCAAAACTGTCTTCCAGCCATTTGCCAAGCTTAAAATCTGTTTTTATAGTATTATCCCAGTTGTTCGCCGGAATCTGAGGCAGGTAACCCCCACTTTGCAATTTTCCAGTAACGGTTTCGAAACTGGTTTCGATATGCAGCCAATCCAATGGATGCGGGTGAATGTGCAATGCGAATTCTCCTCCATACAGATTGGCGTTGTTCTGAATGTAATCATACACTTTGAAACCTTCAATTTCAGTTCCGTTGGGAGATGAATAAATGTAATTATTAATATGATTATAAAAACCGCTTACGCTAAACTCAAAATGGGTGCTTTTGTATTCCAAATCCAAATCGGTCTGCAGATTTTGTTCAGTTTTTAAATCGGGATTTCCTATTTCATAACGAAAAGTTCCCTCGTGAACCCCATTGGACGAAAGCTCAGCCAAATTTGGTGCTCTGAATCCCGTTGCCGTATTCAATCGAAAAGATAAATCCTTGGCAAAATTGGTTTTGTATCCTAAAGAAGCATTGAAACTGTTATAATTTTTATCAAGTGCTTCAAAATAACCTTCCTCGCCAAGAATTCCGTGTTCATCGGAAACTAAATGCCGGTAATCAAAACGAAGTCCTCCCTGAATTGAGCTTTCTTCCCAATTGTAAATTCCGGTTCCGAAAATTCCAAAATCATTGGTGGTTGCATTTGGAATCAAAAACTCTTCGGCCAGATTTTTGTTTTCCTGTGACATTCCCTGTATTCCAAAAATGGTTTCAACTTTCCCTAGCTTTGGAAGATAATATTTCACATTATAATCAAAGGTGTTCAAAATCATGTGCAAAACAGCGACATTGCTGTCCTCAAACTCGTTTCGGTCGTTCCTGATATAACCTAAATTCACATCCATTTTTGAATCTTTAAAAAATAGCGTGTTATTCAAAGAGAATAAATTATTGTAAACCCCTTGCTTTGGAAAAGCTGTTTTTTTGGAAGTGGTTTGATCAGCAATTCCATCTTCGGGAATTCCCACATCCAGATTGTTGTAATTGTATCTCAAAATACTCGAAAACTTGGCATTACTGTATCCTATTCCGGCCTTGAAATCCATTTCCTGAAAACGGGTGTTGGTCACACGGTCACCATCGGGAATTTTATAATCGGATTGAGTGTTGTAAGCACCGCGAATCAAATATTTCCAATTATCAGTAGATGTTTTCAAACCCAAAGTTGTACTGGCTCCAAGCGTATTTGAAAATAATCGTTGACCAAAATCCCCTTGAAAAGTATTGGCCAAGGCAAATTTTTCGGGATTAAAAAACAAAACCCCTCCCAGTGCATCCGAACCATAAAGCAAGGATGCAGGACCTTTTATAACCTCAACATTTTCTACTCCGGCATCATTGAGTCCTAATCCGTGTTCGTCACCAAACTGTTGGTTCTCCAATCGGATTCCCTGAGTATAAACCAAAACCCGATTACCGCTCAATCCTCGGATTACGGGCTTCCCGATTGAGGTTCCCGTAGAAACCTGTGAAACCCCGGGAATAGTAGCCAAGCCTTCAATCAAAGTGGCACTCCCTTTTTCCTGCATTGATTTTACACTTTCACGGTCTACTTTCATCACGTTTTGGGACTGTAACTTGGAGAAAGGTGTCGAGACAATTACCTCATCCATTTGGAAAGCCAATTCATCCAAAGTAACATCCAATGTGTGGGTATTTTGTGTCTTATCAATCTTCTTACTTTGTGCTCCAAATCCTATCGAAGAAAACACAAGCGTTACCTCTCCATTTGGGAGTTCAGTCAAAGTATAAACTCCGTTTTCATTAGTTTTTGTTGATTTATGCAATTCGGAAGCATCAACGAAAACTCCCGCCAAAGGATTATTTTTAGAATCGGTAACTTTTCCTGTTACAGTGTTTTGTGCCTGTAAAAAAGCGGTAAGCCCCAAAAATAGGGCAACTATATATCTTTTCATTTAAAATGATTTTATTGTTAAATACGTAAATACACAAAAAAACTAAGCCTTTGTGTTAGAAAATTTAAGCAATAAAAACAGGAGGCGCCCGAAGTGCAAAAAGACTTCCTTTAAAGAATTGGGCAATTTCTCTGGATTTGAAAAAAGTATATCCGGAGTTTATAACTGCATCTTGAAATTCATAAGAAGCAATTTCAGAATAAGTATAACTGCTCATTTTGAAATCACAAACATAACAATGATCAAAATTGTGATGCTGATGGGTAATTTCGTGTTTGGACGAATAAGTATGATGACATTTTTTTTCTGAAAGTTGTTGCGCTAAATGCTGATAAGTATGCGCAGATTGAAACAGCATTGCTAACAATACTGCTAGTGCCAGAAAAGAATTTAATATAACAAACCTTTTTTTCATCCGAAGCAAAGGTAATAATAGAATAGAAAAAATCCGATTAACTTTATATTATTTTAAAGTCAATCGGATTTATATCTAATAGTAAAATGAATTAAACCAATTTTGCAGCAATTAAGTATTCTGCGATTTGGATAGTATTTGTTGCTGCTCCTTTTCTAAGGTTATCGGCAACAATCCACATATTCAAAGTTTTTTCCTGACTTTCGTCACGACGGATACGGCCTACGAAAACGTCATTTTTACCTTCAGCATATTTAGGCATTGGGTAAGTGAAAGTGTCTAAATTATCCTGAACCGTTACTCCATCAGTTTGGCTCAAAATAGTTCTAACCTCGTTTACGTCAAAATCATTACTGAATTCAACGTTCACTGCTTCACTGTGACCACCCACAACAGGTACACGAACTGCAGTAGCCGTAACTTTGATTGAATCGTCGCTTAAGATTTTTTTGGTTTCTTTCACCAATTTCATCTCTTCTTTAGTATATCCGTTATCTTCAAAAACATCACATTGTGGAATACAGTTACGGTTGATTTCATATTTGTAAACCATATCACCTTTTACTCCGGCCACTTCGTTTTCGAACTGTTGAACCGCTTTTACTCCAGTTCCTGTGATCGATTGATAAGTAGAAACGATTACACGTTTTACATTGTATTTTCTGTGCAATGGAGCCAAAGCCAGTACCATTTGGATAGTCGAGCAGTTTGGGTTTGCAATGATTTTATCTTCTTTTGTCAATTGATTGGCGTTGATTTCAGGAACAACCAATTTTTTGGTTGGATCCATTCTCCAAGCTGATGAATTGTCAATAACTGTAGTTCCCGCTTCTGCAAATTTGGGAGCCCATTCCAATGATGTTCCTCCACCGGCAGAGAATAAAGCGATATCCGCTTTCATGTCAACTGCTGTTTGCATTCCCACCACTTTGTATTTTTTTCCTTGAAACTCTATCTCTTTTCCAACTGATTTCTCAGATGCAACCGGGATTAATTCTGTTACAGGAAAATTTCTTTCCGCCAATACTTTCAACATTATTTCGCCAACCATTCCGGTAGCTCCTACAACTGCTATTTTCATTCTATATATTTTAATTATGTATTTCTATTTGGAAGTACAAAAGTAAGTAATCTTAAAAAGATAACAAGGGGATTAACAAAAATTAACAAATTGTTATAAATTAAACAAAGCACTTATTAAGTAGCTAAGTTGCTGAGATACCAAGTTTTTTGTCTTAGAAACTTAGAATCTTTTCTTCTATAAAATAAAAGAACCACCCTCTTGGGGTGGTTTAGTTAGAATATATAGTGTAAAGCGGTATAATTTAAGAGTTGCTAAGTTACTTTTTCAATAAATCCCTGATTTGAGTAAGTAATTCCTCCTGAGTTGGTCCTGCAGGCGGAGCTTCAACCACAGCTTCCTGTTTTTTTGTTTTTTCATAGGCTTTCAATACCATGAAAATACAAAAACCAATAATGACAAAATCAAAAACGGTTTGTATAAAAGATCCATAATTAAGAGCTACTTCAGCAATTGCCGGCGTTTTTTCAACACCATTTTCCATTACTGCGGGAATACCGTCCTGAAGTACAATTTTCAGGTTTTTGAAATCAACCTTTCCTAATAATAATCCAATTGGCGGCATCAAAATATCATTCGTGAATGAAGTCACAATTTTACCAAAAGCACCCCCAACGATTACCGCTGTTGCCAAATTTACTATTTCACCTTTCATCAAAAAGGCTTTGAAATCACTGATAAATCCCATAATGTATTGATTTTGTTTAGTTTATAATGTAACGAATATAGTAAATTTTTAACAAAAAAACCGTGTTACTCTCTATAAAAAACTCTCTTCACCCGTTGCGAAATACTGGTTAGGATTTCATAAGGAATGGTTTTCAATTGTTCTGCCATATAGGATACTGTCGGGCTTTCGCCAAAAATCACAACTGAATCCCCTTCTTTGCAGTCAATCCCGGTCACGTCCGCCATCAGCATATCCATACAGACACTTCCAAGAACTGGTGCTTTTATATTTTTAATGGTTACAAATCCAACACCATTTCCCCAATGTCTCGAAATTCCGTCGGCATAACCTATCGGAATAGTGGCAATCTTCGATTCTCTGTTTGCCATAAATCGTCTGCCGTAACCAACACTTTCTCCGGATTGAATCGTTCTGATTTGAGAAATAACCGATTTTAAAGTTCCTACGTTCTCAAGATATTTTTGTTCTTCTGAATCATTGGAAACACCGTAAAGTCCAATTCCTAAACGAACCATATCGTATTGCGCCTCGGGGAAATTACTGATTCCTGAAGTGTTCAAAATATGGCGAATAGGAGTAATTTGAAGTTCGTTCATCAACTTTGAAGACAGTTTTTCGAACAAACCGATTTGGTATTGAACAAAATCTTTCTGCTGTAAATCATCGCTAGTCGCCAAATGGGACAGAATACTCTTTACTTTAACGGTTTGGTTTCCTTTCAGAGTAGCGATTAAATCATCAATCGTGTTTAACTCAAAACCCAAACGGTGCATTCCGGTATCCATCTTTATATGAATAGGAAAGTCTTTCAATTTTTTTTGCTCAGCTATTTTCAGGAACGCATTCAGCCCTTTCAGACTGTAAATTTCAGGTTCCAACTGATGCTGAATGATGGCCGAAAAGCTAGTGTTTTCAGGATTCAAAACCATAATAGGCAATTTAATTCCCATTGTTTTCAACGAAATTCCCTCATCGGCGAAAGCCACACCCAAATAATCCACTTTGTGATGTTCAAGCAGTTTTGCAATTTCAAATCCTCCGCTTCCATAACCAAACGCTTTTACCATCGCCATCATTTTGGTGCCGGGTTTCAGTTTTGATTTAAAGAAATTAAAGTTATGGCTTATCGCATTCAGATTGATTTCAAGAACCGTTTCGTGTGTTTTCTCTGCCAATACCAACACGATTTTCTCAAACTGAAATGATCGAGCTCCTTTAATCAGAATGGTTTCGTTTTCAAAATTCAGATGTTCCAACTGCAGTAAAAATGCATCGGTATCTTTGAAAAACAAAGCATTGGGAAGTTTGGTTTTTAATGTTGAAATCGTTTCGCCAATACCAATAAAACGACTGATATTATTAGAAACAATTAACTCGGCCACTTTAGAATATAGTAGTTCATTCGTCAATCCGCTTTGGAAAATATCCGAAAGAATTACTGTTTTTTTCTGATGCTGTTTTTGGCTTTCAAGAAAATCCAATGCTATTTTCAAAGACTGAAAATCGGAACTGTAACTGTCATCGATCAGACTGCAGTTATTGATTCCTTTTTTAACTTTCAGGCGCATTTCCATCGGAAACAACAATTCGATTCGGTTTTGAATCATTTTGGCATCGTATTCAAGATGCAATAAAACCAAAACACAGGAAATTACATTTTCAACCGAAGCATCATCCACAAAAGGAATTTGCAAGATCGAAACATTCCCTTTATAGGTATATTCAATAAGTGTGTGGTCGTGTGTATGTTCTTTTTTGGTAACGAAAACACTAGCTGTTGTATCTGTAAAAGACCAGGAAACAGCTTTCGTTTTTGGGAGAATAAATGGTTCAACACTGCTGTTTTTTTGATAAATCACCACTTCCGAATTTTGGAAAAGTGACATTTTTTCCTTGATTTTTTCCTCCAGATTTTCAAAACCTTCATCATGGGCTGAACCAATATTGGTCAGGATTCCGATGGTTGGCTGAATGATTTTTTCGAGTTTCCCCATTTCTGAAACCGTCGAAATTCCGGCCTCAAAAATCCCTAAATTATGCTGTTCATTAATCGCAAGCACCGACAACGGAACTCCAACCTGTGAATTATAGCTTTTCGGACTTCGGATAATATTATAATCGGGACTCAACAGGAAATTGAGCCATTCCTTTACGATTGTTTTACCGTTACTTCCCGTCACACCGATAATCGGAAACGAAAAAAGGCTTCGGTAATAGGACGCCGTTTGCTGTAAAGCCTCAAGCGTATTTTTGACAACCAAAAAATTGGCTTTTTCCTCAAAACCTTCGGGAATATGTGTCACCACAAAATTCCGAACACCTTTTGCAATTAAATCATTCAGGTATTTATGAGCGTCGTTATTAACTCCAACTAATGCAAAAAAGAGCGTTTTCTCATTGTTTTGCAAAGAACGGCTGTCAATGGAAATTGTGTCTACAGCTTCTCCAACTGGATTGCTGCTCCATTTCGAATTCAAGACACTTTCAATATTTTCGATAATTAAGTTCAATTTTGATCTTTATTATTGGGTTTATGCTTTACTCTTTTTTATCGTCTTTTCTCATCGCATGAAAATAGGCAGCCCGGCTCAAAGGTTCATATTCTTCGGTTTCACCAAGCATTACAAGCTTATCATTATCAGTTTTTCTAAAACTGTAATTAGCCAGATTCCCAGTTCGCGTACATACGGCATGTACTTTGGTAACATACTCGGCTGTGGCCATAAGAGCAGGCATAGGTCCGAAAGGATTGCCTTTGAAATCCATATCCAAACCGGCAACAATAACACGGATTCCCTGATTGGCAAGATCGTTGCAGACCGTCACGATTTCGTCATCAAAAAACTGCGCCTCATCAATCCCAATCACATCACAGCCCTGTGCTAAAAGTGCAATATTGGCCGCCGCAGGAACTGGTGTTGAACGAATTTCGTTACTGTCGTGAGATACTACCATTTCCTCGTGGTAACGTGTATCGATGGCAGGTTTAAAAATCTCTACTTTTTGTTTGGCAAACTGTGCCCTTTTCAGCCTTCGGATAAGTTCTTCGGTTTTTCCCGAAAACATGGAGCCGCAAATGACTTCAATCCAACCAAACTGCTCTTTGTGATTTACTGTGTTTTCGAGAAACATTTTATATTTTTCTAGCTTAAAAAATGAATAGTTTTTATTACTTTGTAACCGTAATAAATTGCTTGGGTAAAGTTCTATTTTACCTCGTTTCAAAAGTAGATAATTTTTGTCAATTCAGAGATTGGACAAGTCTTATTTCGATAATAAAAAAAGAAAAAGAAGCTTATCCCGCTAAATCATTCCAAAACAAGAACACTATTATAAAAAGCCATATTCATCATAATTTCAGAAGCCATGAAAAAAAAATTGGAAGCCGACTTAATCAGCATTGCCCACAGAGTTTTACAATTAAAAGATAAATCAGATATCAATCAGCTTTACCTGGAAACTCAGAAGTTATATGAAAAATTAGCCGTTTTACGATTTGTTGAAGAACATTTTTCGGAGGCAAAACCAACGATTGGCCAGGCTGAAGTTGTAGAAAAAATGAAAGCTTTTTTCGAAACTATTTCCATCCCAGAATTCCAAAAACCAGCTGTAAATAATAATTCAGATGAAAAAGAAAATCCTGCATCTGAAATTATTGAAGACAAAACAGTCAATCCTGCAGCTGAAGAAATAAAAGAAGAAGAAAATAAAATTGAACCGGAAGCAATCACAGCTACAGAAGAAGAAATTCCGGCTGCAGAAACTGTAGAGGAAACACCTGTCGAAAAACCTTTATTCTCTTTGGACAATACAGAAATTGAACCTGTAAAAACCGTAGAACCGGAAGCCCCAAAGAAAAAAGAAATTGTTCAAATCTCTTTTGATGACCTTCTTGGCGGTCATTATTCTGATCCTGATTTTGTGAAAGTTTCAGATAAAAAACAGGAATCAGAAACTATCAAAACAGATTCTTCTTTTGATATTCCAAAAGAAACTATTCCGAATGCTCCACAGGCAGCATTTGAAAAAGCAGAACCCAAAACGGTTACCCTGAATGATAAATTATCAAAAGAAATAAACATAGGACTCAACGACCGCATTGCTTTTGTCAAACATCTTTTTGGAGGAAATAACGAAGATTACAACCGAGTAGTAAGTCAGCTTATTACATTTGATACTTATATGGAAACCAAAGCATTTATTGATGAAATGGTAAAACCGGATTACAATAATTGGGATGGAAAAGAAGAGTATGAAGCCCGCTTTATGGAAATCATAGAAAAGAAATTTCTATCGTTTTAAAAGCATTTCGCATACTTACTATTATACTAAATCTCCTCTTTAAGCAAAAAAAATGTCAAAATTATATATCGTACCAACCCCTATCGGCAACCTCGAGGACATGACTTTTCGGGCCATTAGGATTCTTAAAGAAGTAGATTTAATTCTTGCCGAAGACACCAGAACTAGCGGCAAACTACTCAAGCATTTTGAGATTGGCACGCACATGCACAGTCATCACATGCATAACGAACATAAAACAATCGAGAATTTGATTTCGAGATTGAAAGCCGGAGAAACCATTGCATTAATTTCGGATGCGGGAACACCGGCAATTTCGGACCCAGGATTTTTACTGACCCGTGCCTGTATCGAAAACGGAATTGCGGTGGAATGTCTTCCCGGCGCAACTGCTTTTGTACCAGCATTGGTGAATAGCGGATTGCCAAATGACAAATTCGTGTTTGAAGGTTTCCTTCCGGAAAAAAAAGGAAGACAAACCCGATACCTGGAACTGGCCGAAGAAACCCGAACAATGATTCTGTACGTTTCCCCGCATAAATTGGTGAAGACTTTAGCCGAATTCATTACTTATTTTGGTGAAGACCGGCAAATTTGTGTTTGCAGAGAACTATCCAAACTGCACGAAGAAAATCGTCGCGGTACGGCAAAAGAAGTTTTAACCCACTTCGAAAAAACGGCCCCGCGAGGTGAAATTGTCGTAGTGGTTGCAGGAAAAACAATTGTAAAAGAAGCCAAGAAAAATAAATTTCAAAAAGACGAAGAATAAACACATAAATATGACTATCAGTACTTTTTTAGACAAATTAAGACAAAACCCTACAGCTAACACATTTGCAGAAACAATTGCAGTAATAGAAGAAAATTACAACTTTACCCCTACTGCTTTTCAAAACGGAGAAACATATAATGCAGCGGGGACCAATTCAGGTTCATGTAAATTATTTGCTTTTGCGCTATTGCAAAAATTATCTGTTGAAGAAACATTAGCTTGTTTTGGAGCGTATTATTTTGAAGAAGTTTTGGGAGATCCTGATGGAACCAATCATCAAAACATCCGCAACTTCATAAAAACTGGATGGGACGGAATACAATTTGAAAGTGAAGCATTAGAACTTAAATAGTTTTTATCGCATAAACATAAAAAAGCAGCCCCTAAAAACCTCCCCAAAAATGCGTTGGACACTAAAGCCAAAACCCGCTGAAGAAAAAATAAAGCATTTGGCCCAGGCCTTGAATGTAGAAGAATTCGTCGCCTCTTTATTAATACAAAGGGGCATTGAAACTTTTGAGCAGGCCAGACTTTTTTTCAGGCCAAGTTTGGACGATTTACACGATCCTTATCTAATGAAGGACATGGACAAAGCAGTCGAACGCATCGAAAAAGCAATTGCAAACCAGGAAAACATCCTTGTATTCGGAGATTATGATGTTGACGGCACCACCGCAGTATCACTTGTTTCTTCCTATTTGAAGAGTTATTATCCCAATATTGCCACATATATTCCGGATCGTTACGATGAAGGTTACGGAATTTCCTATAAAGGAATTGATTTCGCCGATGACAACGGATTTTCACTCATTATCGCTTTGGATTGCGGTATAAAATCCATTGATCATATCGCTTACGCAAAAGAGCGAAACATTGATTTCATCATTTGCGATCACCACAGACCCGGTGAATTTTTACCCGAAGCCATTGCTGTTCTGGATCCAAAACGAGAAGACTGCAGTTACCCTTATGATGAATTGTGCGGCTGTGGCATCGGCTTCAAATTGATTCAGGCTTTAGGTGTAAACAGAAACCAAACCATCGAGGACTTGGTTTCATACCTTGATTTGGCAGCCACTGCAATTGCTGCAGACATTGTTCCCATGACCGGCGAAAACCGCGTATTGGCTCATTTTGGATTACAGGTCATCAATGCACAGCCAAGACCGGGAATCAAAGCTTTAATACATCAAATAAAGAAAAAAACACTCGATATTACCGATGTCGTGTTCATAATTGCGCCACGAATAAATGCCGCAGGACGCATCAAACACGGTAATCATGCCGTCGAATTATTGACCGAATTTAATTTTGAGCAGGCACAGCAATTTGCGTCTGAAATTGAACAGTACAACTCAGACCGAAAAGATCTGGACAAACAAATCACCAAAGAAGCGCTTCAGCAAATTACCCAAAACCAAGAAGAAAACAACTTTACATCGGTGGTTTTTCAAGAGGATTGGCACAAAGGAGTTATTGGGATTGTCGCCTCCCGATTAATTGAAACCTATTATCGCCCCACATTGGTTTTTACAAAAAGCGGTGATAAATATGCCGCTTCGGCAAGGTCAGTAAAAGGATTCGATGTGTACAATGCGCTCGAAGCCTGTTCGGAACACTTGGAACAATTTGGAGGACATATGTATGCCGCGGGAATGACTTTAAAGGAAGAAAATTATCAAAACTTCAAAAATGCATTCGAAAGAACAGTACAGGAAACCATTCTCCCTGAACAGTTAATTCCGGAAGTTTCCATTGACGCCGAAATTAATTTAGAAGACATTACACCCAAATTAATCCGGATTCTGAAACAATTTGAACCTTTTGGCCCATTAAATATGACTCCTGTTTTTTTAACCAAAAAATTAAAAGATACAGGCTACGCCAAAACACTGGGTCCTGAGGATGAACATTTAAAACTGTTTATAAAACAAACCAACTCGGAAGGCATTGCTGCGATAGGCTTTGGCTTAGGTCATAAAAAAGAGTTAACCTCTTATCAAAAAGAATTTGAAGCCGTATATTGCATCGATGAAAATGAGTGGAATGACAAAGTGAGCATTCAATTACGATTAAAAGATATTAAATAGAATAAAATGAAAAAAAATGACCCGTACGCAGCTCTGAGATTTAAAGAATTCAACACTTTTTTACTGATACGTTTTGCAATGGTTTTTGCCTGGTCCATGCAGTTTATCATCATCGAATGGGAAGTCTATAGAATTACAAAAAGCGCACTTTCACTTGGTATTATTGGTTTAATGGAAATCATTCCAGCGATAGCGGTGTCATTATTTGCAGGCCATTTTGTCGATCAGAATGAAAAGAAAGGGCTTTTATCCAAATGTATTTTAGGTTTTTCAGTAATCAGTTTAGGATTGTTTTTAATCACCTGGCCGGCAGTAAACTCTAGCATACCAACAACTACAATTCTGTATACTATTTATTGCTTAGTGTTTTTTGGCGGAATTGTCCGTTCGTTTTTAGGACCAACCGTTTTTTCCCTTTTAGCTTTAATTGTACCTAAAAAGGCATATTCAAACGCAGCTACCTGGAGCAGTTCAGTATGGCAGGTGGGTTCTGTTATCGGGCCGGCCGTAGCAGGTTTCTCTATCCATTTAATTGGAGTTCATTGGTCTATGTGTTTGGTTCTCGGATGTTCTCTTTTTGCTTTAATAATACTGACCCAAATCAAGAAAAAACCTATTTTGAATCCAAAAATCGGCGAACCGGTTATGGACAGTTTGAAAGAAGGAGTCAAATTTGTCTATAATAACAAATCAATTTTAAGCGCTTTAACTCTTGACATGGCCGCTGTATTATTTGGAGGAGCAGTAGCACTGTTACCCATTTTTGCTCTAGATATTTTAAAAGTAGGTCCTGAGGGATTTGGATTTTTAAGAGCTGCACCGGCTGTTGGCGCCATTTTAACCATGTTCTTTACAGCCTATGTTCCTTTGAATAAAAATGCCGGAATGAAACTATTGACTGCCATCTTCCTGTTTGGAGTTTGTATCATCATATTTGGACTTTCCACCTCATTTTGGATTTCACTTTTAGCACTGTTTTTCAGCGGAGTTGTTGATGGAATTTCTATGGTAATCCGACAAACCATTCTGCAGATTAAAACTCCTGACCACATGAGGGGCCGTGTAGCATCAGTAAACTCAATATTTGTAGGTTCTTCAAACGAATTAGGAGCTTTTGAAAGCGGATTGACCGCAAAACTGATGGGAACGGTAACCGCTGTAGTATTTGGAGGAAGTATGACGCTTCTTATTGTAGTATTCACCGGTTTAATTTCGCCTGAATTCAGAAAACTGGACTTAAGAAAAGATTTGGAAGACCACGAAAAGCACGAGTAGCGGTTTTCTTCTGATTTATTCAAAAAAGATTATATTTACTGCAATGAGAAAAACAAAATTACTTTTTGCAATTGCAGTTTTGACAGCTTTTTTAATGAGTTGCAACAATAAATCAGACGAATATATTGATCCCCGAGGAACCGATTATGCCGGATCCGAAAGTTGTATTCAATGTCACCAAACGCAATATGAATCGGCTTTTCACAGCTCGCATTTCAAGGCGACAACACCTGCTGTTTCCGAAAATGTTTTAGGCGATTTCAGTAAAGGCAATCATGTTTTTGTTTATGATAAAAACACCAAATTAGCTGTAGAGGAACGTAATGACAGTCTTTATCAGGTGCTGTACAAAAATGGCAAAGAAGTTGAGGCACATCGATTTGAAATTGTTTTTGGTACCAAGCATGCTCAGACTTCTGTTTATTGGCGCAACAACAATACGTACGAACTGCCTCTCTCCTATTACACATCGGTACACAGTTGGGCAACAAGTCCAGGTTTTCCGGCAGACAAGCCTTACTTTGACCGAAAAGTTGTCAAAGACTGCTATTCCTGCCATAGCTCTAATATTAGCAGCCGTACTGTTAATGAAAGCTCTAAAGGAAACAGCTTTCTTACAATGGATGCAGAAGATGTTATCAATAAAAAAACCATTGTTTACGGAATTGACTGCGAGCGTTGCCACGGACCGGCTAAGCAACACGCCGAGTTTCATCTTAAAAATCCAAATGTAAAAGCAGCCAATAGTATTATTAGCTACCAATCACTTAGTAGACAACAAAAGTTAGATGCTTGTGCTCTTTGTCATGCTGGAAATGACGGAATCAAAATAAAATCGCGTTTCGAATTTAAACCCGGAGATAATCTTGCGGAATATATGAGAAGCATGAGTGATCCTAATAGTACGGCTGAATTTGATGTACACGGAAATCAATATCGATTATTGGCTCAAAGCAAATGTTTTATCAAAAGTGAAAAAATGGATTGCATCACCTGTCATAATCCACATGAAAATGCATCTCAAAATCTAGCTTCGTATTCTAAAATTTGTCTGTCTTGCCACCAAGAGATTAAACATAGCGCATCGACTCTTAAAACAATGCCAGCCTCATTATTGGCCAATAATTGCGTGGAATGCCATATGCAAAAAAAATCATCGAATGCTATCCGTTTTCAGCTTTCGAATAATGCAGAAATGTCCAGCTATATTTTAAGGACACATAAAATAGCAATCTATCCAAAAACAGAAACCAGCAAAGAATAATTTCGCTCTTACTTTTGGACAATATTCCAAACACTGATTTTGGCTCTGGTCTGGAAGCCTAATTTTTCATATAGCTTGATTGCTCCAATATTGGATTCGGCAACATGTAGAAATGGGGTTTTGTTTTGTTCCAAAATTGCATTGACGGTATGAGAAACCAATTGCTTTGCATATCCTTGCCCCGTATGTTCTGGATGTGTGATTACAGCGCTTACTTCAGTAAATTCATCCATTTGCATCCGTTCTCCGGTTACGGCAACAAGCTGATTATTTTTGTAAATACCGTAATAATTTCCCAATTCGGCAGTCTTCTTTTTGAAATATTCGGGATAAACAATTTTGACTAATCCCAATAAATCGTCTAAGTGTTCCTCTTCTAATTTCACAATCTGATCTACAATGTCTCCTTCAATCTTATCATGAATAATCATTTGATGACAGATTAATTCATGGTCTATTTTCAAATTATCCGGAACAGTTGGTTTTTGACCGATAATATGAAAATTATTGACCAGTTTTGAATATTCAAAAATGGAGTCTTCTATATTTTTTGAAGCAATAATACCTCCAAAAGGGCAATAATCCGGATGATAAAATTTTATTGTTCCAAAATCAATTCCGAAATCTTTATGCGCTTCAGACACTGAATACCAAACAGGATTGTCTAATTTATGATTGCCAGTTGCCATCTTTTTTTATTTATGAAATACTGAAAAAGAGTTGTATTATAAAGTAGAATTTATTCAAACTTTTTTACTTCGAATTTTTCTCCATCAAAAACTCCGTAGGTAAAATACGTGATCCAATCACCCAGATTTACATATTCTGAATTTTCGCCGACTGGTTTTATCATCGGTAAATGACGGTGACCAAAAACAAAATAGTTATAGTGTTTGGTTTCTAGTTTTCGTTTGGCATAAAGAATAAGCCATTCGTTTTCTTCTCCCAGAAATTTAACATCTTCGGAACCCGATATCAGTTTGTTTTTAACGGAAAGGTATTGCGCAAGTTTCACGCCAAGGTCGGGATGCAACCATCTGAAAAGCCACTTGGAAAAAGGATTGGTAAACACTTTTTTCATGCGTTTGTAGCCTAAATCTCCAGGTCCTTTGCCGTCGCCATGACCAATCAAAAAGGTTTTGTCTCCAAAAGTAAATTCTTTGTTATCGTGATAAACGGGAATATTCAACTCCGTTTCAAAATAATCGGCCATCCATAAATCATGATTTCCCACAAAGAAATAAATAGGGATTCCGCTGTCGCGAATTTCGGCCAACTTTCCCAAAATTCGCACAAAGCCTTTGGGAACAACGGTTTTATATTCGAACCAAAAATCAAATAAATCACCCAAAAGAAATATTGCTTCGGCATCATCTTTTACTTCGTTTAGCCAGGCAACAAATTTTTGCTCTCTCGGAAAACTCAACTCCGGTGTTGGCGCACCAAAATGCTGATCGGAGGCAAAATAGATTTTTTTATTATTGGAAAATTGCATGAACTAGGTATAAGTTATTGATTGTCGCTTGCAAACCATTCGGCAAATGAAGACTCGGTTTCCTGCAGTTTAAGCGAAAAAAGGTCAATATTTTGGGGTAATCTGCGGATGATTCTTTGTGAAAAATCGACCACCATATTCTCGCTTGTTGGCTGATAATCAACTAAAATTACATGATGCCCGCGCTCTTTCAACTCATTGGCCAACTCGATATGCGGAGTTGTTTCATTAAAAACGGTAGCGTGATCGAATTGATCGACAATCTCTTCTTTTACAATTTTTTTCAGATCCGAAAAATCAATGACCATACCAAACTTTACATTGCTTCTATCGGTAATTGGTTTTCCGATAACGGTAACCGATAATTTGTAACTATGACCATGCACATTTTTACATTTTCCGTCATAGCCGTATAAAGCATGACCGGTTTCAAAATTAAATTGTTTGGTGATTCTGATATTGCTCATTGGAGATTTATTTTGACTGCAAATTTAATGAATCTAAATGTGAGGAGAATGTTTTTAAAGAATTATTACACAAAGATTCCCGAAGGCACACAGAGATTCGCCAAGATTATCAAAACTACCTGCAACTTGTACCAAAACTTACATTCAAAGAAAAAAGCCATCTCTTTATTGAGTATTTTGAAAAAGAAAAAAATTAATCTAGGTGCTTCGGACGATAATGATTATTTTTATATTCCCCTAAATTATACCATAGATGAAAAACACACTAACATTTATTCTCTGTTTTTCTTTATTTACTTTATACTCACAAAAAAAAGAATTAACAATAATTGCAGCTTCAAATTCTGAAGCAGAAATCTCCATAAAAATTATCAATAATACATCTAAAACTAAATATTTGTTTTTGGATCTAAAAAATTTAGGTATTTTCTATAAAAACAAAATGATATTTTCAAATATAAATTCTTCAAAAATGTATTTAGATTTTTTAGAATTAAATGCAAATAAATCTTTCATACCTGTATCAACTTTTAATAAATATAATTCTGGTATTATTGCCGATGAGGACTTCATATCTGAAATAAAAAACAACACTATACTTTTATTACCTAATCAAGAAAAACGACTTGTAGTTAATTTGTATCGCCAAGATGAGTCTAATTATTTGAAGTCCTATAAAATTATACCTTCAAAAACCTATAAAGTTTCATTGAAAATATGTGGAAAACAAATAGAAGAAAAAATAAAAGACACAAATATCAAAAACCGAGAATTTAGAAATATCTTTTCAAAATATGATTTCAATAATTATCAGTCTAATGAATTTTTAATAAAAATTAAAACAGTAAAGAGTCCTCCGCCCCCTCCTCAACAACCCAGCCAAAAAAACAGCAAATATACCTTCAAAGAACTCATGAAGTCTTAGCCCTGATGGGAACGGCATCCTGTTGTCACGGGGTTCGTGACAACAGATATAGTGGACAGCAGGAAAAGCTCCTAATAATTGGCCAAAAATTTCGATTACAGTAAATATAATTGTTATTTTGTAGAATCAAATTTCAGCTCATTATGTTCAAAAAACATTTTAAATATATTCCTTTTTTATTTCTTCTTTTTTTTATCAGCTGTGCCAAAAGAGGCGCCATTACTGGTGGTGCGAAAGACACTATTCCTCCTGTATTGGTATCCAGTTTCCCGGAAAATTATTCGGCAAAATTTACAGGTAATAAAATCAAACTTGTTTTTGACGAAAATGTCAAGCTTAAAAACCTTAACAAACAATTGATTGTTTCGCCGCCAATGAAGAACGAACTACTGATTGTTCCGACAACGGCAACCAAAAAACTGACTATTACCATAAATGATACTTTGCAACCCAATACTACTTATAGTCTGAATTTTGGTCAGAGCATTGCCGATAATAACGAGGGCAACCCGTTCAATCAGTTTAAATATGTGTTTTCGACCGGAGATTATATCGATTCACTGGCTCTTGGCGGAAGAGTGAAAGATGCTTATGACAAAGAGGTTGCTTCATTTGTTTCGATTATGCTTTATGAAGCGAATGAAAAATTTAATGATTCTACTGTTTACAAAGAAACTCCGCGATATATTACCAATACTCTGGATAGTTTGAAGACATTCCGTCTGGAGAATCTGAAAGCCGGAAAATACTATCTGGTTGCGATTAAAGACAACAACAGCAACAATAAATTCAATCCAAAATCAGACAAAATAGGTTTTAACAAAGGGATTTTGACTATTCCGAATGACACTGTCTTTGAGCTTGAATTATTCAAAGAAGTCTTGCCTTTTAAAGCCAACAAACCAAGTCAGGTTTCGGGAAACAGATTAATTGTCGGTTATGAAGGAAATCCTAAAAGCCATGGCGAAATAGCCAAAATCACTTTGAAAAACAACGGCGAAACAGTTCCGTCAATTGTTACCAAAATAGATAAAAAAGATTCCCTGCAGGTGTGGTACAAACCGATGAAAGTGGATTCGCTTACAATGAATATTGCAAAAGACAAGTTCCTAAAAGACTTTACTTTTAAAATCAAAAATCAAAAAAACGATACTCTGAGTATTAAGCCCGTTCAATCCGGTATTTTGAATTTTAGAGACCGTTTTACTTTACTATCCGGTACCCCTTTGGTGAATTTTGACAAATCAAAAATAAAACTTACCGATAAAGATTCAGTTGCTGTGGAATTTACTACGGCATATGACGAATACACACAGCAATTATTTATCGATTTTAAAAAAGATGAAGCCCAGAAATACAATTTAAAATTGATGCCCGGTGCTGTTACTGATTTTTTTGAAAAAACAAATGATACTTTGTCATTTAAGACCAGCACCCGAAACTTTGCGGACTACGGAAATATTATCATGACTTTAAAAAATGTAAAACGTTTCCCGGTTATAATTGAATTGACAAATGAAAAGGGTGACGTTGTTAAAGCAAGTGAATATTCTGAAGGCAAAACTGAACTTGAGTTTAATTTACTCGAACCAAGCGTTTATGGTATCCGGGCAATTTATGATGACAATAAAAACAAAGAATGGGATACTGGTGATTATCTTGAAAAACGACAAGCCGAAGAAGTCGTTTATTCTAAGGATATAAATCTTCATGCCAATTTTGATCAGCAGGAAATTTTCGACTTAAGCATTCCTTATGTTCCAGAGCCAAAGAAGAAAAAACCTAAAGAAGGAGACAAGAAGAAATCCAAGTCGTCATTTTAGAACGAAAGAATCCCTGTCATTTAAAAAATTGAGTTTTTTCCTGGTCAGGAGCAGTTCGGCTTTATTTAATTCGACTATAAAAACACCTTTTGCCTCCACAGGTTCCATCAGGTACTCTCCCAAGAAATTAACCGCTTGGGAATGTCCGTTGTACTCAAACTTATTTCCATCCTCTCCTATTCGATTGACTCCGATGGCATAACTCATGTTTTCTATGGCACGTGCTTTCAGCAAAGCATCCCATGCATTTATTCTTATTTTTGGCCAATTGGCAACATAAATCAGTACATCATATTCTTCAATATTTCTCGCAAAAACCGGGAAGCGTAAATCATAGCAAATCAACGGGCAAATTTTCCAGCCTTTATATTCGACTATTAGTTTTTGACTGCCAGCCGTATAGATTTCGTCTTCTCCTGCCAAAGTAAACAAATGCCTTTTGTCATAAAACTGAATTTCTCCAGACGGAAAAACAAAAACCAATCGGTTATAAAAATTATCATTCTCTGTGATTACCAAACTTCCGGTAATAGCTGTATTTTTGGCTTTCGCCAAATGTTTTAGCCAGGCTATCGTTTCCCCCTGCATGGTTTCAGCTACGATATTGGGTTCCATCGTAAAACCTGAAGTAAACATTTCGGGCAATACAATTAAATCAACATGCTCTGAAATGACATTGATTTTTTCTCCGAGTTTCTCTCTGTTTTTTTCGGGGTTTTCCCAAGATAATGATACTTGTATAAGTGCTGTTTTCATTTTGAATAACTTGCTATTTCACAAAGATACACAAAGATAAAAATAGAAACACGAAGGTTTTATACAAACAAAAAACGTCCCAATTTCTCGGGACGTTTCTACTTTTAATTTTGGCTAAAGCCTTTGCCTGACGGCTATTATTTCAAACTTGCAGAAAGATATTCTCTGTTCATACGAGCGATATTCTCCAAAGAAATTCCTTTCGGACATTCTATTTCACAAGCTCCGGTGTTGGTACAGTTACCAAAACCTTCCTCGTCCATCTGACGAACCATGTTCAATACACGTGCTGTTGCTTCAACTCTACCTTGTGGTAACAATGCATATTGAGAAACTTTTGCTCCAACGAACAACATAGCTGATCCATTTTTACAAGTTGCCACACAAGCACCGCAACCGATACAGGCAGCTGCTTCAAAAGCTTTGTCCGCATCGTCTTTAGGAACTGGAGTTGCATTTGCATCGATAGTGTTTCCTGAAGTATTTACTGAAACGAAACCTCCTGCTTGCTGGATTCTGTCGAAAGAAGTTCTGTCTACAATCAAATCCTTAATTACAGGGAAAGCTGCAGAACGCCAAGGCTCGATAACGATAGTATCACCGTCATTGAACATTCTCATGTGCAACTGACAAGTAGTGATTCCTGTATCTGGTCCGTGTGCACGTCCGTTGATATACAAAGAACACATTCCGCAGATTCCCTCACGGCAATCGTGGTCAAATGCAACTGGTTCTTTTCTTTCGTTTACTAACTGCTCATTTAATTGGTCTAACATTTCCAAAAACGAACTTGCCGTAGAAACATCATTTAATTTGTATGATTCCATTTTTCCTTTCTCTTTGGAGTTTTTTTGACGCCAAATCTGAAGGGTAATATTTATATTTTTTGCTGCGCTCATGATCTTTTTATTTGTAGTTTCTTGCGGCTATTTTAATAAACTCGTATTTCAATTCTTCTTTGTGAAGCTCTTCATTTTTGATGTCGTAGCCTTTGTATTCCCAAGCTCCCACAAATTTGAAGTTTTCGTCATCACGTAAAGTTTCTCCTTCAGCATCCTGATATTCTTCACGGAAGTGACCTCCACAAGATTCTTTACGCTGCAATGCATCCATAGCCATTAATTGTCCCAATTCGATAAAATCGGCAACACGAAGTGCTTTTTCCAATTCAGGATTCAATTCATCAGCACTGCCTGGAACATAAACATCTTTAAAGAATTCTTCTTTCAAAGCAGCAATTTCTTCAATAGCCTCTGTTAAACCTTTTTCATTACGTCCCATACCCACTTTATTCCACATAATGTTTCCTAAACGTTTGTGGAAATGATCCACTGATTTAGTTCCATTATTAGCTAAGAATTTATTGATTTGATCTTTTACGTTTTTCTCTGCTTCAACGAATTCCGGTAAATCTGTAGAGATTTTTCCAGTACGGATATCATCAGCCAAATAATCAGAAACAGTGTAAGGCAATACAAAATATCCATCAGCCAATCCCTGCATCAAAGCAGAAGCTCCCAAACGGTTTGCTCCGTGGTCAGAGAAGTTAGCTTCTCCTGCAACGAAACAACCTGGAATAGTAGATTGTAAGTTATAATCAACCCAAACACCACCCATTGTATAGTGAACTGCAGGGTAGATTTTCATTGGAGTTTCATAAGGATTCTCATCTGTAATTTTTTGGTACATAGTAAACAAGTTACCATATTTTTCCTCTAACCATTTTTTTCCTAATGTAAGTATTTCTTCTTGAGTAGGATTGTGATTTCCTTTAGCGTAAGCTGTTTGTTTTCCTTTAGATTGAACCTCTGTAGCAAAATCCAAGTAAACACCTTCATTGGTGTCATTAGCCTCAATTCCGTGACCAGCGTCACAAACTTCTTTTCCTGCTCTTGAAGCAACATCACGAGGAACTAAGTTACCAAATGCCGGATATTTTCTTTCTAAGTAGTAATCTCTGTCTTCTTCAGCAATTTGTGTTGGTTTCAATTTACCTGCACGAATCGCTTCAGCATCTTCTTTTTTCTTTGGAACCCAAATACGTCCAGAGTTTCTTAACGACTCAGACATCAAAGTCAATTTAGATTGATTGGTTCCGTGTACCGGAATACAAGTTGGGTGAATTTGTACATAACATGGATTTGCGAACAAAGCTCCTTGTTTGTGGATTTTCCAACCTGCAGTTACATTCGATCCCATCGCATTAGTAGAAAGGAAATAAACGTTTCCGTATCCTCCAGTTGCAATAATTACAGCGTGAGCAGAATGTCTTTCGATTTCTCCGGTAATCAAATTACGGGCAATGATTCCACGGGCTTTTCCATTAACTTTTACCAATTCCAGCATTTCGTGACGGTTGTACATGTCTACACGTCCTAAACCGATTTGTCTTGATAAAGAAGAATAAGCTCCTAATAGTAACTGTTGTCCTGTTTGCCCTGCAGCGTAAAAAGTACGTTGTACTTGTGTACCTCCAAAAGAACGGTTGTCCAACATTCCACCGTAATCACGGGCAAAAGGAACTCCCTGAGCCACACATTGGTCAATGATGTTTCCAGAAACTTCAGCTAAACGGTGAACGTTTGCTTCACGTGCTCTGTAATCTCCTCCTTTAATTGTATCATAAAACAAACGGAAAGTACTGTCACCATCATTTTGATAATTTTTTGCAGCGTTGATACCTCCTTGTGCTGCGATTGAGTGCGCACGACGCGGAGAATCCTGATAACAAAATGCTTTTACGTTATAACCCATTTCAGCAAAAGACGCAGCTGCAGAAGCTCCTGCCAGTCCTGTACCTACTACGATAATATCTATTTTTGGTCGATTGTTTGGAGCAACTAACCTTAAGTGGTCTTTATAATCAGTCCATTTTTGTGAAATGTGACCTTCTGGTATTTTAGAATCTAGTTTCATATGTTGATATGTATTTTATTTTATCGGTCATATGTAATTCGCATATCATTTTTGGCTTTATCGAGCCAAATACAATAATGCTCATTTCATTATAGATTGATAATTAATTATTAAAATGATGAAATAATGCAATGAAAATAAATCCAAAAGGAACTATAATTGCAAATGCATAACATATTTTATGCAATGACTTCCCAATTTTATTGTCAAATCCTACAGACTGCAAAGAAGAAGTAAATCCGTGCCAAAGGTGCAATGCCAACAATACAAATGCAACACTGTACAATCCTGTACGAACCGGGCTTTCAAATTTTGCCACCAATTCAGGATAATACCTTGTTTCGTCAATTACATTTGACTCAACATATTTGTAAATCATTTCATGAACCCAAAAATCATAAAAATGTAATCCTAAAAAAGCCAGAACTACCAATCCAGAAATAATCATGTTTCTGGATGCCCATGATGCATTTGCAGCACCATCGTATTTCACATAGGCAACCGGTCTTGCTTTTCTGTTTTTCAATTCAAGAACGAATCCCATAACGAAGTGAAAAACTACTCCTGCAACCAAGATTGGCTGCATTACAAATTGGATTAACGGATTGTAACCCATAAAATGTGACATCGCATTAAACGAATCGGCACTGAAAACCGAAACTAAATTAATAAAGAAATGCAGCGATAGAAACATAATCAAAAAAAGTCCTGAAAGCGCCATGGCTACTTTTTTAGCTATAGACGACTTCAATATTGCAGATTTTGCCATAATGATATAAATATTTTATTTTTTTAAAAAGTCGAACAAATTTAGGGTAATTAGGAAAGAATAACAACCAAATATGCAATTTTACAACACAATTTATAATCATTTTAAACTACGTAAAAATTACGTAGTTTGTACGTAGTTTGTACGTAGTTTTTTCTTGATTTCCCGACAAGCCATTCTAACCTCTTTTCAAATTAAAGAAAAGCATTAAAATTACAGACCTAATTATATTTCATTGACAAAAGTTAAAAAAACTAACAATACTATAATCCAAAACAAGGTTTACAAGTTATTCCCTAAAAATTAAAAACCAGCCACTTTATAAGCTTTAAAATATTGTATTTCCCCAAAAGCAATTTTAACTTTACAGCTTTTAAATTTTATTCATGAAAACTGGAATTGACGCTATTGCATTTGATGTTGCCAAATTGCACCTGCCTATAAAAACTTTGGCGCATGCCAGAAACATAGAACCCGAAAAACTCGAAAAAGGACTGGGTTTATTAAAAATGACTTTACCGGACACACACCAAGACACTGTAGTGTTTGGTGCAAACGCACTGACAAAACTGATTCAGGACAACAAAATCAAATTAGACGAAATTGCCCGTATATATGTTGGAACCGAAAGCGGTATCGACTGCTCAAAACCTATAAGCTCTTTTCTGATTTCCCTAATCGAACAAAAGTTCGGAGAGAACTCTTTATCAGAATGTGATGTTGTGGATTTTACTTTTGCCTGTATTGGAGGTGTAGATGCAGTACAAAACTGCCTTGACTTTGTTCAGCTGAATCCAGGCAAAAAAGCAATTGTGGTTACTACTGATTTTGCCAAATACGATTTGAATTCAACCGGAGAATACACTCAAGGCGCCGGAGCGGTTGCAATGTTGATTACTGCCAATCCGAGAATTATTACTTTCGAAAATCATTGGGGCGTAAGTACAAAAGGAGTCTTCGATTTCTTCAAACCTTACAGAACCATTTCGAAAAAGGAAATCACAGGAAACACAAACAATGATTCCTGGTTTGACAATCTGGAAAGCGAAATCGAAATCCATAAAGACCAGCCCGTTTTTGACGGTCAATATTCGAACCAATGTTATATGGACCGCACCAAAGAGGCTTATTTCTCTTTCAAAAAAATAAAAAAAACTACAGAGACCGTTTATCATTCCTGGAAAAGCATTGTAATGCATTTACCTTACGCCTTTCAAGGCAGAAGAATGCTCTCTGAAATTTACGCTTTGGATGCTTCAACTGCAATTATTTCAGGCGAAGAAACCGCTTCGGAATACCAAAACAAATTAAAAGAGATCAGCAAATCTGACGACTACAAAGTCTTTGTTACCGAAAAACTACTGCCTGCTGAGTTAGCCTCTTCTTTAATAGGGAACTTATATACAGGTTCCATTTTTATGGGATTGCTTTCTACTTTGGCTCATTTTTATGACACCAAAAAAGAAATTACAAACGAAAAATTCGGTTTTCTAGCCTATGGAAGCGGATCAAAATCCAAAGTTTTCGAAGGCACTATTCAACCCGAATGGAAGTCGGCTATAAGCAATATCGCTCTTTTTGAAACGCTTGAGAAAAGTTTTGAAATCGATTTTGAAACTTATGAAAAACTGCATAAAAAGGAGCAAAGACAAAGCGTCCAAGAACCTAAAAACGAATGGATTTTGGACAGAATAGAAACAGAAATTCCAAATTTAGTTGGAGCCCGTTATTACAAATGGGTCGATTAACAATCATTCACAATATCAAAAGAGCCACAAAGATTGTAATTTCATTTGCGGCTCTTTTGTTTTAACTAAACTTGGCGATATATTCCTGAACTGTCGCATCAGTCTTTTCATTTCTATTTTTTTGCTCCAAATGAATTGGTGGCGAAGCTCTCTCTAAACAATTCTGCACCGAGCAAGTCTCACAAGTTACGCCCACTAATTGCCTTTGCACTGAATCACCTTCAATAAACTTAAACTTTTTCTTGATGGATGGCGTTATCAAAATTCCGACCGAAATACTTCTCAAACAATTTTTCTTGAAAGGATCTGGCGTAGCCGATGAAAAAACAAGGTATTCATTGTTGCTATTTTCATATCGAGAAATCTGTGCGTCAAAAAAGTGCTCTTTTTTCTGCTTTAGAGACTCCACAATCGTTTTTATAGAAACCCATCTTCTGCAATAATGCTCATTCATTTCATTGGCGTGAGGTTCTTGCTGATTGGTTATGTGCAATTCTTTTTTTATTTGATAAGTGTCTGTGCCAATTTCATGGGAAAGACGAAGAAAAAACAGATTTTTTATTTGAAAATCCTTCGGCAAAATATTGGTCAGTCGCTGATAAAATGATTCTGGCGAAACCGTAAATTTATTCATCAACTGAATCATTTCCTGCGGTTTTGGATCAGTTTTCGATAAAAATAAATTCAGCTCATTTATCAACCGCTCTCTCGGGATAAGCAATGCTCCCGCAAAATAAGAAGCATAAAAATTATTAAGTACTTGATCAAAATTATCAAACTTAATCCAGCTGAAAGTAAACAGCCTTTCTTTGATTTCAAGAAAATTATAGGCAATCTCTTTAGCTAAAATAAATGCTTTTTGAGAATCATCGATACCAACTGAGAGCAATAATGTTTTGCTTTTTGGTACAAAAATAGATCTCAAATCACCCAGTTCCTCCTGTTCCGAAAAAACAATTTCTTTTATAGTGTAACCATACTCCTCAATCAAAATCGCCGACAATTCATCGATAGAAATTATGGTTTCTCCATCAATATGAAAGGCTTTGCAAAACAACAGCACTTTTTCCTCAAGCTCTTCAAAATAATTATTATGAGCTTCCTGATAAGAACGCAAAGAGGCCAGAAAAAAACTTTCCCTCGTTAAATTATAATGCTGTGCAATCTCAATAATAGTACTGATAAAGGCATTGACCTTGGCAGGAGCATTGGCAATAATATCAATTAAATCAGCCTCTTGAATCCCAAAAAGATCCAACGGAATCTCCTTCAAAATTCCAGATTTTAAAATTTCACCAATCGGAGCGAGATTATTATCGAGTTTCAAGGATACCATATTATCGTAAGAGACATCCAATTTCTCTGCCAAAAGAATGATTTTTTCTGTTTTTGGATATTTTTTTCCTTTTTCTATTTCATTCAAATACGATTTTGAAAGCTCGGTTATTTTGGCCAAACCAAATAATGACAAATCTTTATTTATGCGAGCCTGCTTGAGTTTAAGCCCAAAAATCAACTTGATATACTCTTTTTCTATGTTCATAAAATCAAAGATAAACTAAAAAAAGAAAAACCTCAAAAAAATTATTTTTCATTTTTAGCGAACGTTCGCTTGTTTTGTAAAAAACTTTTTGTAGTATTGCAGTATCAAAATCAATATGTTATGAAAAACCAAACCGAAACCACAGAGAAAATATTCCAAATCACAAATGGAATAACACAGCAATATCCCGAAATATTGACTAACGAAGCCATTGAATTTTTAACGGAATTACATCAAAAATTTAACGACAAAAGACTTTCGTTACTAGAAGACCGTAAAAAACAACAGGCCATATTTGACGCTGGAAACCTACCTTGTTTTCTTCCCGAAACAAGAATGATTAGAGAAAGTAATTGGGTAGCCGCAACTACTCCAAGAGATTTACTGGACCGAAGAGTTGAAATCACGGGGCCCGTGGATCGGAAAATGGTAATCAACGCACTCAATTCTGGAGCAAAAACATTTATGGCCGATTTTGAAGACAGTACTTCACCAACTTGGAGCAATTTAATGGAAGGACAACAAAACCTGATTGATGCCGTAAATAAAACCATAACTCTTGAAGATCCGATAAAAAATAAAAAATACGCTCTAAAAGAAAAGACAGCCGTTTTAATTGTTAGACCTCGTGGATTGCATTTGAATGAAAAAAACATACTTATCGACGGTCAAGAAACTTCTGGTTCACTAGTTGATTTTGGATTATATGCTTTTCACAATCACGAAGAATTAACTAAAAATGGAACTGCTCCTTATTTTTATTTACCAAAACTGGAGCATTATCTCGAAGCAAGATGGTGGAACGAAGTTTTCGAATTTGCTCAGGAATACTTGGGAGAACAAAACGGAACTTTTAAAGCTACCGTGTTGATTGAGACGATTACAGCAAGTTTTCAGCTGGACGAAATTATTTTCGAATTGAGAGACCATATCGTAGGACTGAATTGTGGCCGTTGGGATTATATTTTTTCATACATCAAAAAACTGAGAAAAAACAAAACATTTATAGTTCCAAACCGTGATCAGGTAACCATGACCTCCCCTTTTATGAGCGCGTATTCACAATTGGTAATCCAAAGATGCCATAAGCGAAACATACACGCAATCGGCGGAATGGCAGCACAGATTCCGATCAAGAATGATGAAGAGGCAAATAATATTGCCTTTGATAAAGTGGTAACCGACAAACGAAGAGAAGTACAAAACGGACACGACGGAACCTGGGTGGCGCATCCTGATTTGGTTCCCTTAGCCCAATCTGTTTTTGATAAATACATGCCGACTCAAAATCAGATTCATATAAAAAGAGAAGATGTAAATGTTGTTGAAGAAGATTTACTGGCTGTCCCAAAAGGAACGATTACAGTAGAAGGCGTGCGGAAAAACATCAGTATTTCTGTTCTCTATATCGCCTCATGGCTTAACGGACAGGGCGCCGCGGCTTTACATCATTTGATGGAAGACGCCGCTACGGCTGAAATCTCAAGATCTCAATTGTGGCAATGGGTTCAAAACGAAGTGGTTTTAGACAATTACAAAGCATTGACTGTAAAACATTATCACCGCTTGGCAATGGAAGAATTTGAAAAAATTAAAAAAATTGTCGGTGACGAAAACCACGAGAAGCAAAATTATCATTTGGCAGAACAACTGCTCGATACATTAGTAGTCAATGACAATTTTATAGAATTTCTAACCTTAATCGGATATAAATACCTGTAAAAATCGTAATGTCAAAAATCTATGGCAATGCCAATTTAAAATATAAAAACCAACCAAAATAAATAACCAACAAACGCTATTAAACAACAACCATGAAAACAACCGAGACAAGAATTCAAGAATTAGTTACCGATTGGATTACAAACCCAAGATGGAAAGGAATCGAACGACCGTACACCGCCGAAGAAGTTGTAAATCTTCAAGGCTCTTACCAAATTGAGCACAGCATTGCCCGAATGGGAGCGACCAAATTATGGAACAAACTCAATTCCCAGGATTTTGTCGCTGGATTGGGCGCGCTTACCGGAAACCAGGCCATTCAAGAAGTGGAAGCCGGACTTGAAGCCATTTACCTAAGCGGTTGGCAAGTTGCTGCCGATGCCAATGTGGCTGGTGAAATGTACCCTGACCAATCCTTATATCCTGCCAACAGCGTTCCTTTGGTTGTAAAAAGAATCAACAACGCATTGTTGCGCGCCGACCAAATACAGGTAGTAAGCGGAACTACAGACAAAAAAGATTATTTGGTCCCAATAGTTGCCGATGCCGAAGCCGGTTTTGGAGGCAATCTGAATGCATTCGAACTGATGAAATCGATGATTGAATCGGGAGCTTCTGGGGTTCACTTTGAAGACCAATTGAGTTCTGCCAAAAAATGCGGGCATCTTGGAGGAAAAGTTTTGGTGCCTACACAGGAGGCTATCAACAAACTAATTGCCGCACGTTTGGCTGCCGATGTAATGGGAACACCAACACTTATCGTTGCACGAACAGATGCCGATGCTGCCAATTTATTAACCAGCGACATCGACCCAAGAGATACCAAATTCATAACAGGAGAAAAAACCTCCGAAGGATTCTTCTATGTAAACTGCGGCGTGGAGCAAGGAATTGACCGCGGATTGAGTTATGCTCCTTACGCCGATTTGATTTGGATGGAAACCAGCAACCCGGATTTGGCTTATGCCAGACAATTTGCCGAAGCTATTCACAAACAGTTTCCCGGAAAAATGCTGGCGTACAACTGCTCGCCTTCATTCAACTGGGCGGCAAAATTATCCGTTGCCGAAATGGAAACTTTCAGAGAAGATTTAGCTGCGATGGGCTACAAATTCCAATTCATCACTTTGGCTGGATTCCATGCTTTAAACACCAGCATGTTCGAATTGTCCAAAGCTTACAAAGAAAGAGGAATGGCAGGCTATTCTGAATTGCAGGAAAGAGAATTCGCCTTGCAGCAACACGGTTTCAAAGCCGTAAAACATCAAGGTTTTGTTGGCACCTCCTATTTTGATGCTGTACAAAACACCGTTACCACAGGAAAATCTTCAACAACTGCTATGAAAGATTCTACCGAAACAGCGCAGTTTTAACTTTGAATACTTTTCTAAAAAGCACGGGGAAAAACATATTTCTTCGTGCTTTTTTTATTAAAAGTTCTTTGGGCGCGACCCCATAAAGAAAAGGGACCAACTCATCTATAATGGTGAGTCGGTCCCTTTCCTTTATGCGGTCAGGCTGTACGCGTTACTTCGGTAACTTGCTCCCATCCTTCGCGCGGTCAAAACAAGAACTTTATTACAAATAATTACTATTCATCTTTGAACAAAATTATTCTCCTTTTCTTTTCAGATAATGCAAAAAAACCTCCCATTAGCCCCGATAGCAGTGGAAATCCTTATAAGCCAGGGTTTGGCTTATAAGATTGAAGCGGATAGCGGGACGGTGCCTACAAAAATACCTGATCTTTCTGCTTCAAAAAACAATACTAAAACTCCTGCTTATTCAAAGCCATTGTTAAAATCTTAAAAAAAACTATACAAAGACTAATTACATTCTTAAAGTTACTATTTTTGATGATTCAATGCCTAAAATCGTTTTAAAATGAAGTTGCCACAATTTCAAATCATAAAATCAATAAAAAAGTGGCAATACCATATTCCAAAAAAAAATTAATAAATACAAATACGTATGAAATACCACCAAATTGACCGCGCTCTTTTTATAAAAAACAGAGCAAAATTCATGGCTCAAATGAAGCCTAATAGTGTAGCAGTATTTAATTCCAATGATATTTATCCCGTTTCGGCAGACAGTACATTGCCATTTGCACAACACCGCGATATCTTTTATTTATCAGGTGTAGACCAAGAAGAAAGTATTTTGTTGCTTTTCCCGGATGCTCCATACGAAAACCAAAGGGAAATGTTATTCCTAAAAGAAACCAGTGAGCATATTGCCATTTGGGAAGGTGAAAAACTGACCAAAGAGCGTGCTTTTGAGGTTTCGGGAATTAAAACCGTTTATTGGTTACAGGATTTCGAAAAAATCTTAAACGAAATGATGACGTATTCAGACATCATGTACATCAACACCAACGAACATTACCGTGCTTCTATTGAAACAGAAACCCGCGAAGCTCGTTTCATTAAATGGTGGAAAGCCAAATATCCGGCACATCAAGTGGCTAAAAGCAACCCAATATTGCAACGCATTCGTTCTGTGAAAGAAACTGAAGAAATAGATTTAATCCAGAACGCCTGTAACATTACCGAAAAAGGTTTCCGCAGATTATTATCATTCGTAAAACCAAACGTAACCGAATACGAAATCGAAGCCGAATTGGTTCACGAATTCATTCGCAACCGTTCCAAAGGTTTTGCTTACACACCTATTATTGCTTCTGGGAATAATGCCAATGTTTTGCATTATATCGAAAACAACCAACAATGTAAAGCGGGTGATTTGGTATTGCTTGACGTTGCTGCAGAATACGCCAACTATTCCAGCGACATGACCCGTATGATTCCTGTTTCCGGAAAATTTACGGACAGACAAAAAGCTGTTTACAACGCTGTTTTAAGAGTAAAAAATGAAGCTACCAAAATGCTTACACCAGGAACTCTTTGGAAGCAATATCATGTTGAAGTGGGCAAAATAATGACCTCTGAATTACTTGGTTTAGGATTAATTGACAAAGCCGATGTTCAGAATGAGAATCCGGAATGGCCTGCGTACAAAAAATATTTCATGCACGGAACGTCTCACCACATGGGCTTGGACACACACGATTACGGATTGTTGCACGAACCGATGAAAGCCAATATGGTTTTCACAGTAGAACCTGGAATTTACATCCCAGCTGAAGGTTTCGGAATTCGTTTGGAAGACAATGTTGTTGTGCAGGAAAAAGGAGAACCTTTCAACTTAATGCGAAACATCCCGATTGAAGTAGAAGAAATCGAAAGCTTAATGAATTCGTAATTCAAATGATGAAAAAAGCATTCTTATTTGTTTTTCTATCTCTTTTTGGGCACTCGTTTGCCCAAACTGAAGGTTTTTCTAAAAACACAGATTCAAGCCAGACCTATTATAAAATATTCGGTAAGGGCAGACCAATTTTAATCATAAATGGCGGTCCCGGAATGAACAGTAACGGGTTTGAACCTATGGCCAAAATTTTGGCAGAAAAACACCAAACCATTATTTATGACCAAAGAGGAACTGGAAAATCGACGCTAAAAGAATTGAACGACATAACCATTTCGATGAAATTAATGGCCGATGATATCGAATCTTTAAGAAAACATTTGAAAATCAAAAAGTGGACAATTCTAGGTCATTCTTTTGGAGGAATGCTGGCCTCTTATTATGCAACCATTTACCCGAACAGTATCGATAAATTAATTTTATCTTCATCGGGTGGCGTAGATTTGAGCTTATTAAAAGGCGAAAATCTGATTGAAGCGGGTTTATCCAAAATCGAGAAGGATTCCTTAAACTATTGGAATGATAAAATAGAAAAAGGGGACACAACATACGCTGCAAGAATCGGCAGAGGAAGAGCCATGGCACCTGCTTATGTTTACGACAGAAAATTTGTTCCAATCATTGCCGAACGATTAACACAAGGCAATTCAACCATAAATTCATTATTATGGGGCGATATGCAAAAAAACAATTTCGACTGTAAAAACAAGTTCGCCAATTTCAAGAATCCGGTTTTAATCATTCAGGGGAAACAGGATATCATTAGCAAAGAAATCGGAGAAATCAGCTTAAAAGCATTTCCTAATTCCAAAATGGTTCTGCTCGAAAATTGCAAACATTATGGTTGGCTTGACGCAAAAGAAAAGTATTTCGGTACCATTGAATCTTTTTTAAAAAGTTAAACTATTGATTTTATAAATTATAGAAACGGCTTTCAGTTATGGAAGCCGTTTTTTTGTCGTTATTAAAATATGAATAATCTGACATATTCCTTATTTTAAGGAAATTATATCGACACATACACAAAATTCTACTGATTTAAGAATACCACCTTTACACATCATTTTTTAAACCAGATCCCATTATATTTCATAGCCAAAAACAAAATATTTTGATATATTTGGATTACTTTAAACAATATTTTAACATGAAATTAAATCACTTAATCGCTAGTTTATTTTTGGCTTCAATGTTTACACAAGCAAATGCACAAAGCATTTCTACAACCCCAATAGGTTATCAAATAATGAAAGAACCAAAAATAAAAATTGACCAATCCTCCCGTCTGTTTTCCGTTTCGGTCAATTCTCCTTATAATTTAACAGCGGATAATGTTATTGCTCAATCCAAGGTCGATTTCGAAAAGACTTTAAAAGAATATGAAATTAAACTTGCTAACAGTGAGAAAGAATACCAGCTTCAACTGGAGGAATATCAAAAAGAGGTACTAAAAGCTGAAGAAAGGTTCAAAATGGAGAATGAAGAATTCAAAAAGCTGTCTTT
>Ga0208398_100205_pt1 | contig 50628 bp, 45 predicted proteins | sample LakWasMe79_HOW10_2_FD_183905 | JGI IMG/M metagenome (GOLD analysis project Ga0208398, IMG submission 183905) | Freshwater sediment methanotrophic microbial communities from Lake Washington under simulated oxygen tension - Sediment Metagenome... | ecosystem: Environmental > Aquatic > Freshwater >...
GCACATTTTATTAAGTCAAGATTGTGTTCAATTACCAGTATAGAATGTCCTTTTTCGATTAAAGCATCAAAGGAAGCCATAAGTTTTTTAATGTCATGAAAATGCAATCCTGTTGTAGGTTCGTCAAAAACAAAAAGAGCCTTTTCCTTTATAGTTCCTTTAACCAAAAAGGAAGCAAGTTTAATACGTTGTGCTTCACCTCCGGAAAGGGTTGATGAAGATTGTCCTAATTGAACATATCCCAATCCTACATCTTGAAGAGGCTGCAGTTTTTGAATGATTTTGGTTTGCTTGTTTTTTTCAAAGAAAATGATAGAATCATCAATGGTCATCGTTAGAATATCATTAATATTCTTTCCGTCAAATGCTACTTCCAATACTTCCTTTTTAAAACGTTTTCCGTTACAGGTTTCACAGGGCAATTGGACATCTGCCATGAAAACCATTTCGACGTTTATAGATCCTTCACCTTTGCAAGTTTCACATCTGCCACCATCAACATTGAAAGAAAAATGTTTGGCTTGATAACCTCTTACTTTGGAAAGTTTTTCTTTGGCATACAAATCCCGAATATCATCATAAGCTTTAATGTAGGTTACAGGATTGGAGCGAGAACTTCGACCAATAGGGTTTTGATCAACATATTCAATATGTTTTATTTGTGAAAAAGAACCTGATAGCTCACTAAATTGTCCTGCTTTTTCTCCTGCGTTATCAAGCTTTTTCTGCATAGCAGGGAAAAGAATTTTCTTGACAAGTGTGCTTTTTCCGCTTCCGGAAACCCCGGTAATAACAGTCAGAACATCTAATGGAAATGTAACATCTATATTCTGCAAATTGTTTTCTCTTGCACCTTTTATTTCGATAAAATTTTTAAAACTTCTCCTCTTTTTAGGAACAGTAATTTCAAGTTTCCCATTCAAATATTTGGCTGTCAGTGAACTTGATTTAAGGATTTCGTCATAAGTGCCTTGTGCGACAAGATTTCCTCCTAAAGTACCAGCTTCCGGGCCTATGTCAATAATCATATCTGCAGCTTTCATAATATCTTCATCGTGTTCTACTACGATTACGGTATTGCCAAGGTCACGTAATGATAATAAAACATTTATCAGGCGTTCGGTGTCTTTTGGGTGTAAACCAATGCTCGGTTCATCAAGAATGTACATGGATCCCACAAGACTGCTTCCCAATGAAGTAGCCAGATTGATACGTTGGGACTCTCCTCCGGAAAGTGTTGATGAATTTCTGTTCAGAGTTAAGTAATTCAGTCCAACTTCGGTTAGGAAGGAAAGCCGGTTATTGATTTCGATTAACAATCGTTTGGCAATTTGTTTTTCGTATTCATTCAAATCAATTTTGTTGAAAAAATCAACCAAATGTTTGATTGGTAAATCAACCAAATCGGATACTGTTTTTCCGTTAATTTTTACATAGGAAGCTTCAATTCTAAGGCGTTTTCCTTTGCAGACATGGCATTTGGTTTTACCTCTGTAACGCGAAAGCATTACTCTGTTTTGAATCTTGTAGTTTTTTTCTTCGAGTTCTTTAAAAAAATCATTTAGCCCTTGAAAATATTTGTTTCCTGTCCAAATCAGGTCTTTCTGTTCTTCTGTTAATTGGAAGAAAGGTTTGTGAATCGGGAAATCAAATTTATAGGCATTGTTAACTAATTCGTCACGAAACCAACTCATACTTTCTCCCCGCCATGGAAATATTGCATTTTCAAATACAGAAAGGGAAGTGTTTGGGACAACCAATTCGGCATCTATTCCTATAATGTTTCCGTAGCCTTCACAAACTGGGCATGCTCCGTAAGGATTGTTAAAACTGAATAAATGAACATTCGGTTCAAGAAAGGCAATGTCATCCAGTTCGAAATTATTGGAAAACGTAAACTTTGTATCCGAATTTAATTCCTGTAAATAGCAGACCCCTTTTCCTTCATAAAAGGCTGTTTGTACAGCATCTGATAGTCGATTGTAAAACTCTTCCTCGTCTTTGACTACTATTCGGTCAATTATAAGTAAAATGTCTTTATGGTCTAAAGTATGTTGCTCCGCTGTGGTGAAATCATCCAAACGCACCATTTCATTATTTACCAGAATTCTTGCAAATCCTTGTTGAAGCAGAACTTTTAGTTTGTCTTCCAGTTGTCTTCCTTCTTCAAGATGAATAGGAGCGAGGAGAAGCCATTTACTATCAGGTTCAAAATTTTTGACTTCATTAACGACATCGGTAACAGTATTTTTTTTTACTTCGCGTCCTGAAATAGGAGAATAGGTTCTTCCAATTCGGGCAAACAATAATTTGATGTAATCGTATATCTCCGTTGAAGTTCCTACTGTTGAACGGGCATTGGTAGTGTTTACCTTTTGTTCTATAGCAATTGCAGGGGCAATCCCTTTAATGTATTCCACTTTTGGTTTGTCCAAGCGACCTAAGAATTGTCTGGCATAGGAAGATAAGCTTTCTACATAGCGACGTTGTCCTTCGGCATACAAAGTATCGAAAGCCAAACTGGATTTACCAGAACCGGAAAGTCCTGTAATTACTACAAGTTTGTTTCTAGGGATAGCAACATCTACATTTTTTAAGTTATGTACCTGTGCACCTTTAATAATGATGTTTTTCTTTGGATCTAGTTTGGAAATATCAATTGACATACTAAAAATGGATTTCCACAAAAGTACTCAATTTTGAACTGAGAATACTCAAAGAATCATAATCAAAAAATGGTTTTTTATTATTGATTAGGTTAATGTTTGTTGTTGTAATACATAAAAGTAGATAAGTTTTTAATATTTAGAATTAAGCAAAGTACAAATGCTTGTAGGTATAATCGTCGGCTTAATTATAGTGAAAGGATAATCGAATGTTTCACTTTTATAGTCTTAACTAGCTTTGGTACGCTTGCAATTATTTGTTTTTTAGGGTTTTATTGTTTTTGTCGTTGAAATATAATTACCTTACAAGAATTGATTAAAAATAAAAAAAATAACATTTATCGCTTTTTTTCTTGCTGGTTTTGATAATTATTTGTTAAATTTACCAAATAATTAACCTAAATAACCTCCACACGCCTATAGTAAAGAATTACTTTTTAGAAGATTTCCCCAAAACTAACTAATCTAAAAAGGGATTGCTATGGCAAATTTACAAAAATCAGATGCTTTACTAGTAAAGGATTATATGGCTGGTGACGAAAGTGCTTTGGCTGTACTAATCAAAAGACATGAATCTAAGATTTATGGATTTATCTATTCTAAAGTAGCCGATAGAGAGATTTCAAACGATATCTTTCAAGATACTTTTATCAAAGTTATTAAAACTTTGAAAACTCAATCTTATAATGAAGAAGGTAAATTTTTACCTTGGATAATGAGAATTGCTCATAATTTGGTAATTGATTTTTATAGAAAGTCCAAAAAAATGCCTCTTTTCAGAGAAACTGAAGATTTTTCTATTTTTTCTATAATGTCTGATGATTCACTTACAGTTGAAAGTCAGATTATTGCTGATCAGGTAGAAGTTGATATTCGCAGATTGGTTGAAGAACTGCCTTTGGATCAAAAAGAAGTTTTGATTATGCGAATGTATCAAGACATGAGTTTTAAGGAAATTTCCGAAACTACTGGAGTAAGCATCAATACGGCTTTAGGCAGAATGCGATATGCCATAATGAATTTGAGAAAAATTATTGACAAACATCAAATTGTTTTGACAAATTGACAATAAATTGATAATTCTCCCGTTGTAATATAAAACAAAATTTATATTTCATATGGAAAAGAATTACTCTAAAGAATTAAAAATTACTAAAAAAATGAAACCGGATAAAGAGGTAGTGTCTTTATTATTAAATTACTCTAAAGCATTAAAAATTGTGAAAATAGAGGATAAGGTTTTTGAAATTATAGTAAATTAATTGGTTGCATGTTAAGAATATAATTCAGGTTTGAAAGTACAGATTTGAGTAGCAAATTTCACTAATTTCTTTTATGAGGTTAGTGAAATTTGTCATTTATGATTGGTTCACTTTTTTGTAAATTCACTTAAAACTGATTTTCGGCCAATTGTTTTGGTGATGATATCTTTTTCCAAATCCCAACCTCTGGCAGGTGAATATTCCCGTCCATACCAAATAATTTGAAGATGTAAATCATTCCATAATTCTTCAGGGAAAATACGTTTGGCATCTTTTTCTGTTTGAACCACATTTTTTCCGTTGGTCAAATTCCATCGATACATCAATCGGTGAATATGAGTGTCAACCGGAAAAGCAGGAACTCCAAAAGCCTGTGACATCACCACACTTGCTGTTTTGTGACCTACGGCCGGCAATTCTTCCAGATATTCAAAACTTTGAGGCACTATTCCGTTGTGTTTTTCAATTAAAATTTGTGATAATCCATGGATTCCTTTCGATTTCATCGGTGATAAACCGCAAGGACGAATGATTTCCTTTATTTCCTCCACTGACATTTTAACCATATCATAAGGATTCTCAGCTTTGGCAAAAAGCAAAGGTGTGATTTGATTCACCCGCACGTCTGTGCATTGTGCCGAAAGTAAAACCGCAATCAGTAATGTGTAAGGGTCTTTGTGGTCTAGCGGAATAGGGATAGTGGGGTATAACTCGTTCAAAGTATTTATAACAAATGTTACGCGTTCCTGTTTGGTCATTTTTTTTCGAATTGCTGAGTTATCGAGTATCTAAGTTTCTAAGATTGATTTTTTTTGAATGTAAAAATAGTATTATTTAGTTTTTGAATTGAATTTGAATGTCATTTTTTACAAAACTTAGTACCTTAGCGACTTAGTAACTCAGCAACTCAAAAAAAAAATGACTACATTAAAAATAGGTGATCAAGCACCGCAATTTACCGGTATTGATCAAAACGGAAAAACACATCAATTAGCTGATTATAAAGGTAAAAAATTGGTTGTTTTCTTTTATCCAAAAGCATCTACACCTGGATGTACAACTGAAGCTTGTGATTTAAGAGATAATTTTGAACGTTTTCAAGCCAATAACTATGCTCTTTTGGGAGTAAGTGCTGATAGTGTTAAAGCGCAGGGAAAATTCAGTGATAAATATGATTTGCCCTTTCCTTTGTTGGCTGATGAAGATAAGTCTGTTATTAATGCTTTTGGGGTTTGGGGACCAAAAAAGTTTATGGGGAGGGAATACGACGGAATTCACAGAACTACATTTGTAATTGATGAAAACGGAATTATTATTGATGTTATTACTGCGGTTAAAACCAAAGAACATGCTGATCAGATATTGGGATAATTTTTTGTAAACAGAGAAACATAATGTTTGCTTTTAGCCCCGGTAGCAGTGAAAATCCTTTTTATTTTTTTTATAAATAAAAAGATTGCAACGGATAACGGGACTGTGTATGCAAAAAATGCCAAATGTTTCTGCTCCGAAAAATAATAATCTGATTCAGGTTTAAAATAAAAATCCAAGAACGACAAATTGTTTTTCTTGGATTTTTTATGGGATTATGTTTTTTATAAATAATTAAATCTTAATTTTTTGCTTCCAAAAGTGAATTGGAGTGAAATCCAAAAAGACGTTTTTCTTTTATGATTTCAGGTACTCCCGGTGGTAGCATTTCTTCCCAGCCAGGTTTTCCGGCACCAATCATTTTCAAAACCTCACGGGAGAAAACTTCTAATATTTCTGGGTTATAGCCTTCAATATCAACAACTTTTCCGTTGAATTTGAAGAATTTGTATAATTCTTTCATTCTAGGATGTACTTTTAGATTTTTTGAGGTTATAACTTCTCCTTCTTCTCCCAGCATAGGGTAAAGGAAAACTTTCATGTCACGATAGAATAATTTTCCAAATGCTTCGAGTATTCCACCACTCAGATGACGGTAATATTTCTCGTCAAAAATGTCTACTAAGTTGTTAACTCCCATGGCAAGTCCCATTCTGGCTTTGGTGTAATTGGAGAAATATTCAACTACTTTGTAGTATTCCTGAAAATTGGATATCATTACTGTTTGTCCCAAAGAGCAAAGCAATTCTGCACGGTCCATGAAGTCTCTTTCGTCAATTTCACCATCAGAACGTAAGTTTGATAGTGTAATTTCGAAAATTACCAAAGTGTTTTCTTTCTCTACTTTGTTTTCCTCCAGAAACATTTTTAGTGATTCTTTATACATATCCATATTTACCTTGGTAACCGGACGGAAACTTCCTCTAAAAGCAAGAATGTTTTTCTTGTACAATATAGCGGCAGGCAGGATGTTTTTGGCTTGAGGATTGAACATTACCGCATCGGTCATTCCGTTTTTAACCAGTTGCAAACTCATTAAACGGTTGTCGACTTCAGCAAAACGGGGGCCTGAGAAATTGATGGTGTCAATTTCCAGCTGGTCTTTGTCTAAGTGGTCGTATAAGTATCGCAATAGCTTTTTTGGGTCATTATATTTGTAGAAAGCCCCATAAATTAAGTTAACTCCCAATACGCCCAATGTTTCCTGCTGTAATCTGGAATCTGTTTCTTTGAAACGGATATGAATGATAATTTCGTTGTAGTCTTCGGTAGGGTCCAATTGGTATCGGATTCCAACCCATCCGTGGCCTTTAAATTGTTTTGCAAAATCTATCGTTGCGACGGTATTGGCGTAGCTGAAAAACAACTTGTTAGGGTGTTTAGTTCTGCTTAATCGTTCTTCTATTAATTCTACTTCAAAAGCAAGCATTTTTTTAAGACGGCTTTCGGTTACATAACGGCCGTCTTCTTCAACACCATAAACCGCATCACTAAAGTCTTTATCATATGCTGACATCGCTTTTGCGATTGTTCCTGATGATCCACCTGATCTAAAAAAATGTCTCACTGTTTCCTGGCCAGCTCCAATTTCAGCAAAAGTTCCGTATATGTTTTCATTCAAATTAATACGAAGTGCTTTGTCTTTCAAGGAAGGAATTTGCTCAATAACTTTGTCTCCTTTTAGTTTTATTTTGGCTTCCATTATTTTTTGTTTAAATTCGGCGATTATGTTACAAAGTTAACTAATTCGGCTTCTAATGAAAGAGAATTAATTCTATTTTTGTAAAAAAAAGAAAGACAATTGAAGGTTTATTTTTTAGGTACAGGTACGTCTCAGGGAATTCCGATTATAGGAAGTGATCATGAAGTTTGTAAAAGTGCTGATTTTAAGGATAAAAGACTCCGTGTTTCGGCTTGGATATCGTGGGAAGACCACTCGTACGTTATCGATTGCGGACCGGATTTCAGACAGCAAATGCTGGTGTCCGGTTGCAGAAAAATTGACGGCATCTTATTTACTCACGAACATGCCGACCATACGGCCGGTTTGGATGATATTCGTCCCTTTAATTATAGGCAGGGAGAGATTCCTATTTATGCCCATAAACGGGTACTTGCCAATATTGAAAAAAGGTTTGATTATATTTTCGAAACCGTCAATAAATATCCGGGTTCACCTTCAGTAAAAACTATCGAAATATTTGACAATACTCCTTTTTCCATAAGTAACAAGATGGTTGTTCCCATTACTGTGATGCACGGTAATCTTCAGGTTTATGGTTTTAGAATTGATGATTTTGCTTATTTGACTGATGTGAAAACTATCGAGGAAGCAGAAATAAAAAAGTTGAAGAATCTAAAGGTTTTAGTCATTAATGCTTTACGTGAGCAACCTCATAATACACATTTTAATTTGCAGGAAGCCCTTGATTTTATAGCTTTGCTGAAACCTGAAAAAGCTTATCTTACACATATCAGTCATATGCTGGGTTTTCATGAAGAAGTTCAAAAAAGACTGCCTGAAAATGTTTTTCTGGCTTATGATAATTTAGAAATTACAATATAATTCTACTCAATAATGAAAAAATCGTTACTCCTTTATGCTTTAATTTTGTCTTTAGTTTTTAATGTTTATACCTATATGTATTTAAGCAAAGAGGTGACTTTTGAGCAGGATAAATTTAAAAAATCGACAACCAAATTGAAAGATAGTTTACAATCTCTGACTAATAAAATGTCGGATATCAATTATTTTTCTTTGGAAAAAAATGATAACGCCCAAAACTATTTCGAATCGGCTAAGTCTGATAAAATCAGAAATTATGCTACTCTGATTCCTTATGTTACAGAGAAATTACTGGATTTGAATGCTGATCCAAAAGGGAATCCTTATACGGGTCAAGTACAATTGGGAGCCAATAAATTCTCGATTAATAAAGTAAAAGTGTTAAACCACAGATGGATAATTGCCGATTACAGTGACGGCGAATATTGGGGTGAGGTATTGCTGAAATATTTTATCAATGATGATGAAAGCGTTTCTTTTGAAATAATCCAGTCTGTTATTTATCAAAAATAATTTGATCTAGTTGCCTTTAAACAAACAGCCCGTGGTTTAAACCACGGGCTGTTTGTTTAAAGGCCGAAAACTGTGCAACCGGATACTAATTTTCAGTTATCCAATTCTTGAAATCAAAAAAGTTTTGCGGAGCCACACCGTGGCCTACAGGATATTCTTTATAAGTGATATTTACACCTAATTTTTCTAATATTCCAGGTGTTTTTCGAGCCCATTCGACTGGAATTACCTGATCGACTGTTCCGTGGGATGCGAATATTTTGAGTTTGCTCAGGTTGTTTTTTAAGTAATCTTCAGCTACGATTTCCAAATTGAGGTAGCCACTCATTGCAACCACTTTGTTTACTTTTTCAGGATATGAAAGTGCCACAGCATAACTCAAAATTGATCCTTGGCTAAAACCTATTAAATTGACATCATTTGCATCAATAGGATAACTAGCTACCAATTCATCAATAAAACCGGCAATTACATCTCTGGAAATTCTAGCTTGGTCGTTGTCTGAAAATTTGTTTTGATCGGCATCAAAATTGATTGCATACCAGGCATAATTGCCGTATTGTAAATCATAAGGCGCGCGAGCAGAGATTATGTAGTATTCGTTTTGCAGTTCGCTTGCAAACGAAAACAAATCAGCTTCGTTGCTTCCGTAGCCGTGAAGTAAAATCAATACCGGATTTTTTTCGAGAATCACTTTGGGTTCTCTTATTTTATATTCTAAAGATAGATTCATTCTTTGATTTTTGATTTAAGAGATGCTTTTAAGCCATTTTTGAAAATATTCTCCAAGTAAAGGAACTGGTCTTGTTTCGCCTTTTATTGCACTGAATATTCCATACGCCCACAAAACAGAAACAAAAATCCACATTGAAGCAGAAATCATCAGGCTGTTAAAATTATTGATGATTAATCCCAATGAAATAAAGGTGATTGTAAGTCCCAGTCCTTGACGAATATGAAAAGAAGCAAATTCGTTTTTATCTTCACTATTCATTGACATGGCAATAAATACGCCAATTCCTAAAATGTAGCTGGTAATGGCTGCTGTTTTTCCAGCTTCAACAGTATTGTTCATTATTTTATCCTAAGATTAATTTTCCCTGATTCAAAATTCCGTATGCTCTGCCTTTTAGGGCAGTACCAAGGAATGCTGAATTTTTGGATTTTGAAAGTATGTTTTCTTTTGTAAAAATGCTGTTTCCTTCTGGGTTGAATAAAGAAATATTAGCGATTTCACCTTCGTTGATGCTGTGCTCTGGAATGCTGAAAATAGATTTTCCGGCAGTGAATTTCCCGATTATGGTTTCTAACGGAAGTACTGTCATCAAAGCTCCAAAAGCACTTTCTAAACCAATAGTTCCATTTTTAGCCAAATCAAATTCCATTTTTTTGTGTTCAATGTCAATAGGATTGTGATCTGAAGTAATGATGTCGATTGTTCCGTCAAGGACTCCATTAATTAATGCCTGTCTGTCACTTTCGGTTTTCAAAGGGGGAGTTATTTTGTAACGTGTATCAAAGCCTTCCAGTTTTTCATCAGTAAGCACCAAATGATGAACGGTTGCACTGCAAGTCACGTTCAGCCCTTTTGCTTTGGCATCTTTTATTAATTGTATCGATTTTGCAGATGAAACAGTTGGTATATGCATTTTGCCACCGGTGTATTCTAACAAGAATAAGTTTCGGGCAATTTGTAATTCTTCTGCTAAATCTGGGATTCCTTTAAGCCCCAATCGAGTTGAAACAATTCCCTCGTTGGCAACGCCATTACCTTTTATTTTTTCGTCTTGTGCGAAAGCAATTACCAATCCATCAAAATCCTGCACATATTGCAAGGCTATTTTTAGTAAATTGGCATTATCTAAACTTTTGGTGTAATCACCAAAGGCAACAGCTCCAGAATTTTTCATATCATATAATTCGGCCATATCCCTGCCTTCGCTTTCTTTGGTTAAAGCTCCAATTGGAAAGAGTTGTGTGGCAGAACCATTGGCTTTGTTTTTTACAAAATTCACCTGTGCCTGATTGTCTATTACTGGAAAGGAATTTGGTTGCAACGCTATGGATGTGAAGCCGCTTTTTCCGGCAACATCCAGTCCGTTTGCAATAGTTTCTCGGTCTTCAAAACCTGGTTCACCTAGAGAAACACTGCTGTCAAACCATCCTTGCGAAATATGAAGATTATCCAGTTTTAGTTCTTCGGCATTGTCAGTATTTGGAAGTGCCGTCCCAATTTTCTTTATAAAACCATCTGCAATTAAAAGATCTACAGTCTGGTTGTGAAAGGGACTTTTCGAATCAATAATTTTGGCGCTTCGGATGATTATTTTCATGTTGTTTTATAATTTTTAGAAATCGGATTGTTATTTCACAAATTTGATGATCGCCGTTTCCAATGCCAGGAAAAGCAATGCAAAGATAATAAACCATTTCCAAATTTGATTGTCAGTTCTGCTGGTTTGCAGCGTATCAAAAATGGTTGAAATGGAATCACTTGTTTTATAATCAGATAATAGATTTTCGTTTACTTGATCCAGATTGCTTTCTGTTCTCGGGTAATTGAAACTGATGTTTTCTATTGGTTTTTGGGAATCGTAAATTGTGTAATTACCTGCTTTTTCAGGGTAATCATTAAAAAATAGCTGTACTTTATTATTGAGTAGTTTTTGTACCGGAATAAATTGTTCTTCTTGATTTTTTACAGTCAGTATTTCATCTTTGGATAATAAAACCGAAACAAGATAAGAGTTGCTGTTGCCAATGGTATTGGCGTTTATACCGTTGTTTTGTCTGCTCAAAGCCATTTTGTAAAAAACGGGGACAATCAAAGGTGACTGCTGAAAATTAGAATTCAAAGTATTTATCGGCGCCGAAAAAATATAAACCGATGAAACGGAGTTTTTAATTCCTGTTAAAAACGGTGATTGGTCTTCAAAGGTTAAAACTGCTGGGCTAGTGCTTGAAACCGCAAAACTTTTTTTAGTTTTTGGGTATTGAAAATTGTTGGTTTTGCTTTCGAAAACACCTGCAAATAGCGGATGACTGAAATTTATTTTGGTAATCAGTTTTTCATTCGGTTCCAATGACTGGAATTGAGTAGTGCCAAACTGATTCAAAAATGTGTTTAAATTGGAAACGGAAACTGTTTCGGATGGAATTACAATCAGGTTTCCGCCTTTGTTTACAAATGATTTCAAAGTGGTTTGTAAGGCTTGAGGGATTTCGTCCAACTCGTTCAAGACAATAGCATCCTGCTTGTCGATGCTGTTGTAATCCAAAGTGCTTAAAGTAAACGGACTGTAATTGAATTCATCATTAGTATAAATTCGGCTCAGGAAATTATTTTTTTCGGGTGCTCCAATGCTGATGATGTTTGTTTTTTTGATTTTTGAAATGCTGAAAAACAGTTTGTTGTCATACGCCAAATCGTTGTCTTCTATTGAAACATAGCCATGAAAAGCCTGCTTAGGAATAGTAAAGTTAATGGTTTCTTTTTTGTTCTTAAAATTAATTATGGTTTTGGCAACCAATTTGTTTTGGTTGTACAAAGCTACTGGAACAGGTTTGAAATCGGTACTGTAGTTTGTAGTGTTAATACTTAATTCGTAAAAATCATCAAGTGTCTGACGGATAAAAACACTGTCGATGGCCACATTGTTTTTTTGCTCTGCCTTTGGAACAATGAAATAAGGAATGTTATCAGTGTCTATGTTTTTTAACTGATTTGGAGTCAGGCCTACAGCATCAGTAATGATAATGATGTCTTTCTTGAAGGACGATTTACGTGCTTTTACTTTGGCTAAAATATTGTCCAATTGAAAAGGTGCAGCACTGTATTTTAAGTTTTGCAGTTCACTTCGAATAGTTTTGATATCGGTATTCCAGTAACTGTCATTATTGGTAAGCAAAGAAAAATTGGCATTCTCTGGAATCTCTTCCAATAGCTCCTGAACGGCGCGTTTTAATAATTCTCCTTTTTTTCCTTTGGCCTGCATACTAAAGGAATTATCCAGAATAATATACATTTCTTTGCCGGCGCTTTTACTGTCTTTGGACTCAAAAAAAGGCTGGGCGAAGGCAATAATGACACAGGTAAGTAAGAGCATTCTGCAGGCTAGAAGAAGCCATTTCTTGATTTTGGAACTTTTTCGGGTCTGAATTGAAAGGATTTTGAGGAAGCGAACATTGGTGAAATATTCTTTTTTGAAACGTCTTAATTGAAATAAATGCACCAGAATTGGAACAATCAACAGGAATAAAAAGTATAGAATTTCGGGTTGTTTAAAGTGCATTCTAAGGTTTTGTTTGCTTCACAAGGTTTCAAAACAATGTAGGTCATTAGATTTTGTGATTCAAAAATACAAATTTGTTGACAGTTTCTCATGATGTTCCCATTATTTTTCAAAATAGAGAGTAAATAGGTTAATTCTGAAAGAAAATAAGTATTTTAGCTTTTCTGAAAATATAAAATATGAAAAAAGTTTATCTATTTCTTTTATTAATTTCTTCTGTAGTCTCGATTCAGGCCCAAAAAAATAAAGTCAATCTTCTTGTGGGAACCTACACCAATTCGTGTTCCAGCAGAGGGATTTACGTATATGAATTTGATACTAATAATGCTCAAATAAGACTGAAAAAATCATCAGACAGTATTGTTAATCCAAGTTATTTGTCACTTTCCAAAGACGAAAAATTCGTGTATGCTGTAAATGAAAACGGCAAGGAAAGTACCGTAAGTTCTTTTTCTTTTGATCCTGTAAGCGGGAAACCAAGTCTTATTAACAATGTGAGTTCAAAAGGAGCCGATCCTTGTTATCTTATCAATGATGATAAAAATGTGATTGTAGCCAATTATTCTGGAGGAAACATATCGGTTTTTGGAAAAAATGCTGACGGCAGTCTGACAGAAGCCAAGCAGGTTATTCAGCATTACGGAAAAGGTGTCAATGTACAAAGACAGGAAAAGCCACATGTGCATATGGTTTATTTTTCGCCTGATAAAAAATTTGTTTTGAGCAATGATTTAGGAACCGATAAAGTCTATGTCTATAATTACAATCCAACTGCAACAGATGAAGTTTTAACTTTAAAAGACAGTGTTTCTGTAAAAGCAGGAAGCGGACCAAGACATTTGACATTCAGCAAAAAAGGGAAATATGTTTATCTGTTACAGGAATTGGACGGATCGCTGACTACTTTTAGTTATAAAGAAGGAAAGCTGACTCAAATAGGAGAAACCACCATTTTGGCAAAGGATTACACCGGCACTTTCAGCTCAGCCGATATACATGTTTCTCCAAACGGGAAATTTTTATATGCTTCAAACAGAGGTGATGCCAATACAATAACTATTTTCAAAATTTCTGGAAAAGGAAAGAAGTTAAAGCTGAAAGGACAGGTAAGCACTTTGGGTAAGGGACCAAGAAATTTTGCGATTGACCCAACAGGTAAATTTCTTTTGGTGGCACATCAGTACACCAATGATATTATTATTTTTAAAATTAACAAATGGAAAGGAACGCTTACTGATACAAAGAAAAGGTTTGATTTGTGCTCGCCGGTTTGTTTAGTATTTGCGAAGTAAAAAATTAAAGTTCTCAACGATTTCAATATAAACAAAGAGCCCAAAGTTAATTTTGGGCTGTTTTGTTATAAAGATCGAAAAACTAACGCTTATTTCTTGTTTTTACGTTTCTTGGCTTGGTTTTTCAGCATATTTCTGTTAACGGAGCCATGCGTTTTTTTCTTCGTTACGCCTGGCCCCCCCAAGTTGACTTTTTGATTTTTCTTGCTTTTTTCGTGAAAAGCACCGTCACCTTCAAGTTTTTGTTTTTTGAACAAGAGTTTAATCGGCTGTCTGTCTTTTTCAGGGCCGATTAATTTATCTGAAACCTCTACTTCTTCAGGGAAAGTCTCGTAATTCAATTCCATATCCATCAAAATTTCGATGGCAATTTTCGATTCATCCTCACGGGGAGCAACGAAACTGATGGCAGTTCCATTTGCGTCAGCACGACCGGTTCTACCAATACGGTGCATGTATAACTCCGGTAATTCAGGCATTTCGAAATTTATAACGTGAGTAATATTCGAAATATCCAAACCTCTGGCCATAATGTCGGTGGTGATTAATCCACGAAGATTTCCTTCCTGAAATTCGGCCATCGTGCTCAAACGATAATTCTGCGATTTATTGGAGTGGATTACACCAAACTGCCCTTCAAAATCTTCCTCGATACGTTCGTGAACCATATCCGAAATCTTTTTGTTGTTCACAAAAACCAATACCCGACTCATATCTTCATCGGTTTTCAGTAAATGTTTCAAAAGATTTATTTTGGTGTTGAAATTCGGCACCTGATACGTAAACTGTTGTATGTTTTCCAAAGGCGTTCCCGATGGCGAAAGCGTAACTTCTTCAGGATAGTCAAAATAGTCATTTAAAACGGTGTCCACTTCATCAGTCATTGTTGCTGAAAACAGGATGTTCTGACGTTTTTTGGGCATCATTGCGAGAATAGCGGTCAGTTGCGTACGAAAACCCAAATTCAGCATTTCGTCAAACTCATCGATAACCAGTTTCTGCATTTCCTCAAAACGAATCACATTGTCCAATGTCAAATCCATTACTCGTCCCGGTGTTCCCACAAGGATGTCACAACCTGTATAAACTGTAGTTTTTTGTGTATTTATGTTTACACCTCCAAAAATCCCAATTGTTCGAACCGACATATATTTGGTCAGTTTTTCGACTTCTTCCACCACCTGAACCACCAATTCACGGGTAGGGACAAGGATTACGATTTTAGGAGTATGGCCGGGAGTAAATTTGTACAATTTCAATAAAGGCAATAAATAGGCAAATGTTTTACCAGTACCCGTTTGTGCAATTCCCATCATATCACGGCCTGACATTATCACAGAAAAAGTTTTTTCCTGAATGGGAGTTGGTGATGTAAAGCCTAAATCGTCTATTGCTTTTTGTACTGATTTAGGGAGTTTGAATTGTTCGAAAGTACTCATTTGTATTTAAATTTTGTGCAAAGATAGGTTTTTTGAAACTAAGGATGGAAAGCTCTGATTAACTTTGGTCTTATTTGAGAATTGACCGATAAAAATTAACAAACCTCTGGAGACTATTTGTGGCTATAGTTCACAGAGGTTTGTTTCGATTTAAATAAAGATGTTTGTTTTTGGAATATAATACCTGAATTTAGGCACTAAGGCTATGACTTCTTTTTGCGAATAAACGTTTTACACGAAGCAGTAATTCATTTGGATTAAATGGTTTTGAAACAAAATCATCGGCACCAAGATTAAAAGCTTCAACAACTGTTCCTTCTTCTTCTCCCAATGCAGAAACTACTATTACAGGAATACTTTCAAATGATTCTTTCGAAAAGCTTATTATTTCCAATCCGGAACGGAAAGGAAGCATAATATCTGTTATTATCAAATCCGGCAGAACCACAGGAATTTTTTCAATCGCGCTCAAACCATCTTTGCAGGAGGTAACCTGATATCCTTCTTTTTTCAGTATGAATTCGAGGATCTTAATCATTAGAACATCATCCTCGGCAATTAATATTTTAAAATTTGAATTATCCATGTTTTTGGTTTTAAATTATTTGCTTAATAATTCATGTTTTTTTGAAAAAAAAATCCATGAAATGCAAATAAATCTGTTGAAATACATTTACTGCATTATTACAACAACTATGCCAAATATTGCTTTGCTATTTTTGAGCATCATAAAGTTTTGATAAAATAACTTAATTTGTTCGTGATTTTTTTGAACCAGGAGGAGTTATACAGGGACAATAATTACTTTGAAATGAATATATTCAAAGTTAAAAGAGAATAAGATTATTTATTATACAGTTCTATTTCATCAATCATTGCCATTGGTTTTTTGTTTTTCCGTTTTCTCCAAATTGGTAATTCTTTTTGATTTTCAACTTCAATTTTTATATGATCATATTTATTGAAGGCACTGGATTTTAGTTCCCAGGGTTTTATGGTTATTTCTGAACTTTCGGTTAATTCATTGCTTTCCAATTGTGTGATGAGTTGCCATTTGTCCTTTTTTAGTCCGTAGATACTAATTTTTTTTGGGGTAAAAACCCAATGTCTTTGATCATTTAAGGTATTAATTCGGATGGTGTTGAAATTTAATTTTTGCGTAGTCAATTCAATTTTCGGATCGGTGCCATACCAGCCAATCCAGTTAATAGCCGGATTTTTGTACCCTCGGACGCCATCAGTCAATCCATAACTTCCTTTGCCTTTATATTCGTCGGCAGGGGGAATCAAAAAGCGGACTTCATATTTTTCTCCCAAGTGGCTGCAAATATTTTTTTCAATGGCCAGCCATTCTTCATAATATTTATCAGGAGAAAGACCTCCTTCGCTGAGTTCGTAGATTCCAAATTCGTTGCAGTTTTTTGTAAAGTTCTGTACACGTTCCCTAAGTAGCTTTCCGTTATCTTCCTGATTTTTTCCTGCAAACATTCCGTGCTTGTCTTTGCCGTAAAATTTGGATTGCTCAAAATAGACATATTCCAAAGCCAGTCTCAATTTTAAAATACGTTTGGTAAAGACTGGGTTGTCGCTTACAGCCATTTCAGCCTGATTCATTATTTTGTCATATTGATCCATCGCTTCAGGAGTGAGAAAGGTGTTTCTATTTTGGACTGGATCGGTGTAAATATCAAGGTATCGGTTTGTTTTTTCCTGATTTTGGACGAGCAGATCAATATATTTTTTGACAAATGGAGCGCCTTTTCCATAAAAGCCATTCAAGAAATCGTTGGTTACGGCTTCGACATCAGTTTTGGTATCCCAAATTATTTTAGCCAAAACGTATTGTCTTAATTCGTATAAATCGCCCGGGACATCGGCATATCCCTGCACAAAAAGGCCTTTTACCTTGTTTTGTTCAAAGAGCTGATAGTTTTTTGAAAAGGTCTGAAAATTAGGAAAAGGTGAAAGGTAGTTGGTAAATTCCACAGTGTAGTCCCAGAGAAACAAATGGGGTGCTGTTGTACTCCAGTTTTTGAGAATATTCAGGAAGTTTTTATTGCGGGGATCTTCGATGATTGCTTTTCCCCGGTTGAGTTCTATGGGGCAAAATAGTGTGTAAATATTGGGTTTGATTGTTAGATTTTCGGGAGCGCGATAGGTGTGAAGATAAGCCAAAGTCATGATTTTGTTGTTTGGAAACTGTCTGGCAATTTTATTCATAAAATAATAAAACGAGCCTTGGGGACCACCATGTTTATCGTTAAGGGCTTTGCATTTGTCACATTCGCAATACACGACATCATCGTTTTGACTTACAGAGAAAAATTTTGCTGTTGGATTTTGAGCAATTATTTCACCCATTTTTTTGGTGATGATTTCGACCACGGTATCATTGGTCATACACAGTGATTCACCGTTTCGTTCTCCTTCATACAAGGCAAAAAATTCAGGATTGGTTTTGAAATAGGTTCTTGCATCCAGCAATTTATAGAAAGAATGTCCCCAAATCCCGAAATCATTGATTTGCCAGTCCAGTTTGTGCCAATCCCGGAAAGCCTCGTCATAGCAATCAGGGTAAAACAGAGCTCGGTATTCAAACGATGGTTTGTAGGCTTTATTGAAGTTTTTAGGAAACGTGACGTCTTTCAGTTTTGGTATGAAAGTGTCTTTTGATGTATATTTTCTAAATCCCCAAGTTTCGAGTAAAGTATAAACTGCATAGCGCAGTGTTTTTTCATTGGAACCAATGAGTTCAATGTTTTTTTCATCACTTTTGATAATAAAGGCGTTTTCGCCGATAGTGTCATAATTCTCAGAAACTTGAAGAGTTATTGAGTTATGCGCAATGTTTTTTTTATCATCAGATTGTATGGAAAAAGGATTGTCGAAGGCTTGATCCAAATAGTTTTTTAGGAGGAGTGCTGGATTTTTGGCTTCATTGCCAATGGAAACTATGGTTACTTCCTGTCCTTTTGCATTTACTAGATTAAAGGAGTTTTGAGCCATAATACTGCAATTGAAAAAGAGTAATATAATAGGAATGATTGTATAAATGTGTTTGGTTTCCAACTTTATTTGTTTTTTGCTTCATTTAGATTATTCCTGAATATCTCATGGTTATACCACTGTTGTTTTGCTTATTCAACCGCGTGAGGGGTTGAAGTGGAGCTCTCCCGATTTTTTATCGGGAAGCGGGAACGAAAGACCCGACCCACCTTTTTTTGGTGGGTCACGCCCAAAATAATTTACTTTTTTAAAATTGATATTGAAACATCAAAGCAATTTCGGTTTCGATTTGTTTTTGTCCGGGCGTATATTCTTGATTATTTACAGATAATAGTAAACCTGTAATATAATGATCTCCAAATATTCGGTTGTAACCGCCACCAATTCTGAAGGAATCCAATGATAAACGCTGGTCTATTTGGCCGAGTGTGGTGCGCTCGTCCGGCGAAGTTCCGTAACCGGCAGTCAATGAAAGATAATCAAAACGGGTGTTGAAATAATAGCGTGTCGTTAATGCGAAAACCGGGTAGGTTGTGTCGTTGTCGAACAGAAAGTAGGTTCGCAGATTAAGCCAGTATGAACCTAAATACTTGCCGACACCGACCACTGCAGAGGGAAAATTGGTGTCATCAGTATCAATGTACCGAAAACCCAAATCGCCTTCCCAGCCTTTTTTGAAGTTATGGTAAAAGGAATAACCAAGTCTTAATTTAGGGAACACCGGATCGCTGCTGTAACTGGCGCTAATGTAGGAATAGCTGTTTTTGCTTGTGAAAAGATAACTTTCGGCTTCATATTGAATACCGTTGGCTGTGCTTTGTCCATTGGCATATCGATCAGAATAATTAATTCTGGCAATGGCCGAACCCCAGCTTCGCTGTGCAATGTATTGTAAACTTCCAAAATGCCAGGGGCCATATCCGTCGCGGTTGAAAGTGGTGAAATTGTAGTTGGCTCCAATTCGATCCGAATTGTATCGGGTGTCCTCGATGAAAAAATGCAGTTTGAACTCGGAATCTTTAGGGTATTTTGTCTGCATTTCTTTCAGGTAGGCTTCGCTTTTTTCTTTTTCGCCCATCTGTTCGAGGATGGAAAGTTTTTTGTATTCGAAATCCTTTTTCCCAGGATGTGCTGCAATGGCTTTGTTAGCTGTATTCAGGGCTTGGGGATAGTTTTTTTCTTCAATTTCCATATTGATGAGGTAAGTAAACGCATCCTCATAGACTGGATTTTTGTCGATGACATAATTGTAATAATAGCGTGCGCTGTCTTTTACGTTTGTCAATTGGTAAATTCTGCCCGTGAATAAATAATAATCCAGATAATCCGGAGCCAGTTTCATTCCCAACTGGGTTTTCTTCAGCGCGGATTCGTAGTTTTTATCTTTTTGGATTTCTTTTATAGCAACTTGCAAAAGACTGTCAACATCAACTTTTTGGGCAAAAGCGACATTGTTTTTCGTCATTCCCAATAAAAAGAAGAAAATGAAGAGGATTTTGATGTGGTTTTTATGTATCATGTCTTTTTATAAGTTATAATAGATAATCTAATTTTGTTTTGTTGCGGTATTAAATCCCTGTCGCTGCATGTTTCCCCATTTTAGTTCTTTTTGTCTTACAAAATGGTAATATCCTTTAAGAGAAGCATATACATTGACTGGATGGTAGCAAAAAGGTTCAATTATAGCCATTAGCACAAGTATTATGATTTCTTTTGTATTGGCATAATTTTTATAAATAATATCGTCCAGTAATATCGAGATAAAGGTTATTATGAGATAAAAAAGATACACAGCCGAGGACATATAGAGAAAGTTGTGATAATCTAAATCTAATATGAAGAAGCTGAAGATTAAAATAATTATTCCAATGAGTTCCAGAATTGGGATGAGAAATTCAAATAGGAAGAAATAAGGGAATATGAGAAATGCTGTTTTTCCGTATTTTGGATTGAAAAAGATGTTTTTGTGGAAATATAAAGTCTGAATCAGCCCTCTAGCCCAGCGGACACGCTGACGGATGAGTACTTCTTTTGTGGCAGGAACCTCTGTCCAGCAAAGTGATTCAGGGATGTATTGAATTGAGAAAGGCAGTTTATTGTCATACATGTATTTTCTCATCCGGGTGATAAGCTCCATGTCTTCTCCCAAAGATTTATGAAAATAACCGCCTGCAGCTACAGCAACTTCCTTGTCAAACATTCCTAATCCGCCCGAAACCAAGAGTAAGCCATTGATTTGGCTCCAGGCCATTCTGCCAAAAAGAAAGGCGCGCACATATTCCAATTCCTGAAAGCGGGGATACCATCCTTTCGGAAAATGAATTTTGACCAAAAAACCGTCTTTTACTTCGCAGGAGTTTGAAATTCTGATGCCTGCTCCAGTTGCAATGACTCTTTTTTTTCCTTCGATAAAAGGTTTGGCTAATTTTATGATAGTATCATTTTTCAAAATACAATCCACATCGGTACACAAAAATAAAGGATACTTGCTTGAGTTTATTCCTGCATTGGACGCATCGGCTTTGCTTTTGGCATTTTCCTTGTCTACTACCAATAATTTGGAATAAAGCGGATTTGTGGATTTATAATGACCTCTTACAAGACTGGTTTTTATTTTTTCCTCATAATAAAAATCGACTTTTATTAATTCAAATTCTTTAATCAGTTTTTCCAAAGTGTCATCGGAACTACCGTCATTTACCAAAACAATCTCAAATTTCGGATAGGTAAGGGAGAGCAATGATTTAACATTATAGACCACAGTGGCGCCTTCATTGAATGCAGGTGCCACCACAGAAACACCTGGTATATGATTGGATTTGATAATGACATTGTTTGGAATGAAATATTGAGTGTTCAGATATTTTTTTATTGCATAATAGGATAACAATGCCAGTATGGTATAAGAAATAATATAGGTAAGGGAAAATACTCCCACGAAATAAGCATATATGTTTAGGGTAGTATCTAACATTATAAATAAGGAGTTTTGACGTGTTTGACCATTTTTTTGACATCTTCATTATCTAAAAAATGTTTTTCAAAGTAATTCGGGTTTATTTTATTTAGACAATAAACAGCTTCAAGTTTGATGTTTTCATCTGTTTTGTTTTTCAGTAATTGAGCAATAAAATGCTCGGAGTCTGTAGTGCCGATTCCTGAAAGAGTATTGAAAATTTCTAACTTGTTCTGGGTGTCTTCATGTTTAAATTGTTCAATCAGAAGATGTTCCGTTTCATAAATATATAAAAATTTTGCTGCTATAATTGCTTCATTACGAACTGATTTGTCCTCGTGTTTTAATAGTTTAATAATGGTTTCATTGTCGTTATTATAGTTGTAAAAAACCATCAGCTTAATTCCCAACTTGATAATCGACACATTTTCGGACTTAATCCATTGGCTTAGATTGGATGGAATTTTAGTTTTTTTCTGATGTAGAATGTCAATAATATTGATTTCTTCTGCGATGGTAATTTGATGGGAAAAATCGATAAGACTTTCTAATTTGTTCGGGTTTAATGAAATTAAAGTTAGAAAAGCACTTGATTTGATGTTCCTGTTTTTGTGGCTTAACAGAGGAACAATAAAAGGATATCCCTTTTTGTATTCCAATGTTTCAAGCTGAAACATTCCCATACATTTCAAATAGAATCTACGGCTTTTGATAAGCTTTTGAGTGTATTCAAACAAACCAAACTGTTCGTATAAAAACTGGAAAGTCGTTGTAACATCTCCTTTCAGATTCGATTTCAAAAAAATAATTTCGTTCATGATTATTTTTTTGCACCATTTTTTTTCAAAAGGAATTGTTTTTTTGAATTGTTCGATTTCTGATTTGAAAAATGTTTCGTCAAATGGAGAAAAAATCATGATGGTTAAAAAACTGTCGATTTCACTTTTTGCTGCTTCATATTTTGGTCTGAATAAATCGTAAATAAACCTATTGATGACCAGGAAGGATATTAATAAGAAAAGCCCGCAAGCCAGTATGGGGAGAATAATGAGAATTAAATAATAAACCAATACATCCATTAACAAGAGGTTTGTTTTGAAAAGTGGTAAAAAAAGCTGAGCCAATATCGGGCTGTATTTTTTTATTAAGAGAAAAAATTTACATAAAGATAATGATTATTCTAAATGTTTGGGACAAAATAATGTAAAACAGTTTGTTATAAATTGCTTCTTTTGGAAATTAAAAACAGCACTTTTAAGTTATGTGAATTTAAAAATATAAATTTCATTTGAAGTAAAAAGCGGTGGCAATGATTTTTATTTTGCTAAAACCCCTCAAAGACACCCAATCCAAATAGCGCAAAATCGTATTTTACAGGATCTAGAGGATCCAGTTCTCTCAGTTTTGAATCCAATTCAGCTAAAGCTTTTCCGTCGTTTTGTTTTCGGGTCAGCAAGCCTAGTTTTCGGGCCACATTTCCGGAATGAACATCCAGCGGACAGGATAGAATTGAAGGTGGTATTGATTTCCAAATCCCTAAATCAACTCCTTTATTGTCTTGTCTGCACATCCATCTCAGGTACATGTTAATGCGCTTTGCTGCCGAGCCATTCATGGGATCTGAAATGTGTTTATGAGCCCTGTTTTGAAGCTGTATTTCGAAGAATATTTTTTTGAATTCGGAAATGCTTTTTTGTATCGAATGAGTTTCCTGATGTTTGGTAAAAACAGCTTCAAGTCCTCCGTGATTTTTATAAATGTGCTGTAGTCCTTTAATAAAACTTATGAAATCCTGCCCATTAAAGGTTCTGTGAACAAAAGAATCCAGTTGTTCTAAATTATTTTCGCTGTGGGAAAGAACAAAATCATAAGGTGAATTTCCCATCAAATTCATCATTTTATGAGCATTTTTGATAATCATTTTTCGGTTGCCCCAAGCGATTGTTGCACTAAGGAATCCCGCAATTTCAATATCTTCTTTTTGAGTAAATAAATGCGGGATTTGAACTGGATCACTTTCAATGAAATCAAGTGTGTTATATTGAATTACTTTTTCGTCCAGAAAAGATTTGAGTTCTGTTTTATTCATTGTTTTGTTCTTTCGAAGTGTTTTTAGAGTAAAAACCATCTTTTAAATCGCAAGTCCGCATTTGTGGTTTTACGTGGTAATAGTAATTGAAATATTCGATTTGTTTTTTATTTACACATGGGAGATTTCCATCACCTGAACCCCAGAAGAAATCATTGTTAATAGGTGAATAGAAATTTAGATTGCCATTTTTTAGATGTTCAAATTCAGTATTGAGTTTTGAATTTTTATAGGGAAAAATGATGTTTTTTGCTGAAAAACTACTTGCAGTCAAAGCTCTTTTATTATTAGTAAAAGTATTCAAATTGATGGGAGCCATTAAAATAAATACGGGGACTAAAATTGAAAAATAAAGAAATAAAAGTATGATTCTTTTTTTGTTCACAAATAAAGCAAACAAGAAAAAGAAAAAAAATAATAAAAAATTCATGTAGAATCGATACTGTGGTGATGAGCAAAATAGTAATCCAAGTTGCAGGCACATTATGATATAAAGCGCCCAAATTTCTTTTTTGTTGAAATATTTGTATATGAATATTGGGCATGCGACAATAAGAAATAGGCTCAATTTATTAAACAAACCATGCAGTTTTGGTAAAGTAAGCCATCTTATGAATAATTCATAAACTGACATTTTATCGTTTTGGTCATTTGTTAAAAAGAAACCATACAGTCTTGTTTCCTGATAATATAATTTGGCGATAGTTTCAGGAATTCTGTAATCAGGTTCAAAGAAATGGAAATTGGTTATTGGAAAAAAAGGATAACCGCTGATAATAGTATTTTTAGTAATGAAAAGAGCTAGTATAATGATTGAAATTATTGCCGGTTTAAAAATATGAGGTTTTAACTTTTTGAAATTTTTGAGAAATAAAATGAATGGAATAAAAATCAATGCAATCGAAGTGGTTTTTATAAACAATGAAAAAAGAACCAAAATCACAATCAGATTGAAATTTTCAACTGTAAATGTTTTGAAATTTCTCAAAAAATAAAAGAAGATAACGAACGAAAAAACATAAATAGGAATATCAGGTGACGGCGCACTTATAAATTGAAAAAAAAACACATTTGCCAACGGCAGCAAACCAATAATCAAATAATTTTGATTGTTGTTTTTGAAATAATCATTCAGCTTAACTATTGAGAATATATTTCCCAGCAAAAGACAAAAACCACTTATGTCATTGAATTTATCGTATAAAAATGAAAAGTTATAAGCACTTTGCAGAATATGCCAACCGCTTGTCTGCGCCAGGAAAAAATGTAGATTACCCAGACCTTTCACAAAGCCGTATTCGTTGATCCATTTTGTGGTTTGGATATAATACGATTCATTGTCCAAAACATAGGGAATGGAAGCGCATTGTGCCAGAATTAAAACTGTGATAGTAGCCAAAGCTATTTTTAAAGATGCTGTCAGCAATTGCAAATCCTGAAAAAAAGATTTGTACAAAAGCCGAATTTCTTTTTGATACTTAATAAAAACGCTAAGATTTGCTAGAAATAGAGCGATATGAAACTCAATATTTAATCTCCCGAAAATAGCCCATATACTGCTGAAAATGGTGCTTGTAAAAAGTCCCAAAACCGCATGGATAACAAAGTTTTGATTTTTTAAGCGTAGGATTTTATCGGCGATGAAACCGAGATTGATTGTCGAATAAAAGACATAAATCCAACTTAAAAGAATCAGAGCCATTTTGAACTATTATTTATCCGCTATTTGGCCATCGACCATAACCAATTTTCTATCTGCCATATTGGCCAATTCTTCATTATGGGTTACAATCACAAATGTCTGTCCAAATTCATCCCGAAGTTGAAAGAATAATCGATGTAAATTTTCGGCTGAATGGGTATCCAGATTTCCTGAAGGTTCATCGGCAAAAATGACGTCGGGTTTGTTAATCAGAGCTCTTGCTACCGCAACACGCTGCTGTTCCCCTCCTGAAAGTTCGTTTGGTTTATGATCTATTCTGTGGGACAAACCCAAGTATTCCAATAGTTTTTTAGCTTCTTTTTCAGTTTCAGCTTTGGGTTTGTTGGCTATAAAAGCAGGAATACAGACATTTTCCAAAGCCGTGAATTCTGGGAGTAATTGATGAAATTGAAAAATAAACCCCAAATTCAGATTTCGGAATTTGGATAACGATTTGTCGTTCATTTTCAAAATATCTTCATTGTTTATAAATAATGAAGTATTGTTTTCGGTATTTAGATTTTCAGAACCATTTTTTGTAGGACTCGGTTTGTCCAATGTTCCCAAAATTTGCAACAGTGTCGTTTTTCCAGCACCCGAAGCCCCGACGATAGAAACAATTTCACCTTTTTTAATATGTAAATCAACTCCTTTTAATACTTCAAGCTGATCGAAATATTTGTGTATGTTTTTTGCGTGTATCATTTCAAACTGTTTTTACAAAGAAACAAAGTATTTGGTAATTTACCTTAATTCTTTGCGGTTAAAAAAAATCTAGAAAGTCATGAAGTTGTTTCGTTATAGAAAACATAAAATCTGAAGTTAACGTTTAGATTTGTATATTTATAATTAATTTAATTTCAAGAAATGGAAGCTAAAAACACTGTTGCGATAAAAAATAACACTAAAACCAAGAAACTGGTTTTAGGAATTCTCTTTGATGCAATCGGTATGCTGTCTTTTACTGTTCCAGGTATAGGTGAATTTGGCGATGTTGTTTGGGCGCCGCTTGCCGGTTTTCTGATGTCCAAAATGTACGAAGGCAGGGTAGGGAAGGTTGCAGGTATTTTAGTTTTTGCTGAAGAAATATTGCCTTTTACGGATGTCATACCTTCTTTTACCCTGACTTGGATATACACTTATTGGATTAAAGGAGAAGAAAATGGGGAGACTAAAAAATCAAATGTTCAGTCTCAAAAATTATAAGTTTTTACAATCTCTTTTAATTGATTATCCAGTTCTGGATTTGAAATTACATTTGCATCAACGTCAAAATTATCATTAAAACTTGGTAACGAGAAAACCGCTTTAATATCGGCAGTAAAACGTGGGAAGTTGTTTTTTGCAATTTCAAGCACACTGGCTCCTCCTCTTGCTCCTGGCGAAGTAGCCATCAATAGCATTGGTTTGTCCTGGAATATTTTTCCGTTGATTCTAGAACACCAATCCACGGTATTTTTGAAAGCAGCGCTATAATTCCCGTTGTTTTCGGCAAGTGAAACAACCAAAAGATCAGCAGTTGCTATTTTTTCCAAAAAAGCTTTTGCTAATTCATGTTGCCCAATTACTGCTTCCTTATCAACACTGAACAAAGGCATTTCATAGTCATTTAAGTCCAAAACTTCTGCTTGGGCATTTTCGAATAAACCCGCAGCATAAGTAGCTAGTTTTTTATTAATCGATTTTTTACTTGGACTTCCTGCAAAGGCAATGATTTTCATATGGATTAGTTTTTATTGATTGATTTGACTTCGTTATGAAGTGTAAATACGAATTTAGATTAAAAGTAATTAAAAATGCAATATTTAAAAATTAAAAAAACCTGCAAAATTTCTCTCCTGCAGGTTTTTTCTATTCTCTTTATTCTATTTTCAAGAAGTTACACGTTAAATCTAAAGTGCATTACGTCACCGTCTTTTACGATATACTCTTTTCCTTCAACTTTGAATTTTCCAGCTTCTTTTGCTTTGGCTTCCGAACCGTATTGAACATAATCTTCATACGAAATCACTTCGGCACGGATGAAACCTTTTTCAAAATCAGTATGGATAACTCCTGCTGCTTGCGGTGCAGTAGCCCCAATATTGATAGTCCATGCACGAACTTCTTTTACACCTGCTGTGAAATAAGTTTGCTGTTTCAATAATTTGTAAGCAGCACGAATTAAAACGGATGCTCCCGGTTCTTCCAATCCCATATCTTCAAGGAAAACCTGACGCTCTTCGTAACTTTCCAATTCGGTGATATCAGCTTCAGCTCCTACAGAAAGTATGATTACCTCCGCATCTTCGTCTTTTACCAATTCGCGAACTTGATCCACATATTTATTTCCAGATACTGCTGAACTTTCATCAACATTACAAACATATAAAACTGGTTTTGTAGTGATTAATTGGAAAGTTTCCATCAAAGCTTCTTCATCATTCCCCTGAGGAATTACTGTTCTAGCCGATTTTGCCTGTAAAAGCGCTTCTCTGATTCTGTCCAAAAGGGCTTTCTCTACCTGAGCTTCTTTATTTCCGGTTTTTGCAGCACGGTTTACCTTTTCCAATCGTTTTTCGACAGTTTCAAGGTCTTTTAACTGCAATTCGATATCAATGGTTTCTTTGTCGCGGATAGGGTTAACATTTCCGTCAACGTGAACAATATTGTCATTGTCAAAACAACGCAATACGTGAATTATGGCATTGCACTCTCTGATGTTTCCCAAAAATTGATTTCCTAAACCTTCTCCCTTGCTGGCTCCTTTTACCAATCCGGCGATATCCACGATATCAACCGTTGCCATTTGCACGCGCTCCGGTTTTACTAACTCTTCAAGTTTATTAATCCTTGGATCGGGTACATTTACCACTCCAATGTTGGGTTCGATGGTGCAAAACGGAAAGTTGGCACTTTGTGCTTTTGCATTAGATAAACAATTAAACAATGTTGATTTTCCAACATTTGGTAATCCTACAATTCCTGCTTTCATGATATGTTTGTTTACAAGCAACAGCTGTCTGTTACTTATTTTATGATATTCATTTTTAAAGTGTGCAAATATAAGATTAATAATGCTTGTTAAGCAAAATTTTAAGATTAATGCTTTTTATTCATTTTTGATGTAAATTTTTAACATTATTTAACATTTGTGTTAAAATTTATTTATATTTATCCCAATATTAACCAAATAACCAAACCAAACTTAATGATTATGAAAAAAATCACGCTATTATTCTTTTTGTTGAATGCCATGTTTGTATTGGCTCAGAAAGAAGTTTCCGGAGTCGTAAAAGACAAAACCGGTACTCCGCTTCCAGGTGTTAATGTGCAGGAAAAAGGAACAAAAAACGGAGTTCCCACTGACATTAACGGTGCTTATAAACTAAATGTAAACGAAGGAGCAACGTTAATTTTTAGTTATGTAGGATTTACTACTGTTTCAAAACCGGCGACAGCATCTGTTATCAATGTTGATTTAGAAGAAGAAAGCGGCGGACAAAAACTTGAGGAAGTAGTTGTTACCGGAACCCGTACTGCTCCTCGAAGCAATACTACAACCCCTTTGCCTATTGATGTTTTGACCTCAAAAGATTTGACAGCTACAGGTCAGGCTACTTTTGATAAGGCATTGCAATACAGAATTCCTTCTTTCAATACGGTACAGACTCCGGTAAATGATGCCACATCATTATTGGATCCATATGAAATTAGAAACATGGGGCCAAGTAGAACATTGATCTTAATCAATGGTAAACGTAAAAATTTGAGTTCATTATTGTATGTTCAAACCTCTCCAGGACGTGGTGAAACAGGAGCAGACATATCTGCAATCCCCACTGATGCTATCGAAAAAGTGGAAATTCTAAGAGATGGTGCTTCTGCCCAATATGGATCTGATGCTATTGCAGGGGTAATGAACATTATCTTGAAAAAGAATCATTCTGACGGATCACTTACTGTAAGAACAGGTATTACAGGCGAAGGGGATGGTGAAATGTTAGGTGTTACTTTAAACAATGGAACCACTATTGGTGGTAATGGTTTTCTAAATTACACTATAGATTTCTCTAAAGTGAATTTGGCAAATAGACCTGGAACTGTTGATGCAGAGGGCGATGCAGGAGATTTTGGTGCCCCTTTGGCGGATGTACAGGCATTTCTTGCTAAACATCCGGATGCAGGAAATATCAACGGATCTCCAGAGACTGCCGCTGCAAAATTTTTAATTAATGGAGGGAATGACCTAAATGACAATACGCAGTTGTACTATAATGCTGCTTATGTGTATAAAAAAGTAAGTTCATATGCCAATTACAGAACACCTTACTGGAGAACATTAGCAGATTATCCATATTTGAACGATTTCTTTGGAAATGGTGATCCAAATAATCCATCTTATGAAGGATATGTACCTACTTTTGAAGGAGACTTAAATGACTATAATGCTACTTTAGGCTTTAAAACCACAAAAAATGGATGGTTTACTGATATGAGTATCACAACTGGTGGAAATAGTCAAACCTATACTGTTCAAAATTCTCAAAACAGATCTGATATTACTGATCCTGATACTGGAGAGCATGTGTATCAAGAAAATAGTCCAATATATTTTAAACCAGGAGGAACATCTTTCAATCATATCGTAGGAAATATTGATATTTCAAAAACGCTTTCGGATCATATCAGTATTGGTTTTGGGTCTGAGTTTAGAACTGAGACTTTTGCTGTTCAAGAAGGCGATAAGGCTTCTTGGGACGGTTTGGGTGCTGATTCCTTTGCCGGTAACCGGCCTGAAAATTCTGGAAAATGGAATCGTTACAACTTTGGAGCTTATTTGGATGTAGCTTATGATGTGACCAAAGATTTCTTAATTAATGGTACTGCTCGTTACGAAGATTATAGTGATTTTGGGAATGCAACAGTTTGGAAATTAAGCTCGAGATATAAATTTCTTGATGATAAAGTTACGTTAAGAGGTTCTGTATCAACTGGATTCAGAGCGCCTACTTTGCACCAGATCTATACTCAAAAATCACAATATTCTTTTGTTCCCGGTCAAGGGATTCAAGTAAGTGGTATTATTAACAATATTTCTCCACAAGCGCGTCAATTGGGTATTCCTCAACTGGATGCTGAAAAATCAACAAATATTACTGTTGGTATTGGTTCAAAACCATTTAAAAATTTCAATTTCACTCTTGATTATTATAATATCAAAGTGGAAGACAGAATTGTATTGGGTGACAAGCAAGATACTCAATTTGGTACAGTGGCCTGGTTTTCAAATTCATTCGATTCCAGAACAACAGGTTTGGATGTTGTTGCGAATTACAATAATATAGGATTAGGTTCCGGAAAATTAGGGTTCAATTTATCTGGTAATATTACTTTTGATAATAAAAGAATTTCTCCGGTAACCAATAATAGCTTCAGTCCTACGTTAGAAGCGTTAATGTTTACTTCAAGACCTGAAACTAAGTGGATTTTGGGAGCTAATTATGAAATTGGTAAATTTGGTTTTGCTCTTAACAATACTTATTTTGGAAAAACGACTTTCAAACAGGACGGTTTAAGTGCTGATTTGAGAACTGAATTTGTTCCAAAAATCGTTACGGATTTAGGTATTAATTTTAATGCAACTGATAAATTGACTTTGGCGCTTAATATTAACAATATATTCAATGTATTGCCGGAATGGGAATTCAAAGCCGAAAACGCTGCGGGAAGTGCTCTTTTAGCTGATCCTGCTCAAGTGAAAACTCAATATAATTTAATTACTTTCAATGGCCGTTATGATAGAGTAACTTATGATGGATCTCATTTCAGCCAATTAGGAACAATACTGAATTTATCATTAAACTATAAATTCTAATCTATTTTTTTTAATTTTTAAAAGAGCTATCTCCGGGTAGCTCTTTTTTTATTTTCTTCAAAAAAGTATTTAAATTTTGATTGTTATTCATTTGATTTTCAATAAAATATTTAAATAAATTTTCTTTTATTTTCTTAAATTTATACACAATAATATTATTATCATGGCAAATTTATATATTGGAAAAATGGCAGCTATTTTTGATGCTATGTACCAAACGTTTATTGATTATGACGAAGAATATGAGTTTTATAATGAGTTGATACAAGACAACCGAGATGCCTCAATACTTGAAATTGGGTGCGGAACGGGGAATCTGACCAAAAGATTTCTTGAAAACAATAAAAATTATTTAGGACTTGATTATAGTCAAAACATGATTGATATTGCTCAGGAAAAAAATAAAAACGGGACTTTTATATGCGGGGATATGCGCAACTTTGTGCTTGATAATCCAGTCGATGCTATTATTATTACCGGCCGTTCTACAAGTTACCTGACTAACAATGAGGATGTAATTGATACCTTTGAATCTGTTTATAAAAATTTGGATTCAAATGGTGTTTTTATTTTTGATTTTATTGATGCCAATCGTTTTATTCCTTTTATTAAGGAAAACCAAAAGATAATCCATAATGCCAGTTATGAAGGAATAAACTACATTCGTGAAAGTCATTGGGAAACTACACCGATGGAAAATTTCATGTTGGATTGGAGTGCTCAGTATTACAAGGTTGTTGATGATGAAAAGGAAATTCTTTTTGATGATTTTTCAACCGTTAGGGTGTTTACACTAAATGAAATACAACTTTTTTTATATCTCAATAATTTTGAAATCCTTCAAATTATTGACCGCAAAACTTATGCTTTCGATACCTACGTGATTAAGGCTAGAAAGATCCTTTGATATTGTTTATAATCTCCAATTCTTTGTTTGTGGGTGTCAAACCAGAAACATTCCAATAATCTGTTAATATGGAGTTTTTAATATTGAAAAGTGTCTTGTCTTTAAAAACATCACTATCCTTATAAGTATAATTTTGAAGATTAAAGTTTGTTGTGACTAAGTTGTTAAGTACTTCTATATTTTTGGTTTCATTTCCAGTGTTAATTTTAAAATTAATCTCCTCTTTCGAGCTGATTAAATAGTAATTCCCTGCATCAGCTCTATAATTGGTTTTAAAAATGGAACGGACTATGTTTTTAACTCCTTTTGAGCTGTCTTCTTCAACTTCAGACAAAGTTGCCGGAGAAATTTCTGCTTTTACCTCAAGTATTATTTTTCGTTTAGCATCATAAACTATTTTAAAATCATCCAATAGTTCATTTGTGCCTTCCAGTGGAATTGCCGTTATTTCATTATAGTCTTGATTTATGGGGGATACTTTTACCAGAAAATTGTATTTTTTCCTGGATTTTTCATCCAGTAACGGTCTTAAAACTTTGAAGGTATAATATTTTTCCATCATCACATTTAAGTTGTACCCTAAAAGATCTGAACTGATTAAATCATCGATTAAGCCAAATGAACGGTTTTGTTCTACTAATAAAACCGATTTCAATTTTTTCTGGTCTTTGTATAATTGAAAATTTATAAGGCCGTCATTATAGTAGACATAATCCCCGTTTGATTTGAAAAACTCTCTGGAATAGGATTTTAATCTGGCAGGAACGTTTAGCTGTTTACTTGAATTTTCTACTAATTCTTTAATTATTTCCTGGGGATGACGTTTGGTTACAACAATATCATCTAGAGTGTTTAGTTTACTCTTTAAATAGATAATGTTTTCAGACTGATTTAAAGAAGCCCATTTTACAGTAACTGGTAAATAAGAAGAGTGTGTCACTTTTATATTGGAACCTCCTTTTAGTTCAAAATCAACCTTTCCATCACTATTAGACATTAGAACCTGTTTTGTTTTCAAAACCAAAATTACAGCATCTTCAATAGGTAAATTGGAATCAGTATCCAATAGTATTAGTGTCTTTTCATTGGTTTGTGAAAAAACATTAAAAGAGAAAAATAATTGGAGTAAAACAAGTAATTTTTTCATGTTTTTAAATTTTAAACAAAATTACCGGATTGAATTTGTTTTAAAAATATAAAAAAATCAATTAAATATTATTTTTTTATGAAAAAAAAAGGATATTATAAAAAAAACCTGTGAGAATACACAGGTTTTTGATGATTTTATGTAAGAGAAAATTTATTCGTTATGTAGGAAAGCCTGTCTGTTTAATAAAGTTTCTTCATCTTCTACGTGATTATCATCAGGGATACAACAGTCTACCGGACAAACGGCAGCACATTGCGGCTCATCGTGGAATCCTTTACACTCTGTACACTTTCCTGGTACAATGTAATATATTTCGTCAGAGATTGGCGTTTGTGCTTCATCTGAATCTATTTCTGTTCCATCAGGTAAAATTACTTTACCTCTCAGTTTTGTTCCGTCTTTATATCTCCAATCATCTGCACCTTCATATATAGCTGTGTTTGGACACTCTGGTTCACAAGCCCCACAATTTATGCATTCGTCAGTTATAATAATTGCCATTATCAGTTAAATTTAAGGTTGAAAGTTTATAAGCTTTAAGTTCTGTAAATGAAATAAGAATACTGAACCCAACTTTTTGTCTAAAGCTTATAAAAAGCTTATTTTTGTGCAAAATTACAATCAAAACTTTTCATAAACAAGCATTATGACATTAGATACAAAAAAAAACGCATTTGTTAAATTAGGTAAATTCCTGAAACAATTTAAAGAAGATAATTGTGTAAAGGATGAAACTGTATTTGGTAATGATTTATTTTTTGAAAAATTCATCGGTTTAATTCAACTTTCACAATCGCATAATGGGTGGTATACTCCTGAGCAAGTGTTCTTCTCAGTTCAGTCTTGGGCAGATGCTTTGACTGATGAAAACTTGGATAAATGGCTTTCCAAGTATGACTTTAGTAAAGTGGAGTCAAAAAAAGTTGCCTTGGTTTTGGCGGGTAATATACCTTTGGTTGGATTTCATGATTTTTTATCGGTTTTGATTACCGGGCATGATGTTTTGGTTAAAACCTCTTCAAATGATCAGCATCTTTTGCCTTTTTTAGCAAATTATCTTATCGAAGTTGAACCTAGATTTAAAGATAAAATCACTTTTGGAGAAGGAAAACTGGAGGGATTTGATGCGGTAATTGCTACAGGAAGTAATAATACGGCACGTTATTTTGAATATTATTTCAAAGACAAACCTTCTATCATAAGAAAAAACAGAAACTCGATTGCAGTTTTGAACGGCAAGGAAACCAAAGAAGAATTGGTTGCTCTTGGTGAAGATATTTTCAGATATTTTGGTTTAGGATGCCGAAATGTTTCCAAGCTTTTTGTGCCAAAAGGCTATTCTTTCGATTCATTTTTTGAGGCTATGTTTGAGTATCAAGATGTGATACATTATGAAAAGTATGCCAATAATTATGACTACAATAAAGCAGTTTTTCTGATGAGTAATTTTAAATTGCTTGACAACGGATTCCTGACTATAAAAGAAGATTCAAGTTATGGTTCGCCTATTTCGAGTGTTTTCTATGAGTATTATGAAAACTTAGAAACGTTGGAAAAAGAATTGGATGCCGAAAGCGATCAGATTCAGTGTATTGTGAGCAATAATCTTGTGAAAAACAGCATTGCATTTGGAACTACTCAAAAACCAAATTTATGGGATTATGCAGACCATGTTGACACTATATCGTTTTTGTCAATAATATAGACTAATGTTTTTATATTATTGCGAATAATTTAACTGTAATTAATCCCGTATTTCCGAAATTTGCATTTTTAAAATTTTAACACAATACACCACTGGAAATTGAATTGATTGCAAATAATCGAATCAAAGCATTGCTGGTTTTCAAATTATAATCAACTTAGAATAAATTAAAATCAAATACTAACTACATCATGAAAAAACACAACTACAGCGCAGGACCTTGTATTTTACCACAAGAAGTTTTTGAAAAATCAGCTCAGGCAATTTTAAATTTTAATGATTCTGGCTTGTCGCTTTTGGAAATTTCGCACCGTAGTAAGGATTTTGTTGCCGTAATGGAAGAAGCAAGAGAATTGGCTTTGGAGCTTTTGGATTTAAAAGGGAAAGGGTACAAAGCTATATTTCTTGGTGGAGGAGCAAGTTTGGAATTTTTAATGATTCCTTACAACATGATGAAAGTGAATGGAAAAGCGGCTTATTTGGACACGGGAACGTGGGCTTCTGCTGCTATTAAAGAAGCAAAATTTTTAGGAGATACAGTTGTTGTGGCTTCTTCAAAAGAGCAAAATTACAATCATATTCCAAAAGGATATACCATACCAACTGATGCGGATTATTTCCACTGCACGAGCAATAATACTATCTTTGGAACTCAAATGAAAGAATTTCCGGAAACAGATTTGCCAATTATTTGTGATATGAGTTCTGATATTTTTTCAAGAAAAATGGATTTCTCAAAATTCGACATCATTTACGCAGGAGCTCAAAAAAATATGGGGCCTGCAGGAGCAACTTTAATCGTTATCAAAGAAGAAATTCTGGGCAAAACAGGACGTGAAATACCAAGCATGCTGGATTATGCCAAACATATCAAAGCAGAAAGTATGTACAATACACCACCTGTTTTTTCTGTTTATGCATCTCTATTGACTATGCAATGGTTGAAAAATTTAGGAGGAATTGAGGCTATCGAAAAAATAAATGATGCAAAAGCGGCTTTGCTTTATGCGGAAATTGACAGAAACCCATTGTTTACAGGAACTGCTGCTGTTGAAGACCGCTCTAATATGAACGTTACGTTTTTATTGAATGATGAATCTCATACAGCCAAATTTGATGAGATGTGGAAAGCCGCAGGAATTTCAGGATTGCCGGGACACCGTTCAGTTGGAGGTTACAGAGCATCAATATACAATGCACTTCCTTTAGAAAGTGTACAGGTTCTTGTTGATGTGATGAAAGCTTTGGAAGCGGCCGTATAATAATTTAAAGATTTAAAGATTAAATGATTTAAAGATTTAGGAATCATTTAATCTTTAAATTTTTCAATCTTTAAATACAGATAAATGAAAATATTAGCAAACGACGGAATTTCAAAAAGCGGTATTGAAGCTTTAGAAAAAGCCGGATTTGAAGTTATTACAACAAAAGTAGCCCAAGAACAGGTGGCTAATTTTGTAAATAAAAATAATATAAGCGTTCTATTGGTACGTAGTGCCACAAAGGTTCGCAAGGATGTTATTGATGCTTGTCCAGATCTGAAAATTATCGGTCGTGGCGGTGTAGGGATGGATAATATTGATGTTGAATATGCCAAAAGTAAAGGGATTCATGTAATAAATACACCGGCTTCGTCATCAGAATCTGTTGCTGAACTGGTTTTTGCCCATTTATTTACAGGTGTACGTTTTTTGCATGATTCCAATAGAAATATGCCTCTGGAGGGAGATACTAATTTTAACGGTTTGAAAAAAGCGTATGCAAATGGTATCGAACTGAGAGGTAAAACACTTGGAATCATCGGTATGGGGCGTATTGGTCAGGCTACGGCAAAAATGGCTGTAGGTCTTGGAATGAAAGTGATTTACAGTGATATGCACATTCCTAAAAAAGATATAAAAGTGCCTTTTTTTGATGGACAGTCTGTTTCTATTTCACTTGCTTCACAAACGCTGGAGTCCTTGTTTGCGGAATCTGATTTTATAACATTGCATGTGCCTGCTCAGGACACTCACGTTATCGGTGAAAAAGAATTGGCAATGATGAAAGACGGTGTAGGAATTGTTAATTGCGCCCGAGGCGGTGCTATTGATGAAGTGGCTCTTGTTGAGGCTTTGGACAGCGGTAAAGTTTTATTTGCTGGATTGGATGTTTATGAAAGTGAGCCAACTCCTGAAATCGCAATTTTAATGAATCCTAAAATTTCATTGACTCCACATATTGGAGCTGCTACTGAAGAAGCGCAAGACCGAATAGGTGTCGAACTGGCACATCAGATAATTAGTTTATTGAATAAATCATTGGTAAAATAAATAACCAATTGACAGTGAATATTCTAGTGGTAATTTATTAACTCTGATTAATAAATTACCACTTTTTTTTGATTAAATTTGATATCTAATTTTAATCAAAAAACCTATGTTTGAGCAATTAACACAATTAGTGCAGCAATTTGGACAGGAAGCAGTTGTAAACAATAATGCGGTTCCAAATGAACATAATGAAGCGGTAATGAGCGAAGCGGGAAATTCTATATTCTCAAGCTTGCAGCAAATGGCTTCAGAAGGAGGAGTCGAAAAACTTGCTGGATTACTCCAAGGGAATAATGCGCAGGATCCATCAAATCCGGCTGTTCAGCAGATTACACAACAACTTACAGGTAGTTTGGGAGAAAAATTTGGTTTAAGCAGCAGTGATGCGGCTGGTGTAGCCGGAGGTATGATTCCAAAAATATTAGGAGGATTGGTAGGTAAGGCCAATGATCCAAATGACAGTTTTCAAATATCGGATTTAATAGGAGCAATTTCAGGAGGAGGTGGTCAAACATCTGGAATTATGGACGCTATTTCAAAATATGGAACTCAATTTGGACTTGATCAAAATGCTGATGGAAAAGTTGATATGAATGATGCTGTCGCTGCGACAAAAAACAGCAGTGGTATAGGAGGCTTTTTAGGGAAGCTTTTCGGGAAATAAAATAAGTTTGAATAATATTAAAAAGACATTTGCCAACCAGTAAATGTCTTTTTTTTATGTATGAAAATGGATTTATCCAAAATGAATTTTATAAAAAAAAGTATGTCATAAAGTGATGTTTTCCACTTAGATTTAAATATAAGATGTAATAAATCAGCTTAAAATGTCATAACTTTGATAGGTTCTCTGTCGTTGAAATTTAATTTTCAATTTGTTATAATTCATTTATAAAATTGTTTTTTTTGAATACTTGAAACAACTATTGTTATGAAAAATTTAGTTAGCATATTGATTGTTCTTTTGATAATTATTGGGTGCAGTACTTCCAAATCAAATGTTGCAACTGCTGAAAAACCTAAAACAGGAAGTAATGACACCATAAAAATAGTTAATAAAGAACTTGAATATGAAGTTATTATCATTGAGCCTGGTTTTGATTTTTGGTTGGCTTCAACAGCTTTTCCAAGAGGATATTATTCACAATCATATTTGGAAAATAAAAATAATTTTTATGTTTCAGAATGGAATAACCGAGTTCGTCAGCCACAAGTCTATCCTCCGAATTTGTATGAAATGACTATCGATTACAACCCAACGATCAATTATGGTTATGAAGTAAATTATCTTATATATAACTATATGATTTATTTTCAAAACAAATACAATCAGCGATTGTATGGACGTGTACCGCCGAGATAGGAAATACAATATTTCAAATTATATTGTGAATAAAATTTATACAAACAAAAAAAGACTGAACTAAGTTCAACTATTAAAATCTGTTATATTTGCAAAAAGGACTAAACTTAAAATGAAAGGATTAAAACAACGATGGGGACTTACATCCAATTGGCAGCTGGTCATTATATTTGTTGTTTTTGCCATTACGGGGTCAGCATCTGCCTGGATGTCTAAACCGGTTTGTATGTGGCTGGGAATCGCCAAAGACGAAATGGGGCATTGGTACACTCCCGTTCGGTTAATTTTGATATTTCCAATCTATCAGGTTTTGTTGGTTGCAATAGGTTTTCTTTTTGGACAATTTAAATTCTTTTGGGCTTTCGAAAAAAAAATGCTCAGGAGTATGGGTTTGGGATTCTTGTTTAAAGAATAATTTTATCATATTCTTATTCAATTCATTGCAATCTGTCAATATCATTCTTGATAACTTTGCTGTCTTCCTCTTTTTAATTTTGCCGAATTACACTACATTAGCAAAAATTCGCTAAAATCCCAAAATGTCAGATCAAAATCAATACACCGAAGATAATATCCGTTCTCTCGACTGGAAAGAACATATCCGTATGCGTCCCGGGATGTACATTGGAAAACTCGGAGATGGATCTTCACCGGATGATGGTATTTATATTTTACTAAAAGAGGTTCTCGATAACTGTATCGATGAGTTCGTAATGGGCTCCGGAAAAACCATTGAGGTAACTATCAAGGACAAAACGGTTTCGGTTCGGGACTACGGTCGGGGAATCCCTTTGGGGAAAGTTGTCGATGTAGTTTCGAAAATGAACACAGGTGGAAAGTATGACTCTAAAGCTTTCCAAAAATCGGTAGGTTTGAACGGTGTCGGAACGAAAGCGGTAAATGCACTTTCAAATTATTTTCGTGTAGAATCGGTTCGTGAGGACAAACAAAAAGCCGCTGAATTTTCTGCCGGGAATTTAGTCTCGGAAGAAGATATTATCGAAACCACAAAGCGAAAAGGAACAAAAGTAACTTTTACGCCGGACGAAAGCATTTTTAAAAACTACAAATTCCGTTTGGAGTATGTCATTAAAATGGTCAAAAACTATTGTTATCTGAACAATGGGTTGACGATTATTTTTAATGGCGAAAAATATTATTCAGAAAACGGTCTTCGCGATTTATTGGAAGAAACTATCAATGAAGAAGATTTGGAATACCCAATCATTCATTTGAAAGACAATGATATTGAGATTGCTTTAACACACAGTAAAACACAATACAGCGAGGAATATCACTCTTTTGTCAACGGTCAGAATACAACACAGGGAGGTACGCATTTGGCTGCTTACAGAGAAGCACTTGTAAAAACCATCCGTGAGTTTTATAACAAAAATTTTGAAGCTTCAGATGTCAGAAAATCGATAGTGAGTGCCATTAGTATCAAAGTAATGGAACCTGTTTTTGAATCGCAGACCAAAACGAAATTAGGTTCTACAGATATGGGCTCTGATGATGGTACACCGCCGGTTTCAGTACGTACTTTTGTTAATGATTTCATTAAAACCAAATTAGATAATTATCTTCATAAAAATCCTCCGACAGCCGAAGCTTTACTGCGTAAAATTCTTCAGGCCGAACGCGAGCGGAAAGAATTGTCAGGAATCAGAAAACTGGCTACAGATCGTGCAAAGAAAGCTAATCTGCACAATAAAAAATTAAGGGATTGCCGTGCGCATCTTCCGGATACTAAAAATCCTCGAAACTTGGAAAGCACGCTTTTTATTACCGAGGGGGATTCGGCTTCCGGGTCGATTACAAAATCACGTGACGTGAACACTCAAGCAGTTTTCAGTTTGCGTGGTAAGCCTTTGAATTCATACGGAATGAGCAAAAAGATTGTGTATGAAAATGAGGAATTCAATTTACTTCAGGCAGCGCTGGATATTGAGGACGGTTTGGAAAAACTGCGTTACAACAATATTGTAATCGCAACTGATGCCGATGTTGACGGTATGCACATTCGTTTGCTGTTGATTACTTTCTTTTTGCAGTTTTTCCCTGAATTAATCAAGGAAGGACATTTGTACATTTTGCAGACACCACTTTTCAGGGTTCGTAACAAAAAAGAAACGATTTATTGCTATTCTGAAGAAGAAAGAAAAGACGCTATAGAGAAACTAAAACCAAAACCGGAAATCACCCGATTTAAAGGTTTGGGAGAGATTTCACCTGATGAGTTCAAGAACTTTATCGGAGATACAATCCGTCTTGATCCAGTCATGATGGACAAGCATACTTCGATAGAGCAACTATTGTCGTTCTACATGGGGAAAAACACACCAGACCGTCAAGATTTTATTATCAAGAATCTGAAGGTAGAATTGGATGCTGTTGAAGAAGAAGTTTAAAAGAATTTTTAGTAGTTATACTGAACAAAAATATGAAAGACGAAGAAGACGATAACATAATTCCAAACGAAGACGGGGATAATTCAGATGAAAACCCGATTGATGACAATCAAGATGGGGATGATATTATCAACGTAGATGCCAAGCATTTTGAAGGACAGCATTTTTACGAAAATCAGGAAGAAGAAGGCGAAGACGTTATTACGAAAGTAACCGGAATGTACAAAGACTGGTTCCTGGATTATGCTTCGTATGTAATTCTGGAGCGTGCGGTTCCTGCTATCGAGGACGGATTTAAACCGGTTCAGCGTCGTATTATGCACTCTTTGAAGGAGCTGGACGATGGCCGTTATAATAAAGTTGCCAATGTTGTCGGGCACACGATGCAGTATCATCCACACGGAGATGCGAGTATTGGTGATGCAATGGTGCAGATAGGCCAAAAAGAATTGTTGATTGACTGTCAGGGAAACTGGGGTAATATTTTAACAGGCGACGGTGCAGCGGCTCCCCGTTATATCGAAGCGCGTTTGTCAAAATTTGCTTTGGAGGTTTTGTATTCTCCAAAAATTACAGATTGGGGAGTTTCGTATGATGGCCGTCGTGCAGAACCAAATAATCTTCCAGTAAAATTTCCTTTGCTTTTGGCACAGGGAGCAGAAGGTATCGCAGTTGGTCTCTCGACTAAAGTTTTGCCTCATAATTTCAATGAATTAATTGATGCTTCAATCAAGATTTTAAAGGGAAAAGCATTTACGCTTTATCCCGATTTTATGACACAAGGTATTGCTGATGTGTCGAATTATAATGACGGAATGCGAGGAGGACGTGTGCGTGTGCGTGCTAAAATTTCGCAATTGGACAAAAATACTTTAGTGATTACTCAAATTCCGTTTTCAACCAATACTTCGAGTTTGATTGACAGTATTTTGAAAGCCAATGATAAAGGCAAAATCAAAATCAAGAAAATTGAAGACAACACAGCTGCCGATGTTGAAATTCTGATTCATCTTTTCCCAGGAGTTTCACCAGATAAAACAATCGATGCATTATTTGCTTTTACAGCCTGCGAAACATCAGTTGCACCTTTAGGATGCGTTATCGAGGATAATAAACCGTTGTTTATCGGTGTTTCTGAAATGTTGAAAATTTCAACACACAGAACGGTTGATTTGCTTAAGCAAGAACTTGAAATTCAATTAGAAGAATTAAAAAATAAATGGCATTTTTCTACTTTAGAAAAAATCTTCATTCGTGAAGAAATGTATATTGACTTTAAATTATACGGAGACAGAGAATCGCTTTATAAATATTTATATGACCGGTTTGAACCGTTCAAGAAATCATTTGTCAGAGAAATCAATGATGATGATTTACACCGACTGACTCAGATTCCAATGATTCGTATTACCCGCTTTGACTCAGATAAAGCTGATGATTTTATCGCGAAGCTGGAAGACGAAATGAAAGAGGTAGAGTATAATTTGGAACATCTTACAGATTTTGCAATTGCTTATTTTACAAAACTAAAAGAGAAATACGGAAAAGGACGCGAACGCCAGACGGAGTTGCGCAGTTTTGATAATATCGAAGCTACAAAAGTAGTTTTGAGAAATACCAAATTGTACATAAACCGGGAAGAAGGTTTCGTTGGAACAAGTTTGAAAAAAGACGAATATGTTACTGATTGTTCTGATATTGATGATGTAATTGTCTTTCTTCGGGATGGTAAAATGATTGTCACCAAAGTCGATGCAAAAACCTTTGTAGGGAAAGATGTTATTCATGTTGCTATTTTTGACAAAAGTGATAAACGTACTATTTATAATATGATTTACCGTGATGGAAAATCCGGCCCGTCATATATTAAACGATTTAACGTTTCAGGAGTTACCAGAGATAAAACGTATGATTTGACTAATGAAACAGCGGGTTCGCAAACTTTGTATTTTTCATGTAACCCGAATGGGGAAGCTGAGGTAATAACAATTTTATTGCGCCAGATTGGAAGTATCAAAAAACTGAAATTTGATATTGATTTTGCTTCTTTGGCAATCAAAGGACGTGCCTCCAAAGGTAATTTGGTTACCAAATACCCAATCAAGAAAATTGAATTAAAGGAAAAAGGTATTTCGACGCTGTTACCAAGAAAAATTTGGTTTGATGACACGGTTCAGCGATTGAATGTTGATGCAAGGGGAGAACTATTGGGGGAATTCAGGCCGAGCGATAAAATTCTGGTGATTTCACAGGCAGGAAAATTAAAAGTAATTACGCCCGAACTGACGACCCACTTTGATGAAGATATGATAGTTTTGGAGAAATGGATTCCTAAAAAACCTATTTCTGCCATTTATTATGATGGTGAAAAAGAGCGTTATTATATCAAACGTTTCTTGATAGAAACAGAAAATAAAGAGGAAAGTTTTATCTCTGAGCATTCTAATTCCAGACTGGAAATTGTCGCAACGGATTACCGCCCTGTAGCCGAATTGATTTTTAATAAGGTAAAAGGAGTTCAAAAAGAAAGTATGACTGTGGATATTGAGTCTTTTATTGCTGTAAAAGGATTTAAAGCGCTTGGCAACCAGTTAACGACAGATAAATTGAAACAGGTTAATTTGTTGGAATCGTTGCCTTATGAAGAGCCGGAAGAAATAGTTCCTGAGGAAATAGAAGTCGAGGGTGAGACCAATGCTGAAGATTCCGATGTTCAATTGGATGATGACGGACAGGTCGCCTTATTCTAGAAAAATAAAAAAAGCTCCATTTTGGAGCTTTTTTTATTTAAACAAATCTCTTAAAGTATATTCTGATTTACCTTTTAAGCCTTTTAATTTTTTTACAATTTTGAGGAAAGCAATTGCTGTAATATATGCGTCACCCATTGCAGTATGGCGGTCTTTTTTGGAAATATCAAATTTATCCGCGAGATCATCCAGAGCATATTTTTCCTTTCGCTCCAAAAGATTGGACATAATGAGTGTCCTTTTGTAAAGAAAAGCAGTATCCAAAGTTTTGTTGGTCAATTGTGGCAGGCCATTTCGTTCCAGAGCCCGGTTTATCATGGTGACATCAAATATTGTATGGTGGGCAACGATAACAGAATCTCCTAAAAAAGTCAGGAACTGCTGTAAAGCTTCAAGTTCTGATGGCTTGTCCATAACCCAGTCTTTCAGAATTCCGTGTATTTGTGCACTTTTTTTATCGTAATATTCCTGATGTATATAAATTTCGAAGCTGTCAGGAATCGAAATTATACCGTTTATTAAGCTGACTGCACCTATGCAGAGTATTCGGTCATTATCATAGTCAAAACCGGTCGTTTCAGTGTCTAAAACCACAAAACGGGTACCTTCAACACTGTTCAAAAGTGTTTGGTCTGTTGATTTTTTGCGAATTTTTAAAAAATCAAATATTCTTGCTTTGCTCTTTTTAAAGAAGTCTTCCATTACAATATATTTGATGAATTAAATCGTATGCTGATAATTTCCTGCAGTTCTTTAATAGTTTTAAAGGTGCTTTTAAGTTTTATTTTTTCTTGTTTTGTAAGGTCTTCCAAGGCAATATACTGGCCGGAATCATTGTGTAAAAGTCCTTGTTTGGTTCTGAATTTCAAGAGCGCTCTGTAAGAGTACGAACAGGCCAGATATAATTCTCTGTTGTGTGGTTCCAATTCGGCTAATTTCTCGAAGCGTTCGGGAGTATTGCTGATTGACTTTACAGCATGTGACAGAATTAATACTCTCGCAGCGTCACTCAAAGGCATCAACGCTCTTCTTTTTATGTCAAATGTATCTTTGTTGTGACCGTCCTGTTCTAATAAGAATCCTCTAAAAAAACCTGTAGGCGAGGGACTTTGCAAAGCACCGCTTACTAAATGAAGATAAAATACAGGGTTTTCTTTTATGTCATCCAAAATATAATCGGATAGGTTGTTTACTAATTCACTGTCGCCATAGGTGAGGCTGTAGTCAAAAAATATAAAAGACAAAAGTACTTCATCTTTCCCGGTATTGGTAATCCAATGATGAACCAGATTTTTCCATTCGTCAAGGCTTAAGCACCACTTCGGATTGGAAGCCATCATTTCGGCGGGGCAATAATCATATCCGATTTCAAATAATCCTTTGTTGACATGTGTGGCCAATTCCAGAAAATATTTTTTGGTCTTCTCTTTTAATTCTTCTGGCACATTTTCATAGACTAAAGCATTGTCCTGATCGGTTTGCAACAATTGTTCACTCCTTCCTTGACTTCCCATTGCCAGCCAGGCAAATTTTACTGGTGGCGGCGTAACCATTTTTTTTAATGAAATATCAATAACCTGTTGGATACAAACGTCATTTAATTCTGTAATGATTTTAGAAGTCAGTGTTATCGGTATGTTCTGATCCAGATAGCCCTGCAGCAATTGCATTATGCTTGCTCGGATAGGTTTAATTTCTTTGTATTTTTTGGCTCTTTTTACCGCTTTAATCAATACTGACGGGTTGTTTCCCAGCGAAACCATAACATCGTGTTTGGAAAGAATTCCAACAGCTTTCGTGTTTGGAGTACCATCTTTCGTAAGGCATATATGACTGATATTGCTTTTCATCATAGCCATTTGCGCCTGCGTAGTAGTCAGTTTTTTGGGATAAGTAATAACCGGACTCGTCATTATTACCGAAGCCGATGTAGTGATAGGATATTCTCCGGTAACAATTTTATTTCTTAAATCTTTATCGGTAATTATTCCAATAGGAAGTTTGTCTTCAACCACCAGCACAGCTCCGACATTTTTTTTTGTCATAATTTGTGCAACAGCTTTTGCAGTGGTAATAGATGAGCAGGTAACTATTTTTTTAGAATATTTTACAGGCTGAATATCAAATAACTTGGTGTCGGTTTCCAAGACCTCTCCGGCCAAAGTCTCTCCATACAATTTTCCTCTATGACTCTTAGAGTAGGGATTTTGAGTATTTGAAGCAAAACTTTGTATTAAGAAATTACCAACGGACGCATTCTCCAGTGCATAAGGCCTGAAAATAGTAATTGGAATAGCATAAAGAATACTTTCTTCATAGGCAATGGCTTCCATTTTATAGTTTTCATTTGCAATAAGTGGCCTTAACCCAAAAATATCACCTTCGTCGCACATATCAACAATATCCTTTTTAGAGCCTTTTCGAAGAGCAACAGCTCCTTTGTGAACCACATAAAAAGAGTTATGGGTTTCTTCATTTTCGGCAAAAATCACACTGTCTTTTTCTTTGTAGATGATAGATATCTGTTCAGACAGAAGTTCAATGTCTCTTTGATTTAAAAAGGTAAAAGGAGGGAAGTTTTTTAAGAAATCGGCAACTCTCTGCGAAATGGTATTTTTCATTGGTATGGTTTTGAAACTTATAAAAAAAAAAACACAGCACTTTTTGGGTAGCTGTGTTTTTGTTCTATTTTTTTGATTTAGTCACTTTCATGTTTATGATTTCAACAAACAGGGAAAATGAAATTGCAAAATACAAATATCCTTTTGGAACCGGTGTTACATGACTGCCAAAAATAAGGGCATTGGCCAAATGGGCACTTTCAGTCAATAGCATGAATCCTATCAAAATCAAAAAGGACAATCCTAAAATTTGTATAGATGGGTGTTTGTTTACAAAATTCCCGACAGGAACTGCAAACTGCATCATAATTAAAACGGATATCACTACGGCTGTAATCATGATTATTAATGCACCTTCAACACCGTTTGTCATCCCTACAGCGGTTAGGATACTGTCAAAAGAGAAAACCAAGTCAATCATTATAATTTGCAAAATAACACTCTGAAAAGATTTTTTTGCGGCTTTCCCTAATTCTTTTTCTTCGTGTCCTCTGTCATCTACTTTTTCTCTGATTTCATTAGTACTTTTATAAATCAGGAATAAACCTCCCAATAGTAAAATAATACTTTGTCCTGTAACTCCCGCATGCAGCCAACTCCAGTCAATCGTAAACCAAGGTTTTTTCATCTGAATTAAAAAATTAATTCCAAACAAAAGTGCAATTCGCATAAACATGGCCAGAAACATTCCTATTTTGGTTGCTTTTTTGCGGTCTTCTATGGCTAGTTTTCCAGTTGCGATAGAGATGAAGATAATATTGTCAATACCTAAAACAATTTCCAGAAAAGTCAATGTTAACAGGGCAATCCAAGCGTCAGGGTTCAGAAAAACTTCCATTCTAAATACTTATGGGGTTAAATTATTGGTTTTTTGCAGTGTAAATAACGTAATCAAAACTATTTAGTTTGAAATCTTGATAACGGTCCCTTTTTGTTTGGAAGCGACACCAAGCATTCCAAATTCAAAGGTATAGGAATTTTTTGTAGTTGTCAAAATTTTCATGTCAATCGCTTTTTCTTCAGCCTTGTTTTTTGGGTGTTTTTTCTGCAAAACATACTCGCAGTCATTCACCCAGCGAATTGTTGAAGTATCTGTTTTTCCTTCAAAAGTCTCAATCTCAATACTGTCATTTCGCTCAAAAACAGTAGTTTTTTTAACACCGTCGATTTCGTATTCAAATTTGAATTTCCCGGTTTTGAAATCGGCACAGTTGCGTTCCGCATTATAGCAGGACATTAAAAGCAATAGGGGGGTAAGCAGTGTTATTTTTTTCATTTTTTTAATCATTATTTTGACATTGATATTGCCATTATTTCATTCGCCTAAATTCTTCTTCAGTAAAATTTTTAATTGATTTTTCTTGAGCAAACTTCTCGGCATTATAGCTATTTGATTTATTTTTTGGAATCGAAAGACTGTTCCATTCACTATTTTTTAGCTGTTTTGCATAAAAAACAATCTGCCCAACGTGATACGGATAATGTGCCAGTTGCCTGTTGATGGCTTCAATAACCGTATGTCCTTCGTTTCGGATATAAATAATTTCCGAAAGCTGTTCCGGTTGTAAACTGTCCAAGGCTTTAAAAAAGCAATCCCAGCCGGCATTCCAAACCGTCAATACTTGTTCTTTAGTCTGCAAGTCATTTTCAAATTCACCATCTCTGTTTCTGGTTTCCTTTTCACCATCGGTGGTCAGGAAATCCGTCCAACGTGACAGCATATTTCCGGTAAGATGTTTTACAATCACGGCAATACTATTCGTGTCTTCATTTGTAGATACAAAAAGTTGGTTCGGTTCCAATTGTTCCATTGCTTTTTCTCCCAACATTTTATAGTAGAGAAACTGCTTTTTTACGCTTTCAAGGTATGAGGTAGTTGCATCCATGATTACTCAATTTTTATATCATATTTGTCCAAAAGGCCAGCAATTCCTTGACTGGAAAATTTGGCTTTTTTCATCGGATTGAATTCAGGGTCAATCTTGTAGTTATATGCAGTTGTAAAATCGGCACCGGCCAAAATAGTATCATTAAAAATGGCATTGTCCAGATTGCAGTTTCCAAAAACCGATTGGGTCAAATTGGTTCCGATAAAAGTAACTTCTTTCATCGAACAAGAAATGAATTTGGTCTTTGGCATTTTTTTATTGGCAAACGAACAATAATCCAAAACAGAATCCTGAAATTGGACACTGAATAAAAAGTCCTCACAAGTATGAAATGCGATTCCCAAAAGTTTACAGTTTCTGAAATTTACAGTTTTCAGACTGCTATTTCCTAATTGAATCATGGATAAATTGCAGTCAATAAATTCGCAATCCATAAATGTAGTATTGGAAAAATCGCTGTTGGAGAAATCACAGTTTTTGAAAGTGCAATCCTCAAATTCGCGGTTATTGACTTTTTTTCCGATATAAATGATTTTGTCAAATGTTTTTTGAACGTGAATGAAATCTTCCATTAGTCGTTAAATATGCCTTTCATTATTATTTTCAAACCTGTAAACATTAAATACATTGATGAAAGACAAGCTATGATTCCAATTGCCAAAACTAAATAATGCCAATTGGTATGCTGGTTCATAAATGCATTGTAGATTATGGCTGGACCTATAAACATGAGCGGTAAAGCGCCAGTTAAGTATTTTATTCCTTTTGCCAAGAGTTCTTTGTTCATAATCTGTGAAAATTATTTTATGTTTTTATTGTAAAAATCAACAGCTTTTCTCACGCTTCCGTGTGTTTTTAGTAATTTGGATCCCTCCTCATAACTTACAGGAATTTCTCCCATAATCATTTTTACGCCGCGATCCACCAGTTTGTTATTGCTTAACTGCATATCGACCATTTTGTTTCCCTTTACTTTTCCTAGCTGAATCATGGTTGCAGTCGAAATCATATTCAGAACCAGTTTTTGGGCAGTTCCGGCTTTCATTCTAGAGCTTCCCGTTACAAATTCCGGTCCTACAACAACATCGATGGGAAATTTTGCCGTTTGCGAAAGCGGACTTCCGGCATTGCAGGAAATACTTCCGGTGCTGATGTTTTTGTCATTGCAGGCCTGTAAACCGCCAATAACATAAGGAGTCGTCCCGGATGCTGCGATACCTATAACCACATCATTTTCGTTGATATTGAATTCTTCTAAATCAATCCAGGCTTGAGTGGCATTGTCTTCGGCGTTTTCTACAGCTCTGCGGATGGCTTTGTCACCACCGGCAATGATACCCACAACCAAATCAAACGGAACACCAAAAGTAGGGGGGCACTCTGAAGCATCAACAACACCTAACCGTCCCGAAGTTCCAGCACCGATGTAGAATAATCGTCCGCCCAACTTCATTTTGGCAACAATTTCGGTTACCAGTATCTCTATTTGAGGCAAGGCTTTTTCGACCGCATGAGGTACAGTTTTGTCTTCGTTATTGATATTGGAAAGTAATTCCTGAACCGACATTTTTTCTAAATGTTCATATTTGGAAGATTGTTCGGTGGTCTTAGTAAAGCTCATTGTTGTGTTTTAAAATTGATAACTTTTGCAGGTTGGTAAAGTTAGGGAATTTTAAAACTTACTATTCTCTGAAAAAAGAAAAATATGGTGTATTTTGTTAATTAATTTAACGCTTAGACTATTTAGACCATTTTGGGCAGAGGTTGTTTTTTGGGAACTTTTTATAGATTCATTTCCAAAATTGGCATGAATCTGTTTTTTATGGAAGTTTCAAACTCACCAATTTTTTTGAATCCAAATTTCAGATAAAATTTTTCTGCATTTGGCTCGGAGTCAAGTATTATTTTTTCGAATTTTTCGGTTTTCATTCGAATTAGAAAATCATCGACAAGATATTTTCCAAATCCTTTTCCAATATATTCCGGTAATACGAATAAGTTGTCAAGTTTTACAATCTTTTTTTCTTTTACAAAATAGGAATAGTATCCGATAATTTTATTGTCAATTACTAATTTAAAGGTGAAATTGGTTTCAATATACTCTTTGGTTACAGTAAGATTGTTATTCCATTTCAGAATTTGTTCTTCGGAGTATCCCCAATATGCTTTTGACTTTTTTGTTATTACCGTCAAAACCTCATGGTCATTTATTTCTGCCTTTTCGATTCTCATTTTTTTAAAACATTTTTGCCGTAATGCAGCAAATTGATTTTTTACAAATTCGAATTTACAATATGGAGAGAATTATTGTTTTCATGATGATTGAGGTCATCGTTTTCGTGTTCTTCTTCGTTTGATTCAAGAAGTACATTGTGCAAACGCTCAGCCATTTTTTCTATGCTGCTTGTAATGGAATCACAGACCAATTCCATTCTGCGGTGTTTTTCTTCTTTGACAGCTCTTAAAACATTTTCAACAAAAACCTTGTCATATTTTTCGGCAACAGAAT
>Ga0208398_100208_pt1 | contig 50099 bp, 34 predicted proteins | sample LakWasMe79_HOW10_2_FD_183905 | JGI IMG/M metagenome (GOLD analysis project Ga0208398, IMG submission 183905) | Freshwater sediment methanotrophic microbial communities from Lake Washington under simulated oxygen tension - Sediment Metagenome... | ecosystem: Environmental > Aquatic > Freshwater >...
TTTGTAATTACAAAATACAGCGGATTGGATCCTGAAATCACAAACAACGGAGTGGATAAAACCATTTACCCAAGACAGCGCTCTATTTTGTTTGGTCTTAACATTAAATTTTAAAAAGGAAATATCATGAAAAAATATATAGTTATTGGCATTTTAGTATTGGCAGCCGCATTTCAGTCGTGTACCGATGACTTGAATGTAGTATCCAAAGACGATGATGTTTTATCTTCGGATGCCTTATATACATCACCAGGCGGGTATGAAAAAGCTTTTGCCGGAGTGTATGGTAATCTTACTTTGACAGGAGTTCTTGGTCCAAATAATTCCTCACTGGAAGGTGTTGATGCCGGAACGAGTCAGTTTACAAGATGTTTATTGTATTTGCAGGACTTAACAACAGACGAATTGGTTTGGAGTTATGAAGCAGATGAAGGAACAGCCGAGCTGCAAAGAAATATCTGGACAGCAGCCAATCCGATTATTTTGGGAATGTACAGTAGAACAATGGCATCTGTAGCTTATGCAAATGAGTTTTTGCGTCAGAGTACTCCTGAAAAACTGCAGTCAAGAGGTATCACAGATGCATCAAGACTGGCAGATATTGAACTTTACAGAAAAGAAGTTCGAGTGCTGCGTGCTTATGCATACTATAATATGATGGATTTATTTGGTAAAGCTGCTATGTATACCGAAAATGATCCTATCAATTATTCAGGTCCGGAATTCAATAGAAAACAATTGTTTGATTTTGTTGAATCAGAACTGTTGGCTGTATTGCCAGACTTGAAACCGGCCCGTACCAATGTTTACGGAAGAGTAGATCAAGGGATGGCAAGAATGATTTTGGCTAAAATTTATTTGAATGCGCAAGTGTACATTCAAGCCGACCGTAACAATGATTGTGTAACTCAGTGTAAAGAGATTATCGCAGCCGGATATTCTTTGAAACCTAATTATCTTGACAATTTTAAAGCAGATAATAATACATCTGAAGAAATGATTTTCGGAATCCAATCAGACGGTGTGGTTTCTCAAAACTGGGGAGCAACAACAGTACTGACTAATGGTCAGATTGGTGCCTGGGAAAACAATGGTGCCGATTTTGGTATCGGAGGATGGAGTGGAGCACTTCGAATCAGAAAGCAATTTGTGCAGAAATTTGACGGAGGAAAATTCAATCAGGATACCCGTAAAACTATCGGAACCGGTATTCAGGGCGATCCTTCAAAACAAAGAACTATTGATATCGCAGATATCGGAGTGAAAACACAAGGGTATATTTTGTCTAAATATTCGAATAAAACTTCAACAGGTGTGAACGGAAGCAGTTCTACTTATGCCGATGCTGATTTTCCTCTGTTCCGTTTGGCCGATGTATATTTAATGTATGCCGAAGCAACCCTAAGAGGCGGTAACGGAGATGCGGCTCAGGCATTGACTTATGTAAATGATTTGAGAAAAAGAGCCAACAGCGGTTCAACCGTTGGAAATATCACCGCAACTGATTTGACTCTTGATTTTATCATTGACGAAAGAGCGCGTGAATTGCACTGGGAGGCACACCGCAGACAAGACTTAATCCGATTTGGCAAATATACTGGAGGTTCATACAACTGGGCATGGAAAGGAAATGCTTCTACAGGTATAGCAATTCCATCAAATATGAGTCTTTTCCCGATTCCGGTTGGTTCATTGGGAGCAAATCATAATTTAACCCAAAATGCAGGCTACTAAAAAATCCACTAACATTATAAAACATAAAAACATGAAAAATATATTCAAATATTTTATAGCATTGACACTTATTATAGGTATGTGGTCATGTGAAAATGAGGAGAATTTCTTGATATTGAAACCTCAAGAGGCGGATTTCGCGATTATCACACCGGAGACAGGTTCTTCTATTGTATTGAATGATGCGACTCCAAACAATACAGCTCTTACATTAACATGGGAAGCGGTGGATTACGGGACACCTACTATTGTGAGTTATACAGTTCAGTTTGCTGCAAGCAATACTGAATTTGCGGCTCCTGTAGATATTTCGACTTTGACTACTACGCATGCGACAATGAGTGTTTCAGAGTTAAATACAAGAGCGTTGGATTTAGGATTGGCTCCGGATGTTGATGGAACAATCGATATCCGAATTATGTCAACTGTTGGTACTACAGGTTCTGAACCAAAATATTCTACTCCAATAACTATTGTTGTTAAACCTTATCAAGGAGTTTTCCCAACAAAAGATTTGTTTTTAATTGGCCCTGCAACTGCAGCGGGATGGGATGCAAATATGGCTGTTGCGCCAATTTTCAGAGATCCGGCAAATCCAGAAAAACAATATTATACAGGTTACTTTAATGCAGATGGATTTAAATTGCTGGAGCAAACTGGTTTTTGGGCTCCAATGTATGGAACTAATGGAGACAAAGTACAATACAGAGCTACTGAAAGCGATGCAGATCCAGGACTTTTCCCAACTACTGCAGCTGGATATTATACTTTTGCAATTGATCTTAAAGCATTAACTTATACTATTGCTCCTTATACAGGTCCTATGACAGATTATGTTTCAGTTGGTATTATTGGAGATGCTGCTCCTTTAGACAATTGGGTTACTAACATTCATATGACCAGATCAACTTCTGATTCTCATATTTGGAAAATTACCCAAGAATTTACTGCAGACGGGAAATTTAAATTTATGGCCAATGATACTTGGGATGTAAGCTGGGGTGATAATGGAGGTGATATCCATATTAAAGCTGGTAAATATGATATCTGGTTTGACGATTTGGACGGCAGATACATGTTTATTCCAGTACTTTAAAAAAAGTGTGGCTAAGTTTGTAATAGGCTAGTAACCTAGAATCTCAATAACTTAGTAAGTTAAAGACTAAACCTCGGATGGTAACGTTCGAGGTTTTTTTTAAAGATTCAAAAACTGGTAGGTACTGGTATGTATAATTTGAATTTTGTTTTACATTTGGATTTCAAATTTCATAATAAAACAATGGAAATAAAACGCAATTCACAAATTAAAACTACTTATACAAAGGATTTGTTTGGTTTAATGCCAGATGGAGAGGAAGTATACTCTTACGAATTAACCAATAAAAATGGAATGAAGTTAAGGGTAATCACTTATGGAGCAACGGTAACCGAATTAAAAATGCCTTTAAAAAGCGGTGAAATTGTTGATGTTGTTTTAGGTTTTGATACTTTAGAGTCTTATATACAGTCATTTAGTCTTGTAAGTCCCCCTTATATGGGAGCTACAGTAGGAAGATATGCCGGAAGGATTCACAACAGTACTTTTAGTTTAAACGGAAAAAAAATTCTTTTGAATAAAAACAACAACGATAACTCCTTACACGGTGGTATTACTGGGTTCAGCCAAAAGATTTGGACAGTCAAAGAAGTTCAATCAGGAAAAGAATCCGTAATAACACTGAGCTACACAAGTCCGGCTGAGGAAGAGAATTATCCAGGCGAATTAACAGTTGAGCTTACTTATACGCTGTCAGAGGAAAATGAATTGATTATTCAATACAGCGCCAAAACTACTGAAGATACGGTTGTGAATTTGACACACCACAGTTATTTTAATCTGGATGGTCATTTATCCAGTGTGACAGATCAGGAATTAATAGTAAATACCCGCCAAATGCTGGAGACTACTTCTGAGAACATACCAACTGGTAGGTTTTTAGAAATAGAAAATACCGACTTTGATTTTTTTACACCAAAAAAATGTCCTTCCAAAATAGACAACACTTTTGCTTTGGACAAAAAGGACGAATTTGCAGCCTCACTTTTTAATAAAAACAATAATTTAAAAATGACAGTCTATACCGACCAGCCAGGAGTGCATATCTATGTTGGCGGCAACTGTTTTAATGCGGTAAAAGGAAAAGAAAATGCTGACTATCATTCGTTAAGCGGAATTTGTTTTGAAACACAAAACTTCCCGGATGCGCCTAATCACGAACATTTTCCTAGTGCTGTTCTAAAAAAAGGAGAGAAATACTCTCATAACACAATTTATAAATTTCAATCATTTTAAAATATATATAAGTATGAAAAAAGTCCTAACTATATTGTCGCTCTTCGCTCTTTTGTCCATACAGTTTGCATGTTCAGGCAGTGATTCTCCAGAGACTCCAGTAGTAGATCCACCGGTAGTAACAGATGACTTTATTCGTGCTGCCGATATTTCATTTCTTCCTCAGGTAGAAAGTGCCGGTATTGCTCTGACCAATAACGGTAAAACCGAAGATATGCTTACAACCTTAAAAAATGCAGGCTGTAATACAATCCGAATCCGTTTATGGAAAAATCCATCCGACGGGCATTCAGGACTGGCAGAAGTTAAAACGCTTGCAGCCCGTGTTAAACAGGCAGGATTGAAAGTTTGGCTTACTGTTCATTATTCAGATACTTGGGCTGATCCTGGAACACAAACTATTCCAGCAGAATGGAAAGATTTGTCTTTTGCCAATTTGAAAACAGCTGTCTCCAATTATACTTCAACAATCATCACAGAGATCAACCCTGATATTATTCAAATCGGGAATGAAATTAACGATGGCTTGTTATGGCCACAAGGAAAGTTGAGTACAAATGAAACCCAATGTATTGATTTGTTAAAAACTGCGAGTGCCACAATTAGAAGCAAAGCTCCAAAAACAAAAATCATGATTCATTACGCAGGTGTAAAAGCTTCGGATACGGATTGGTTTTTTGGTAAAGTAAAAAGTGTAGATTATGATTATATAGGTCTGTCCTATTATCCTGTTTGGCATGGCAAAGATTTGACTGCTGTTAAGACCACAATTGATGCTTTGGGAAGCAAGTTCAGTAAAAAAGTAATAATCGCCGAAACTGCTTATCCGTTTACATTGGGTTATAATGACTGGACAAATAATATTGTTGGTCAATCAGATCAATTGGTTTCAGGCTATCCTGCAACAACCGAGGGTCAAAAAAACTATATGCTGGCAATAAAAAGTCTTTTGAAAAGTTCCCAAAGCGGTATTGGATTTTCATACTGGGGAGGCGAGTGGATTTCTTTCAAAGGAAGTCAGGCTACTGACGGTTCAACTTTTGAAAATCAGGCGCTTTATGATTTTACAAATAAATCATTACCGGTTTTCGCAGTTTTTAATTTAAATTAGAAGGTGATGAAAAAGAGACTTTATTTATTAGCAATTCTTGGAGCATTTGTTTTTTCAAACTGTACTACCAATAAAACAATACAGAAGCCAACTGAAACTGCTTTTGCCAAGGGGGCAGATGTGGGCTGGCTGCCGCAAATGGAAGCTACCGGATATAAGTTTTATGATGCCGACGGAACTCAAAAAGACTGCCTGCAGTTATTGAAAGACCGCGGAATGAACACCATCAGACTGCGTGTTTGGGTAAACCCGTCAAATGATAAGGCAAGCGGTCACTGCAGTAAAGATGAAACAGTGGCAATGGCTGTCCGTGCACAAAAAATGGGAATGAGAATCATGATTGACTTTCATTACAGTGACTCCTGGGCTGATCCCGGCAAGCAAAATAAGCCGTTGGAATGGAAAAACCATACTTTCTCTGAATTGCTGAATGATGTTTATTTTCATACTGAAGATGTTTTGAAAGCTTTGAAAAAAGCTGGTGTTACACCGGAATGGGTACAGGTGGGGAACGAAATTCCCGGCGGTATGTTATGGCCGGAAGGAAGTACAGACAACTTTGGTCAATTGGCACAATTGCTAAATAAAGGATATGAAGCGACCAAAGCGGTAGACAAAAAGATTAAAGTTATTGTGCATCTGGACGAAGGGAACAACAGTAAAAAATTCAGATGGTTCTTTGATAATGCCAAAGCCAATAATGTAAAGTATGATGTTATCGGATTGTCATATTACCCATTTTGGATTAAAACAGATTATAAAGAAAATATCGCCGATCTGGCTAATAATCTAAATGACATGGCCGCCAGATATGATAAGGAAGTGATGGTTGTTGAGGTTGGCGGGGTTGATAAACAGGAGCAAAACACTTATGATATGCTGACCGCTGTTATAAAAGCGGTTAAAGCGGTGCCAAATAACAAAGGACTGGGTGTGATTTACTGGGAGCCCCAAGGAGCAAAAAGCTGGAGTGGCTATGAATTGAGTGCCTGGAGAGCGGATGGGAAACCATCAATGGCGCTGGATGCGTTTAAAGAATAGTTTTAATTAGACAGAAGTTCTCCCTTTTGCGGAAGCGTGAGAATTGGATATTAAATAATTATATAGGTTGAAAAAATGAAGAAATTGATAAGCATCCTTGTTATATTTTTAGCATTTACACAAATGGCTTTGTCTCAAACACGAGAGGTGAAAGTGTTGGATACCAACTGGAAATTTCAAAAAGGAGATTTTGCAGAGGCGCCAAAAGTAAATTTTAATGATTCAAAATGGGAATCCGTAACGGTTCCGCATGACTGGGCAATTTACGGGCCTTTTGATAAAAAGGTGGATATTCAAAATGTTGCCATTGTTCAAAACGGAGAAAAAGTGGCCACCGAAAAAACGGGACGAACAGGTTCTTTGCCTCATATTGGAACTGCATGGTACCGAAATAAATTCACATTGCCTAAAGATTCAAAAGGCAAAAAAATACTGTTACTTTTTGAAGGAGCGATGAGCGAACCTCAAGTCTATTTGAACGGAAAAAAAGTGGGAGAATGGGCGTATGGCTATAGCTATTTTTATTTTGATGTTTCTCAATTTGCACAAGAAGGAGAGAATACATTGGCAGTAAAACTTAGCAATAAAGAATTTGCTTCACGTTGGTATCCTGGTGCTGGTTTATACCGAAAAGTAAGTGTTATTATTAAAAATAACGAAAGCATTGACCAATGGGGACAGTTTGTAACTACACCTTTTATTAGCGATGAAGTTGCCAAAGTCAATATTAAGACAAAAGCTTCAGGGGAAAACAGCCGATTGGTCACCACTATTTTTGATACTGAAGGACACAAATTAAATTCTGAGGAATCGACTATTCAATTCGGAAAGGAATTTGATCAAAACATTAAAGTAGAAAAACCAAAATTGTGGAGTCCTGAATCGCCATATTTGTATAAAGCTGTCTCTCAGTTGTATGTTGGAAATGAGCTGAAAGATGAGATTTCAACACGCTTTGGAATTCGTGAAATTAAATACGAAGCCAACAAAGGTTTCAGTCTTAATGGAAAGATAACCAAATTTAAAGGAGTTTGTCTTCACCACGATTTAGGTCCTCTTGGTGCTGCAGTAAACAAAGCTGCATTGCGCAGACAGATGCAGATATTGAAAAACATGGGCTGTAATGCAATACGCAGCTCGCACAATATGCCTTCATTCGAGCAACTGGAATTGGCGGATGAAATGGGTTTTATGTTTTTGGCGGAGAGTTTTGACGAATGGGCAAAAGCAAAAGTAGATAACGGCTATCATCGTTTTTTTGAAGAATATGCCGAAAAAGACATCGTGAGTTTAGTACAGGCAACAAGAAACCATCCTTCTATTGTGATGTGGAGTTCCGGAAACGAAGTGCCGGATCAATGGGGTGAAGCTGGAGTAAAACGTGCCAAATGGCTTCAGGAAATATTTCATAGAGAAGACCCAACGCGTCCTGTGACTGTGGGAATGGATCAGGTGAAAGCAACTATGGAATCCGGTTTTGGAGCTTTGCTGGATATTCCGGGATTGAATTATCGTGTACATTTATATGATGAGGCATTTAATAAATTTCCGCAAGGGTTTATTTTAGGTTCAGAAACAGCTTCGACTGTAAGCTCAAGAGGAATTTATAAATTCCCTGTAGTTCAGGAAAAAATGAAACAATATCCGGATTTTCAGTCTTCATCGTATGACTTGGAAGCCTGCAGCTGGTCGAATGTGCCTGATGAAGATTTTGTACTTCAGGATGATAAGCCATGGGTAATCGGTGAATTTGTATGGACAGGTTTCGATTATTTAGGAGAGCCAACTCCTTACGATGAAAGCTGGCCGTCCAGAAGTTCTTACTTTGGAATCAACGATTTAGCAGGTTTGCCAAAAGACCGCTATTATTTATACAAAAGCCGTTGGAACACAAAAGAATCAACACTGCATATTTTACCACATTGGAACTGGGAAGGCCGTGAAGGACAAACAACACCTGTTTTTGTTTACACAAGTTATAACAGCGCCGAACTTTTTGTAAACGGCAAAAGCATGGGTGTGCAGAAAAAAAACAAAAACACACCTCAAAACCGCTACCGTCTGATGTGGATGGATGTGAAATACGAGCCGGGAACTGTAAAAGTGGTGGCTTTGGATGACAATGGTAAAGCGGTTGCTGAAGAAGAAATTCATACTGCCGGCAAACCGTATCAAATTGTTTTGGACGCCGACAGAAAAACAATCACTGCCGATGGCGAAGATATATCCTTCGTAACAGTATCTGTAGTTGATAAAAACGGAATTCCTTGTCCTACGGCAACGAACCAGTTGAAATTTAAAGTTTCAGGAGCGGGTACTTACAGGGCTGCCTGTAATGGTGATGCAACTTCACTTGAAATATTTCATAAAGATACCATGAAACTTTTCAGCGGAAAGCTGGTTGTACTGGTAAAATCTACAAAAACGCCAGGTGATTTAAAACTTGAAGTAAACGGTGCCGGGCTTAAGAGCGGTAAATTAAACTTGGTATCTGCAAAATAAAAGAACCGATATTTTAACAATTTCAAAACAATAATAATTTCCAAAGTAATGAACGATTTATTAATTAACAAAACGACTGCTTTTTTTCAGGAGAAATTTGGCAGTGCTCCCGAAAAAATAGTCCTTTCTCCGGGAAGAATCAACATCATTGGAGAACATATCGATTATAATGACGGATATGTTTTGCCTGCAGCAATCGACAAGATTATTTGTTTTGCTTTTTCAAAAAACAATACAAAAAAATCAAAAATTGTCGCTATAGATTTAAATGAAGAATTTGAAGTAGATTTGACTCAAACCATTTCATTGAGTAAAGTGGTTTGGACAAATTACATTTTGGGTGTGATTAAGCAACTGCAGGATAACGGTTTTTCGTTTCAAGGTTTCAATTGTGTGTTCAGCAGCAACATTCCGGTTGGATCAGGATTGTCTTCATCGGCAGCTTTGGAGTGCGGTACAATTTTCGGAATCAAAGAGCTTTTCAATTTGTCAATTCCTAAAGTGAATATTGCGCTGATGGGGCAAAAAGCCGAACACTGGGTTGGAATCAACTGTGGGATTATGGATCAGTTCTCGAGTGTCATGGGCGAGGAAAACAAAGTCATTAAAATTGACTGTAAAACATTGGAATACGAATACCACAACGCCGATTTCAATGATTATTCCTTGATTTTATTTGACAGTAATGTGAAGCATTCCCTGTTTTCTTCGGCATACAATACCCGAAGAGAAGAGTGCGAGGAAGGGCTTTCGATTATTAAAAGCAATTTTCCGGAGATTACGAGCTTTAGGGATTGCACCGAAAATCATGTGCTTAAACTGAAAGACAAAATGACGCCGAATGTGTTTGTCAGATGTCATTATGTGGTTAAAGAAATTAATCGTGTGGCACTAGCCTGTGAAGCTCTGGACAATGGAGATATCGAAGCCTTGGGTAAACTGCTTTTTGAAACACACGAAGGTTTGTCCAAAGAATATTTGGTAAGCTGTGATGAACTTGATTTTATCGTTGATACTTTGAAAAAAGAGAAAGCGGTAATTGGTTCCCGATTAATGGGTGGCGGTTTTGGCGGTTGTACCATCAATTTGATTAAAAAAGGAGAGGAAGAAGCCATTAAAAGCAAATTGACCAAGATGTATAAAGAAGCTTTTGATATTGATTTGAAAATTTATGATGTAAAAATCGGAAACGGTACATCATTACATAACTAGGAAGAAAGATGAAAAATTTTGATATAAACGAAGATCCGCACAGACGTTTTAATCCATTGATTAACGAATGGGTATTGGTGTCTCCTCACAGAGCAACAAGACCTTGGCAGGGGCAAAATGAAAAAATCCATACGGATGCGCTTCCGGAATATGATCCGACATGTTACTTGTGTCCGGGAAATGTACGTGCCAACGGGGAAAACAATCCAAAGTATGAATCCAGTTTTGTTTTTGAAAATGACTTTGCGGCTGTAAAACAGGAACCGATTGCATTTGAAGAAGAGACAACACCGACTTTTTTTAAAGCAAAACCAGAACGCGGTATTGCCAGAGTGGTTTGTTTCTCGCCAAGACACGATTTGACTTTGCCGGAAATGGATATTCCTTCGATAGAAAATATTATCAGAACCTGGCAAAAAGAATACACTGATTTAGGAAATGTAGATTACATCAACCACGTTCAGATTTTCGAAAACAAAGGAAGTGTAATGGGTTGCAGCAACCCGCATCCGCACGGACAAATATGGGCGCAATCCTCATTGCCTACTCAGGTTGAGAAAACACAAAACAGTTTGAAGGCATATTTTGAAAAAAATAACAGCAACCTTTTATTGGATTATTTGAAAGAAGAGCTAAAACTGAAAGAACGTATCGTAATTGAGAACGATCATTTTGTAGCATTGGTTCCTTTTTGGGCAATTTGGCCTTTTGAAACGATGATTATCAGCAAAAGACATATTACTAAAATAACAGAATTCACTGCTGAGGAAGTATCTGCTTATGCTTCAATTTTAAAGGTATTAACGATAAAATACGATAATCTTTTTGAGACCTCTTTTCCATATTCTTCAGGAATCCATCAGGCTCCTACAGATGGAGAAGGGCATCCGGAATGGCAGTTTCACATGCATTTTTATCCACCGTTATTGCGTTCGGCCTCTGTAAAGAAATTTATGGTGGGTTACGAAATGATGGGAGAGGCGCAAAGAGATATTACACCCGAAAAAAGTGCCGCAGTCTTGAAAGGATTGCCGGAGGTACATTATAAAAACAAATAAAATGAGTAAGATAGTAGTAACAGGCGGTTTGGGATTCATAGGATCCCATACCGTTGTCGAATTGCAAAATCAGGGTTTTGAAGTAGTGGTGATAGATAATCTGTCGAATTCTTCGATTGAAGTTTTGGATGGTATTGAGCGTATTACCGGAAAAAAACCGATTTTTTCCGCAATCGATTTAAGAGAAAAAACAGCCGTTCAGAATTTTTTTCAGGAACATGCTGATGTTGCAGGAGTAATTCATTTTGCTGCCTCGAAGGCTGTCGGCGAAAGCGTGAAAAATCCATTGTTGTATTATGAAAACAACTTGGGAGCTTTAGTTTATATTTTGCAGGAATTAGAGAAAAAGAAAGAAGCTCACTTTATCTTCAGTTCGTCCTGTACAGTTTACGGTCAGGCCGAAGTGATGCCTATAGCCGAAACTACTCCTATCCAGCCTGCTCTGTCTCCTTACGGAAATACAAAACAAATAGGGGAGGAAATTATTTCTGATGTAGTGAAAGTAAGCGGTATTAATGCTATTTTGCTTCGTTATTTCAATCCTATCGGCGCACATCCTTCTGCCGAAATTGGGGAATTGCCGATTGGTGTGCCTCAAAATCTGGTTCCTTTCATCACACAAGCCGGAATGGGTCTGCGTGCCGAATTGTCGGTTTACGGGAACGATTATCCGACTGTTGACGGAACCTGTGTCCGTGATTATATTCACGTGGTGGATTTGGCCAAAGCACACGTAATTGCGCTGCAAAGATTATTGGAGAAAAAGAACGCAGAACCATTGGAAATATTCAATCTTGGAACAGGAACAGGAAGTTCGGTATTGGAAGTGATTGCTGCTTTTGAAAAAGTGAGCGGACAAAAACTGGCGTACAAAATTGTGGAGCGAAGAGAAGGTGATGTGACAGAGGCGTATGCCAATACCGATAAAGCGAATAACGTTTTGGGCTGGAAAACGGTTTCAACACTTGAAGAAGCAATGGCAAGTGCCTGGAAATGGGAACAAAAGATTCGAACCAGTCCAGAATTTATGTCTAAAAACGTATAATTAAGCAGGTTAATCGTATAGTTTTCGGTTATTAAGGATTAAATTAAAAATAAATGTAAAAAATACATTTATAAGTATTGAAAATAAATATTTTTATTTTACATTTGGCTTTGATAATTCATAAAAAAAGATTGTAATTAAAACAGATATGATATTTTACGATTAATAACATTGTCAAATTGCAAAATTTTTTCTGAAATTAAAGTGTTTTTAATGTCGAAAAAAAGAATAGATAACAGATTACAAAATACTAAGAACAAAAAATAACCACATTTTATTAATTTTTAAAACAACTATTTACTCATGAGCCAGAACCTAGCTTTTGCGGATTACGCAGTATTTATTATTTATTTTGTCGTGGTGTCCACTTACGGATACATGATTTATCGCAAGCGTGAAAAAAATGAGCACGATGCCAAAGCTTACTTTCTTGCAGAAGGAACATTGACTTGGTGGGCTATCGGGGCTTCTTTGATCGCTTCAAACATTTCGGCTGAACAGTTTATCGGAATGAGTGGTGAAGGATTCTTTTTGGGAGTTGCTGTTGCCGCATATGAATGGATTGCCGCTATTGCCTTGATTATTATTGCTGTTTGGTTTATTCCTGTTTATTTGAAAAACAAGATTTATACAATGCCTCAGTTTTTGAAAACAAGATATAACGAATCAACAGCTTTGATTATGGCTGTTTTCTGGTTGTTTTTATATGTTTTTGTGAACCTAACATCTATTTTATACTTAGGAGCTGTTGCAATCAACGGTCTTGCTGGAGGTGAGTATCTGCATGCTATTATGATAGGTTTGGCTGTTTTTGCATTGCTTATCTCTTTGGGAGGTATGAAAGTGGTAGCCTATACCGATGTAATTCAGGTAGCAGTTTTGATTATTGGAGGATTGGTTACTTCCTATATCGCATTGACTACAGTTGCTCATTATTTTGGATATGGACAAGACGTAATTGCCGGTTTCAATGTATTGATGGAAAAGGCGCCTGAGCATTTCAAAATGATTATTCCAAGACCTACTGAAGGATCTTCTCAACTGGAAATCAATAAGTATCTTACTTTCCCGGGAATGATGTCTTATTTGGCAGGTATCTGGATTATCAATCTTAACTATTGGGGTTGTAATCAATACATCACTCAAAGAGCTTTGGGAGCTGATTTGCAAACGGCCCGTACTGGTATTTTGTTTGCAGGTATGTTGAAATTATTAATGCCTCTTATTGTAATGTTGCCAGGTATTGCTGCTTTCGTTTTATATGAAAACGGTCATTTACCACAATTAGTTGGTGGAAAAGACGGAGCTTACTCTGCTATGCTGACATTCCTGCCTACAGGTTTGAAAGGATTGTCCGTAGCTGCTTTGACTGCTGCTATCGTTGCTTCTTTGGCTGGTAAAGTAAACAGTATCTCTACTATTTATACTTTGGACGTACACAAAAAATACATTCAAAAAAGTGCTACTGACAGAGCTCAGGTAAATATTGGAAAATACGCGGTTTTTGCAGCGATGCTTCTTGCCGTTATGTTTACATGGAATGACTTGTTAGGAATTGGCGGTGTGGGCGGTTTCACTTATATCCAAAAATATACTGGATTTATCAGTCCTGGAGTATTTGCAATGTTTATTCTTGGAATGTTCTGGAAAAGAACAACTGGTACAGCTGCAATTGTAGGTGTGATTTCAGGTTTCTTATTGTCGGTATTTTTCAATGAATTTGCGCCTGCAATACTTGGAAATGAAACGTTGTTGTATACCGCTTGGCCAAATGGAAAAGGTGGTTTCGAAATTCCATTCCATATCTGTATGGGATTATCATTCCTGTTTACAATGCTTCTTATGGTTGGAATCAGTTTCGCAGGACCAAAAGTGAATCCAAAAGCATTCGAATTGGATACAGAAATGTTCAAAGTAAAACCGCAGACAACAGTGTTGATTGTATTGACACTATTGATTATCGTTGCATTGTACGTGAAGTTCTGGTAAAGAAAAGTTAGTTAGTTATTTAAAAAGTGTGAAGCCGGATTCGTTTGGTTTCACACTTTTTTTATGCAGTTGTTTTAGCTCACAGTTATTACAGATTCAAACGGATTTGAACAGATTTTGAGATGCTGAATTAATTGGATTGTTTCTTTTGAATGTATTTACCCAAATCCACCATTGTAGTAACCCAAATATCTTTTTCTTTGCTTTTTAAATAAAGAAGTAATTTTTGATGTTCCTCCCAATCCACATTTAATGCATGTTCACCGCCGACACCATGAAATAACAAAACGATGAATGAACCGGCCTTTTCGGCTTCTTCAATTTGAGCAATCATTTGTGCTGCGGTCGTACCAATTTGCACAAATGAATTTACATTTGCCAAATCCACTTCTTTCGCCTGAAGGTATCCCTGCTGCACTCCTCTTGCGGCTACAAAATCATTTTTCAAAAAATCATAATAAAGCGTATCTCTAATTTTTAAATCACCACAAGGATAGGCAAAAGTACGTTCCGATTTACCGTCTATGGCTTTCAGGAGTTGGTTTGCCGTTTTTATTTCTCTTACAGCTCTGGCAACTGTGTAGTTGGCAAGATTGTTTTCTTTGTCAACCCATGAGCGTTCCGGCAAACCGCCGTCGCAAGGGTGGTATAAGGTGTGGTTTCCCAATTCATGGCCTTTTTTGGAAGCAGCTCTCCATTCCTCCATTCTGTCGATAAAGGCAGGTGCTGAGGCAACAAGATAGAAAGTGCCTTTGAAGTGAAATGAATTGAGTGCAGGGATTACTTTGTCGAGATGAATATTCAGGGCATCGTCATAGGTCAGCACAACAGCACATTTTTTGCCATTCCAGTTTGTGGATTCTTTTTGTGCATGAGACAGGTTGCCGGCTAAAAGCAACAAGGGCAGAATAAGGAGTTTTTTAAATTTCATGGGGTTATTAGATTGTTTTAGGGTTTCAAAAGTTAATACTGCACAGCTTTGTAAACTTGCCCACTATTTTATATAAAACAAAGGTAAGGATTGGCTTTTGCATTGGTAACAAGTTCTTTGTGGTTATGTTTGAAAAAACAGGCGATTACACTTTCTTTATCACATAAGTAACCATTCCCCAAATGAGGAGTTGGTTTTCTTCGGTGACTTTTATGGGTTCGTAGTCTGGGTTTTCGGGCATGAGGTACAAACAGTCTTTTTCGACCTGAATGCGTTTTACGGTAAATTCACCATCGATACAGCAAATTGCAATTTTGTTGTTTTGCGGTTCCAGGCTTCGGTCCACGACCAATACATCTTTGTCGTTGATACCGGCATCAATCATCGAATTACCTTTGACTTTGATATAAAAAGTGGCCAAAGGATTTTCGCTTAATTCTTTGTTCAAATCAATACAGCTTTCCATAAAATCGGCGGCAGGCGAGGGAAAGCCGGCTGAAACTCCCTCTTTAATGTATGGGATTTCCATACCGCTTTCAAAATCAGGACGGAAAAAGGTGAGTTTTTGTTCTTTTTTTACTGACATTGTATCTCGAGTATATCTTTGAAACTGGTGGTGAATCTGGGCGAAAGATGGTTTTGGTTCATATTCCAGGTCAGACTTAAATTTTGGGAAGCCAATTTTATTTTAGTATCGCCAATTTTGTGGTTCAGTCGATCCATTACTTCCATTAAGGCCAAATGTTTGGGGTTCTCTTCTTCGAATAAATGGAATTGCTTTTGATTCTCATCTATTAATTCCGTGAGGATAACACCCGCTTTTTTGAACTTGATTCCTTCATTGCCTTTGTGCAGTTTTTTAAGCATCTCTACGGCAGCGTTCGAAATGGTCAAAGTAGAATTGCTTGCGTAGGGCAGTGTCATCGCCATATTAAAATAATATTTGGACGTTTTGACCGAATGCTTGTCCACTACCAGCATTACAATAATAGTGTGACAGCAGGAGTGTTGTTTGCGCAGTTTTTCGGCACAAACAGCCGCGAAAGTGGTTATCCGTTCGCGCAGCAAATCGAAATCGGCAATTTGTTTTGGAAAACTTCGGGTGGTGGTAATGCTCTTTTTTTGTTCGGTAATAGGCTCTAAGTCGAGAACCGATTTGCCTTCCAGCTCGTATTTCAGTCGAAGACCTACAACCCCCATTTCCTTTTTGATCCAGGCTTCGTGCTGTGGCTGGATAAAATCGAGTGCAGTATTGATTTTTGGCAGTTTTACTTTTTTGATGGTGCGGTAACCAATGCCCCAGACATCTTCAATTTTTGTCCATTTCAAGGCCTTGATGCGTTTTTCTTCGGTATCAATGACATAAACACCTTTAGTTCTGTCCTGAAATTTTTTAGCAATCTTATTGGCAACTTTGGACAAAGCTTTGGTTTCGGCAAAACCAATACAAGTGGGAATTCCAACCCATTTTTGGACACGGTTTTTCATTTGAAGACCATAATTGTGATAGTCCGCAATGTTTAAACCGTCAAAACTCAAGAAGGCTTCGTCTATGCTGTAAATTTCCACATTGGGGGTAAACTGTCCCAAAATGGACATCACCCGATTGCTCAAATCACCATAGAGCGGATAATTGGAAGAAAACAAAGTGATATTTTTTTCTTTGACCAATTCTTTAATCTGGAATGCCGGTGCTCCCATTGGTACTCCGGCGGCTTTGGCTTCATTGCTTCTCGAAATCACGCAGCCATCATTGTTGGATAATATTGCAACAGGTTTTCCGTTGAATTTCGGCTGAAAAACACGTTCGCAGGAAGCATAGAAATTATTGCAGTCAACTAAAGCATACATGCCGTAAAATTACGGAATAGTGAGATATGCTTTTGGATATGGGAAGTTAATTTTTGGATTTTGCTTTCTAATCTCTCTTAGGGAAGTAAAGCAAACTTGTTAATATTATTTTTGGTAATAGAGTCTGGTAGAAATATTCGTGCAAATCTTGAAAAATTGATTGTTTTTTTAAAAAAAATATTACATTTGAAACTAAATCTAACCACTTTTTATATGAAAAAATTAGTTTTCGCATTGTTATTTGTTTCAGGGTTTACATTTGCTCAGGATATGAATGTTGTAAATGGTAATTTTGGTTTTTTGAAAGACCAAAAAGAAATTAATGTAGAATTTGATTATAGTAGTTTTACTATGATGAAAGAAAATAAATCAGAAGCTCAATATGTTGAAGAGCATAAAGCTGAGTTAAATGGTAAAACAAAAGGTAATGGGGACATTTGGCAAAAGCAATGGGCTTCTGCAAAAGAACAAATTTGGGCACCAAAATTTTTAGAAATTGGAAATGTTGTGTTATCCAAAGCGGGCAAAGATGTGACTTTTAAAGAAGGAGCGAACACTCTATATACCTTAATTGTGCGAACTGTATGGATTTATCCAGGCTGGGATGCAGGAATCATGAAGCAACCGGCAAAAGTTACTACAAATTTAAAATTTGTTGAAACAGCAAATAAGTCGAATGTCTTATTGGAAATTACGAGTGAAGAAGCACCGGGCGATCAATGGGGAAATAATTTTAGTAATGAATCCCGCATTGGGGAGGGATATGCAAAAACTGCAAAATCATTATCTAAGCTTTTATTGAAAAAAGCATATAACTAACAACAAAGCCCTGATTATTCAGGGCTTTGTTGTTTTTGTATAGCAGGATGTTCTATTTAATCACATTATCGTTTTTTTCTGTAAACGATTTTTGAGGTGAATTTTTAAAATTAATATAGTAAGATTGTAAACAATTACCATTGTGCAGTCAAATTAATTATGAAATAAAAATTAGCTTTCATTTTCAATTTGAGTTATAAAAAAGAGTTTTAATTGGAATTGGTATTTCGGACCCGGTAGTTTAATTTTCTATCGGGTCTTTTTTTGTTTTTCTGTCTGCTATAGTTTCAGCCAAAAGAAGTGTTTGTACTTTGATATTTTAAGGGCATTGATAACTGAAAGTTTATTCTTCAAACAAAAAAATCCGGCGTTTTAACAACTCAGAATCTCAGAATCCGTCAGATAACTTCTTTTGATATTTAAGAAGATACTGATTATAATTTGGCAATAATATCATAATTGATTGGTAATTATGAAATTTTAGGCATTAATTATTGTCAATTTAAAAATAATAACTATACTTGTAGTCAAATTAACCATAAGATTGGCTATTCTTTTTTAGGAATTGATTTTGGGCATCATCACTATCCAGACTTTTGGGTAAAACAAGCGGGGAAATACTTTTAATCACAATAAAAACTTATAAAAAACACAACGGATGCAATTGTCACTCAACGATAAAATTATTGTGGTAACCGGTGGTGCCAAGGGCATTGGGTTGGGCATATGCAAAGTCTTGGCTGCAGAAGGAGCCATTCCTTTCATCGTGGGGCGCAATGAAACCGATAATAAAACTGTCGTTTCGGCAATTGAAGCTGCAGGTGGAAAAGCCCTGCAGGTCGCAGCAGATTTGACACGACCAGCCGATTGTCAATATGCAGTCGAAACCATAATTAAACAGTGCGGAAGAATAGACGCTTTAGTCAACAATGCGGGCGTGAATGACGGAGTGGGACTGGAGAACGGGAACTATGAGTCGTTTATGGCTTCGCTGCACAAAAACCTGATTCATTATTATTTGATGGCACAGCATGCTTTACCGCATCTCATTCAGTCCAAAGGAACGATTGTGAATATAGGTTCCAAAACCGCCGATACCGGGCAAGGCGGCACTTCGGCTTACGCTGCCGCAAATGGTGGGCGCAATGCCTTAACGCGAGAATGGGCAGTAGAATTACTGAAATATAATATACGTGTAAACGCAGTGGTGGTGGCTGAATGTTTTACACCGCTGTACGAAACCTGGATAAATACTTTTGAAAATAAAGAAGAAAAATTAGCATCGATAACTAAAAAAATTCCTTTGGAAAACCGAATGACAACAGTGGAGGAGATTGCCAATATGGTCGCTTTTCTTTTGTCTGATAAATCCAGCCACACCACAGGACAGATTATCTATGTGGATGGCGGTTATACCCATCTGGACAGAGCAATTTCGTAAGGATGCTATTTTAAATAATATAAAAAAACAACATTTATGACGGCAAACCCGCAACAGGAAGCAGTAAACAAAAGTATTTCCAATGGAAACAAAAAATGGTTATTCCCTTTTATATTGGTGACCAGTTTATTCTTCTTCTGGGGATTTGTGCATAATTTGGACCCCATTTTAATTCCGCATTTGCGAAAAGCATTCAACCTTTCGGATTTGCAGTCTTCATTAATAGATTCTTCAGTTTTCATTGCTTATTTCGCAATGGCTTTGCCTGCGGGGTATGTAATGCGGAAATACGGTTATAAATCCGGTATCCTTATCGGACTGCTTTTGTTTGGTATAGGTTCTATTTTATTTGTGCCTGCGGCCAATTCGTTACAGTATATTTATTTTCTGGGTGCTTTGTTTGTCATTGCGTGCGGGCTTACTTTTCTGGAAACTGCTGCCAATCCGTATGTGACTGTTTTGGGGCCTCCGGCAACTGCTACCCGACGATTGAATTTTTCGCAATCTTTCAATGGTCTTGCAGCCTATATTGCGCCGGCTTACATAGGGCCGATGATTTTGTCAGGGAAAAATTTGACGAAAACACAAATGAACGCTATGAATTCTTCGGAAAGACATGCTTATCTTTTGGAAGAAGCAGCGAGTGTCAAAATGCCGTATCTCGTTTTGGGGTTGATTATTTTTGCCGTAGCGGTGGTTATTTATTTTACCCAAATGCCGGATATCAAAGATGAAGATGGAGTAGACGGAGGAAGTTTTGCCGGAGCTTTGAAGTCAGTAAAATTAAGATGGGGAATTGTTGCCCAGTTTTTTTACGTGGGAGCCCAAGTGTGTGTCGCCAGTTTTTTTATCAAAATGGCCACAACCACGGCAGGTCTTGAAGAAGGAACAGCGGCCAAATATCTGGGTTTATATGGCTTGGCTTTTATGGTCGGCCGTTTTGCGGGAACTTTTATTATGCGGTACATTGATGCCCAAAAATTACTTATGGCTTATGCCACAGTTAATATGATACTTTGTGCTTTGGCCATCACTGGGACTGGAATGACAGTGGTTTATGCTTTGATTGCGATTGCTTTTTTTATGAGTATTATGTTTCCAACCATTTTTTCAATGGGCATTGAAGACTTGGGACATAACACAAAAATAGGTTCTTCTTTGATAGTAATGTCCATAGTGGGAGGCGCGTTACTGCCTCCGGTGCTGGGGATGATTTCAGATAAAACAGGCAGTATTCAAACGGGATATATCGTTCCGATGATCTGTTTTGCGGTGATATTATTGTTTGCTTACTCCCGAAAAAATACAAATTTTAATTATGTCAGTTAATAAAATAAAAAGAACAGTTATCAAAATGCACCCAAAAGACAATGTTTTGGTTGCATTGACTGATTTACAAAAAGGGGAAACGATTGTTTTTGAATCGGAAACCTATGTTTTGCAGGAAACCATCAAAGCAAAACATAAATTCTATATGACCGATATGCAGATTGGCGGTGAAGTATTTATGTATGGAGTTCTGGTTGGAAAAGTGCAGTGTGATGTGGTCAAAGGAAGTTTGATGACCACCGAAAACCTAAAGCACGCGGCAGAACCTTATGGATACCGTGAGACTTCTTTTTCATGGCAGGCCCCGGATGTTTCTAAATACAAAGAAAAAACATTCAACGGCTATAAAAGAAATGACGGACGCGTGGGAACGGCCAATTACTGGTTGTTTGTTCCTACTGTTTTTTGCGAAAACCGAAATTTGGATGTCATCAAGGAAGCTTTACACAATGAGTTGGGCTATTCGGTAAGTGACAAATACACACGGTTTACTAATCAGTTGTTGAAAAGCTATCAAAGGGGAGAAGGCATAAATGCAGTCGATTTACAGCTGACACCAACGACAAATACAAACAGAGTGTTTGAAAATGTGGATGGAATAAAATTTCTGAATCATCAAGGGGGTTGCGGGGGTACGCGTCAGGATGCGGCAACTTTGAGCGCTTTGCTGGCATCATACGCCAATCATCCCAATGTAGGCGGAATTACACTGTTGAGTCTGGGTTGTCAGCATCTGCAGGTACAGGATTTTGTCAATGACGTAAAAAAGCAAAATCCGGCATTTGATAAACCATTGCTGATTTTTGAACAACAGCAGACAGAAAGCGAAGAAGTATTGATTGCGGATGCCATCAAAAAAACATTTGAGGGTTTAATAGAAATCAATAAATATGAAAGAACGCCGGCTCCGTTGAGCGAATTGTGCATTGGAGTGAAATGCGGCGGGAGTGATGGTTTCAGCGGGGTTTCGGCAAATCCTGCTGTGGGTTACACTTCGGATTTGCTGGTGGGCTTGGGAGGTAAAATCCTGTTGGCTGAGTTTCCGGAGTTGTGCGGAGCCGAACAAGATTTAATTGACCGTTGTGTTTCCAAAGAAACGGCTCATAAGTTTATAGATTTAATGGAATCTTACGATGCTTTGGCGCATAAAGTGGGTTCAGGGTTTCATATGAATCCCTCGCCTGGAAATATAAAAGACGGTTTGATTACCGATGCCATCAAAAGTACCGGCGCAGCCAAAAAAGGAGGAACATCACCGGTTGTGGATGTGCTTGACTACACCGAATTGGTTACCAAACCAGGATTGAGTCTGGTTTGCACACCGGGAAATGATGTGGAAGCGACCACGGGGAAAGCGGCATCCGGGGCAACATTGATTTTGTTTACCACCGGCTTGGGAACGCCAACGGGGAATCCGGTTTGTCCGGTCATAAAAGTGGCTACCAACTCGGTTTTGGCCAATAAAATGAGTGATATTATCGATATTGACTGTGGCCCAATCATCAGTGGTGAAAAAACCATTGAGGAAATGGGTGAGGAAATTTTGGACTACTGCATAAAAGCGGCGAGCGGAGAAATTATCCCTAAAGCAGTTCAATTGAATCAAGACGATTTTATTCCGTGGAAACGCGGCGTGTCATTGTAAAATAAGAAATAAAAAATAGTTGAATATGTTTTCATTACAAAACAAAAAAGCAGTCATAACAGGTGGAGGAAGCGGTATAGGAAAAGCAATTTCAGTATTGTTTGCCAGGCAGGGAGCCGAAGTGCATATTCTGGAACTTTCTCCGGAAAGTGCCCAATCCACTGTGGATGAGATAACGGCAGGCGGAGGCAGAATAACTGCACACACCTGCAATGTCACTAACCAGCAGGAAGTAATAGCGACTTTTGAAAAAATCGGGAATATTGATATTCTTGTGAACAATGCAGGGATTGCACATGTAGGGAAAGCGGACACCACAAATGAAGCCGATTTTGACCGGATTATAAATGTGAACGTGAAAGGGGTTTACAATTGTCTGCATGCCTCGATACCACAGTTCAGGAAATCGGGTGGTGGTGTGATTGTCAATATGGCTTCCATCGCATGCTGGGTTGGAATTCCAGACAGGTTTGCTTATTCGACAGGCAAAGGCGCTGTGATGGCAATGACGCTGTCAGTGGCCAAAGATTACATTTCAGAGAATATCCGCTGCAATTCGATTTCGCCGGCAAGGGTGCATACGCCTTTTGTGGATGGATTTATTTCCAAAAATTATCCGGGCAAGGAAGCTGAAATTTTTGAAAAATTATCCAAATCACAGCCAATCGGGCGAATGGGGAAACCGGAAGAAATTGCGACCCTGGCGTTGTTTCTGTGCAGTGATGAAGCTTCTTTTATCACCGGTACTGATTACCCTATTGACGGTGGTTTTATCAATTTGAATAGTTAATTGGAATGAAAATAGGTTTGTTCATACCTTGCTATATTGACCAGTTTTATCCACAGGTAGGAATTGCTACGCTTGAATTATTGGAAAAATTGGGTTGCAGTGTTACTTTTCCTTTGGAACAGACCTGTTGCGGTCAGCCTATGGCCAACAGCGGTTTTTCAGGGCTGAATAAAGGATGCGATGCGAATTTTGTGACCAATTTTTCGGGGTTTGATTATATAGTTGCTCCTTCGGGAAGCTGCGTTTTGCATTTGAAAGAACATTTGAAAGATGAATCCCGTCGCGAAGAATCACAAAAGATTCGAGACACTGTTTATGAACTCACTGAATTTTTAACTGATGTATTGAAGGTCGAAAATTTGAAAGCGGATTTTTCATACAAAGTGGGTATTCACAGCAGTTGTCACGGACAAAGAGGGTTGAATTTATCGGGGATGACCGAAAGAATGCTTCCTTTTTTCTCGAAACCGGAACAGCTTTTAAAAATGGTGGGCGGCATTGAATTGAGTTATCCCAAACGAAAGGATGAATGCTGTGGTTTTGGGGGAACTTTTTGTGTTTTTGAGGAAGCCGTCAGTGTAAAAATGGGTAAGGATCGGATTGATGAACACGAAGCAAACGGGGTTGATTACATAACGGCCTGGGATTCCAGTTGCCTGATGCATTTGGAAGGGATTTTGAAGAGGCAAAAAAGCCGGATAAAAATTATTCACATTGCAGAGATATTGAATTCTAGAAACTCAGCCTCTTATAAAAAAATATGAATCCAAAGCACGCTGATTTAGCAGAACAATTTATAGCAGACGGGTCAAGAACCAATTGGCACGATGACACGCTGTGGTTTGTCCGGGAGAAAAGAGACAAAGCAGCCCACGGTTTGCCGGAGTGGGAACAATTACGGGAATGGGCGTCGCAAATAAAAAATCACACATTATCCAATCTTTCCAATTATTTGGAGCAGTTTGAGGAGCACGCCAAAGCCAATGGAATTATTGTGCATTGGGCTGCAGACGGTGATGAACACAATCAAATTGTTCACGGAATCATCAAAAGACACAACATCCGTAAGATTGTGAAAAGCAAAAGTATGCTAACGGAAGAATGCCACTTGAATGAATATTTATCTCATCAGGGCATTGAGGTTGTTGATACAGATCTAGGGGAACGCATCGTGCAGTTTAGGAAAGAACCTCCCAGCCATATTGTATTGCCGGCGATCCATTTAACCAAAAAACAAGTAAGCGAGACTTTTCACGAACACCTGAACACCGAAAAAGGAAACAATGACCCTCAATATTTAACTGAAGCAGCCCGACAGCATTTGAGAGATAAATTTATTGAATCGGATTTGGCGATTACGGGAGTTAATTTTGCTATTGCCGAAACCGGAGGTTTTGTGGTTTGCACCAATGAAGGAAATGCAGATATGGGCGCGCACACGGCCAATGTGCATATTGCGAGTATGGGTTTTGAAAAAATTATTCCGAAAGCCGAACATCTTTCCGTCTTTTTGCGTTTGTTGGCGAGAAGTGCCACAGGGCAGCCCATCACGACATATTCCAGCCACTTTCACAAACCAAGACCCAATCAGGAAATGCATATTGTGATTGTGGACAATGGCAGAAGCCGACAACTGGGACGGGCTGATTTTAGAAATTCTTTAAAATGTATTCGCTGCGCAGCCTGTTTTAATACCTGCCCGGTTTACAGACGAAGCGGCGGACACAGTTATCATACCGCTGTGGCGGGACCTATTGGTTCAATTCTGAATCCAAATCTGGATATGAAAGCCAATGCCGATTTACCGTTTGCATCGACACTCTGTGGCAGTTGTACCAATGTTTGTCCTGTTAAAATCGACATACATGAACAATTGTGGAAATGGAGACAGGTCATTGTAAGCGAAGGTTTGGTTTCTACAGGGAAAAAGGCAGGGATGAAAGGAATGGCTTTCGTTTTTTCAAACCCAAAATTATACCGTTTGGCCGGAAGAATGGCTCGATGGACAATGAAAATATTTCCTTTTATAGTCAGCAATAAATTGAATGTCTGGTACAATCAAAGAGAAATGCCCGAAGTCCCCAAGCAGTCTTTCAGAGAGTGGTATTTAGAAAATAAAAAAAAATAGTGCCGGTAAAATGACAGCATCAAGAAACAAAATATTGAATTCAATAAAAGAACATCAGCCAGATCTGACGGAACTTCCTGTTATTGATATTGGCAAGGTTATCGGGTATGCCGATACTTTTGAACAGTTCAGGAATGTTCTGGAAAGCATTGGAGGGAAAGTTGTTTCATTACCCGATTGGGATGCTTTGCAGCAATTGGTAAACGAAGAAAAACAACAGGAGAATTTTATCATAAATGCGGTTCCCGAATTGGGTGAAATTACTCCGGAAGTTCATAATCTTACAGCGGTTCAGCTTGAAAAACTCGAAAAGATTTATGTGAAAGGAACTCTTGGTGTGGCCGAAAACGGCGCGGTTTGGGTGTACGAAAGCCATTTGCTGAACCGATTGACTGCTTTCATCTGTCAGCATTTGGTTTTGATAATAAATAAAAAAGACATAGTCGGGACTTTGCATCAGGCCTATGAAAAAATTGAGGTAAACAAAGAAGGCTTCGGACTTTTTATAGCGGATCCCTCAAAAACGGCTGATATTGAACAGTCACTGGTGATAGGGGCTCACGGGTCAAGAAGTACGACGGTTTATGTGATTGAGTGATTTAAAGATTGAATAATTGAAATAATAAATAGATATGAAACTAATACGATTTGGAGAAGCTGGAAAAGAAAAACCAGGTCTTTTGATTAATGACAGACGAATAGATGTTTCTTCGGTGGTTGCCGATTATAATGAAGCTTTTTTTGAAAATAACGGGATTGAAAAGCTGCAGGAAGCCATAAAAAGCGGTGTTTCTTTTCCGGAAGTGAGCAATGAAATTCGGTTAGGATCTCCAGTGGCAAGACCTTCCAAAATTATTTGCATTGGGCTTAATTATGTGGACCATTGCGAAGAAACAAATGCTCCGATACCGGATGAGCCGATAGTGTTTTTTAAATCAACTACTTCTTTGTGCGGACCAAATGATAATCTGGTGATTCCAAAAGACAGCCAAAAAACAGACTGGGAAGTAGAACTGGCTTTTGTTGTGGGCAAAAAAGCAAGTTATGTTTCAGAAGCACATGCGATGGATTATGTTGCAGGTTATTGCCTGCTCAATGATTATAGTGAAAGGGCTTATCAATTGGAGCGAGGCGGGCAATGGACAAAAGGAAAAGGCTGTGACACATTTGCACCGCTTGGACCTGTTTTAGCAACACCGGATGAGGTTGGCGATGTCAATAATCTTAAAATGTGGCTAACTGTAAACGGGAAAAAATTCCAGGACAGCAATACATCAAACCTGATTTTTAAAATTCCTTTTTTGGTTCATTACCTGAGTCAGTTTATGACGCTTCTGCCTGGTGACGTCATCAGTACAGGAACACCTCCGGGTGTAGGTTTGGGAATCAAACCGGAGCCAGTTTATGTAAAAGCGGGGGATGTGATCGAATTGGGGATTGAAGGCTTGGGAAGCAGTAAGCAATTGGCTGTTGCCTATTCTTAGAGTTTAATTTCGGCATAAAAAAAACTTTGCGTCTCTGCGTCTTTGCGAGAAATTGGACTGGCAAAGACGCAAATGATATCTTTGGGTTTTAAATTTTGGAATTGTATTGCCAATTAATCGTTGTTTAAATAAAGAGGTATGAAAATTGACACTCATATACATTTTTGGGAATACCATCCGGTAAAAGAAGCTTGGATTACTGAAGATATGAAAGTGATTCAACGTGACTTTCTGCCTAAAGATATTGCTCCTGTTTTGAAGGCAAATAATATTGATGGCTGTATCGCAGTGCAGGCTGACCAAAGCGAAAAGGAGACACATTTTCTGTTACAATTGGCTGATGAAAATGATTTTATAAAAGGAGTTGTGGGCTGGATAGATTTCAAGGCTCCCGATCTGGAACAAAAGTTGAATTATTTTTCCAGGTTTAAAAAATTGAAAGGATTCCGGCATATTGTTGAAGCAGAATCTGATGCTGGTTTTTTGCTGGACGAAGATTTTTGCAATGGAATAGGGATGTTGGCCAAGTATAATTATACCTATGATATTCTGGTTTCTCCGGCACAATTGAAAACCGTTTCAGAATTTGTGGCAAAGTTTCCCGAGCAGGCATTTGTAATTGATCATTTGGCAAAGCCAAATATTAAGCAAGCCGATTTTTTGTTTTGGGAAAAAGAAATGAGGGCGATTGCACTTCATCCGAATGTGTTTTGCAAAGTTTCCGGTTTGGTCACACAAGCCGAATGGGATAGTTGGAAAACGGATGATTTTAGTTATTGTCTGGATGTTGTCACGGCTGCCTTTGGAATGGAGCGTTTGTTGTTTGGCAGTGATTGGCCGGTAAGTTTATTGGCGGCAAATTATGAAAAGTCCACAGAGATAGTCCGGAAATATTATGCCGGGTTTTCCTCTGATGAGCAGGATGGGCTTTGGGCAAATAATGCGGTGCATTTTTACGGTTTATAAAAACATATTTTATTGTTTGGGAAAGACATTTCGGTGTCTTTTTTTTTGATATTACTTATTGAAATTCAAAATTTATTTAAAAGGCCAAAATATTTAACCCTATTTTTTTGCGAATATGGAAAAATACGACTATACTTGTAGTCAATTTAACTATAAGTATAATATTTTTTTGGGTTGAATTTTTTGGCTAAAAATTTTGACTGTGGTTGCTTTTTTAAAAGAGCCAAAAGGTTGTCGAAAATGTTGTTTAATAAACGGTTTAATTTTAAAATAAATTAAAATGAAAAAAAACTACTCTTTATTGTTTATTGTGTTTTTAACAGCCTTGATGACTCAGGCGCAAACGGTTTGGAAGAATGTTCAAATCGGAGGCACCGGTTTTGTAACCGGAATTGTTGCGAGTAAGACAGAAGCCGACTTAAAATATGCTCGGACTGATGTGGGAGGGGCTTATCGTTGGGATGCCGCCAACAGCAAATGGATTCCATTGCTGGATTGGACCAGTACGGATCAAGTAGGTTACCAAGGAGTAGAATCTTTGGCGATAGACCCTCAAAACAATAATGTTTTATATATATTGGCGGGTACCGATTATTTTAACAGTGGAAAAACGGCCATTTTAAAATCCATTGACCGCGGAAACACTTTTACTGAAACAATCGTGACCTCACAATTTAAGGCTCATGGAAACGGAATGGGACGTTCCAATGGTGAACGGTTGGCAGTAGATCCTAACAATTCAAATGTATTGTTTTGCGGAACTAGACGCAACGGATTGTTTAAGAGCACCGATGGCGGTTCCACCTGGTCAAATATTGCTTCTTTTCCTGTTACCACAACGAGCAATGATAATGGGGTTTGTTTTGTGGTGTTTGACCCTACAACAGCTTCAGGCGGAAACACCCAAACCATTTATGCGGGCGTTTCCAGAACAGGTTCTGCCAACTTATATAAAAGTACTGATGGTGGAGCCAATTGGACTGCGGTAGCCAGCGCCACAACAACATATATGCCGCAACGCGCGGTTCTTGATTCCAATGGTGCTTTATTGATTACGTATGCAGATAAGGAAGGACCTTGGAATTCTGCCGATGGTCAAATTTGGAAATTGGATGCAGCTGGAACATTAACAAACATTACGCCTACGGGTATTGCCAAACCTTTTGGCGGGATAGATGTGGATCCAACAAATCCGTTGCGGATAATCGCTTCCACAATGAATACCTATTTATTGCAATATACTCCTTCGGGCGGTTCTGGAGTTTATGGTGACCGATTTTTTTTAAGCACAGATGGCGGAGCGACCTGGAAAGATTTAGTGGGGACTTCGGGGATTAAACTTTCAGATAACGGATGTACCTGGATTTCAGGATCTGCAGCTTCTATTCATTGGGCAGGAGATATAAAATTCAATCCTTTCAATACGGCACAGGCCAGTGTGGTTTCCGGAAACGGTATTTTTACCTGTGAGGATTTGGACGCGGTGCAAGCAACGTGGAAATTTGATGCCAAAGGTCAGGAAGAAAGCGTGCCTTATGATTTGGTAAGTATCCCTTCTGGTCCTGCTTTAAGTGTTATTGCAGATTATGATGGTTTTAAACATACAGATGTGACGGTTTATGCCTCGCAGTATGCTCCCACTATGGGGTCGTCCACAGGAATTGCTTATGCGGCAGGTAGTACCAGTAAATTAGTCCGACTGGGTGATAAAATGTATTATTCTACAGATCAAGGGACGACTTGGACAGCCACTACCGCCACGCTTATGGGTAAAAAAGGCAGTGTTGCATTGTCTTATGACGGTTCAAAAATAGTGCATTGTCCGGAAAATGCCACAGCACTCTATCGTTCAGCAGATAATGGTGCCACTTGGACAACAAGCACAGGAGTAAGTTTTAATACGGTACCGGTTTCTGACCCGGTTACCAATAATAAATTTTATGTTTATAATTCCGGAACAGGAGATTTAATGGTGAGTACCAATGGCGGTTCCAGTTTCATTAAAGCTGCCAATGCAGGTTCGGGAGGAGCCAAAATCATACGTACAGTTCCAGAGTATGCCGGACATCTTTGGATTGCAAAGAATAATGGGGGATTGATCCGCAGTACCGATGGGGGAAACAGTTACACCACACCTTCGAATGATGTTACGGCCGCATCGGCTGTAGGGATTGGAAAAGCGGCTCCAAACGCTACTTATCCTACTGTTTATATATGGGGAACCGTAAGCGGGGTGACAGGAGTTTTCCGTTCTGTTGATGAAGGGATAAACTGGGTTCGTGTCAATGATGATTTGCATCAATACGGAGGAACGGGTAATGGAAATTTTGTAATTGGCGATATGAATACTTATGGCCGGGTGTATATGAGTACAGTGGGCAGAGGAATAGTTTATGGAGATAGTGATACAACATTGGGTCTTGATGATGTTACAGCCAAAAGTAATAATGGATTAAATATTCTGGTTCAGCCAAATCCGGCTAAAGAGTATCTTCAAATTCAGTTGCCTCAGAATGTTTCAGATACTTTGGCAGGAGTTACAGTTTATGATGTACTGGGAAAAGAATTATATCACAATAATTATGATGTTAAAAACCAAACAATAACACTTTTTTTGACTGAAATTCCGGTTGTTTCTAAAGGATTGCTTATTGTGAAAGTAAAAACCGGACAAGGACAATTTTCAGTGAAGGTATTGAAGGAATAAAAGCAATTAACCAGTTACAATAAAGCAATAATTTTTAGGTATAAAAAGGAGTTTTAATTAGTTATTGGCACTCCAGACCCGGTAGTTTGATTATCTATCGGGTCTTTTTTTGTGGTAATGCTGGCCAATAGCAGCAACAGGATTGCTTCTGCGCAGGGTTTAAAACTCAAAGTTGAAGCCTTTTTGAGTCAGCTTCTCATAAATTTCAGGGTCGAATTTATACAATTGGGCTGCTCTATGCGAAACATCCTGTTGTTTTTCATCTAATGCAACCAACAATTTCATATGAAGAATTTTTCTTCGGAAATTGGATTTATCCATTTCAATTCCTAAAATCTCTTCATATAAATGCATAAGCTGCAGTAATGTAAATTTTTCGGGTAACAAATTAAAACCCAATGGAGCCTGACGTACTCTATTGCGGAGATTTTTTATACTGTAGGCAAGAATTTCATTATGGTCATAGATTAAATCTGGAATTTCATTAATCTTATACCATTTGGCATCAGAAGCAGTAAAACCTGCTTTAATATTATAGTCTTCTCTTTTTACCAAAGCATAATAACCGATAGTAATTACCCTTCTAAGGGGAAAACGGTCAGGTTCCCCGAACGCTTTCAGCTGTTCAAGGTATATATTGTCCATTCCGGTAAGTTCGGCAAGCAAACGGTGAGCTGCATCATCGGTACTCTCTTTCTTTTTTATCCATCCCCCCGGTAATCCCCATCTTCCTTTACTGATACCTTCGGCATGCTGTACCAGAAGGACTTCCAGAATACCGTTGTCAAAACCAAATATAACACAGTCAATAGTAATGGCATTCATGGCAGATTGCTCCACAATTTGTATTAAATCCCTGTCAATAATTTTTCCTCCCATAGCCTTACAAAGTTTTGCACTAAATTAATATTTTTTTAAAGAGTCTAATCACCTATCAAAAAATATATTTTGTAATATAATTGTGATTAAACCTTTTTTTTGATTAAAAACTTCATTTTTTTTCGATTTTTTAATAAAAATTATTTAAATATCTATAAATCAATATTTTAACTGATTGTTTTTAAGTAAAATCCGCATAAAAATCATTTTTTCCAATAGGATATCAGTAAAAATAAAATCCTTTTTTTATCAATTACAAATATTTCATCTCAAATTTTTGTTAATATGAAAAATATGCCCTATACTTGTAGTCAAATTAACCATAACGTTATGGTTTGTTTGACCAAAAGTACAAAACTATAATTAGAAGTCAATCATATAATAAATAAGATTATGTATTTTTTAGGAATCGATTTAGGAAGTTCATCCATAAAGCTGTCAGTATTTGATGCTGATAAAGGAATTACTGTTACGGCAGTAACAGTTCCTGAGTTTGAAATGGATATTACAGCTCCTAAATTTGGCTGGGCAGAACAAGACCCAAATAAATGGTGGGAGTATGTAAAAAACGGAATCCAGTCCATGGGGTCGAAACAGCATATCGATTTGAAAAAAATTGCTGGAATTGGGATTGCCTATCAAATGCATGGTTTGGTATTGACGGATGAAAATTTAAATCCCGTTCGTTCTTCAATTATTTGGTGTGACAGTAGAGCTGCCGGCATAGGTAACGAAGCTTATGATAGAATAGGACATGAAGTGTGTCAGCAACAAATACTTGGAAGTCCTGGTAATTTTACGGCTTCCAAATTAAAATGGGTTCAAACCAATGAACCTGAGATTTTTCAAAAAGCGGCTTATATGATGCTTCCGGGCGATTTTATAGCTGCAAGACTATCCGGAAAAGCACAAATAAGCACTTCGGGCTTATCGGAAGCCGCTTTATGGAATTTCTCCAAAGGAACTCTGGCAACCGAAGTGTTGCAGGCTATGGGGCTTCCCGTAGATATGATTCCTGAAATTGTGCCCAACTTTGGGTATCAGGCAACAGTACACCCAGATGTTGCATCAGAATTAGGTTTGAATACCGATGTCAAAATTACTTATAGAGGTGGCGATCAACCTAATAACGCCATGTCTTTGAACGTCTTGAAACCAGGTGAAATAGCAACAACAGCAGGTACTTCGGCTGTGGTTTATGCCGTGAGTGACAAAGATGTTTACGATAAAGAAAACCGAATCAATACTTTTTTACATGTCAATAACACTGAATCTCAAAAAAATAACGGGGTATTGTTGTGTATTAATGGTTCTGGAATTTTATACCAATGGCTGCGCAAAATCATGTCGGTTGACAGAAACAGTTTAATCGCTTATGACAGCCTTAATGCCGAAGCAGCCAAAGTGGCGGCAGGAAGCAATGGTTTGCGTTTTTATCCTTTCGGGAATGGGGTAGAACGCATTTTTAATAATAAAAATGTCGATTCCGGAATTCAAAACCTAAACTTTAACATCCACCAGTCTGGTCATCTGATTCGTTCGGCTTGTGAAGGAATTGTGTTTGCCATGAATTATGGTTTTGATGTCATGAAATCAGTAGGAGCTTCCGGCGAAATTGTACGTGCCGGAAATGCCAATCTTTTTTTGAGCCCTGTTTTCAGAGAAATTTTTACCAATACAACGCAAACTACATTAGAGTTATACAACACCTCCGGATCCGAAGGTGCGGCCAGGGGAGCAGCTTATGGTTTTGGCTATTATGCTTCTTTGGATCAGGCTTTTGATGGTTTGAAATGCTTAGAGAGAATAGAACCAAATCCGATATTGGTTTCGCAGTATCAGGAAATATACCAAGAATGGAAAAATCATATTAAACTAGAATCATAATATAATGAATACAACAAAACAACAGTATTTTAAAAACATCGATACCATAAAATTTGAAGGTAGAGAGAGTACTAATCCGTTAGCTTTCAAATGGTATGATGAAAACCGTGTAGTAGCAGGTAAAACTTTAAAAGAGCATTTGCGCTTTTCTATGGCCTACTGGCATACGCTGTGTAATAAAGGAGGAGATCCATTTGGATCAGGAACAGAAACATTTGAATGGGATAAAAGTGAGGATGTTATTCAGCGTGCAAAAGATAAAATGGATGCCGCTTTTGAATTCATGAGCAAACTGGGTATACCATATTACTGTTTTCATGATATTGACATGGTAGACGATGCGCCTACTTTGGAAGAATTCGAAACCCGTGTAAAAGCTTTGGTAGCTTATGCCAAAATCAAACAGGAAGAAACAGGAATTAAATTGTTGTGGGGAACTTCAAACTTATTCAGCAATCCCCGCTATATGAACGGAGCCTCTACCAATCCTAATTTTGATGTAGTTGCTTATGCGGCAGCTCAAGCTAAAATTGCTATTGATGCTACGATTGCTTTAGGTGGCGAAAATTATGTTTTTTGGGGAGGTAGAGAAGGATACATGAGCCTTTTGAATACAGACATGAAAAGAGAATTGGATCACATGGGACGTTTCTTGACAATCTGCAGAGATTATGCTAGAAAACAAGGTTTCAAAGGAACTTTCCTTATTGAGCCAAAACCGATGGAACCAATGAAACACCAATATGATTTTGATGCGGCTACAACATTAGGGTTCCTTCACAAACACGGGCTTCAAAACGATTTCAAATTGAATCTTGAAGTGAATCACGCAACACTTGCCGGACATTCTTTCGAACATGAATTGCAGGTTGCTGTAGATGCCGGAATGTTGGGAAGTATCGATGCAAACCGTGGCGATTACCAAAACGGTTGGGATACAGATCAGTTTCCTATTGATGTCTTTGAAATTGCGCAAGCCATGTTAGTGATTTTAGAAGGAGGAGGAATTCAAGGAGGAGGAATCAACTTTGACGCAAAAGTGAGAAGAAATTCAATCGATATAGAAGATAAATTCGTTGCTCATATTTCAGGAATGGATGTTTTTGCCAGAGGACTTATCTGTGCAGACCATATTTTGAAAAATACCAATTATAAAGAATTACGCCAAAAGCGTTACGGATCATTTGACGGTGACAATGGTGCCAAGTTTGAAAGAGGAGAACTTTCTCTGGAAGACCTTAGCGTTATTGCCCGTGCAAAGGGTGAACCTCAGCAAATAAGTGGAAAACAAGAATTATTTGAACAAATTATTGCCAATGCTTTTTAGAACCAAACACAATTAATACTAACTTAAATTAACCAATTCTTAAATTATTATGAAAAGAAAATATTGTACATCGACAATGCTTCCCTTTTGTATGTCATTACTGTTCAGCGTGTTTATGCTGCAGTTCGGTTTCGCACAACAGAAAACACTTTCTGTAACAGGGAAGGTAACCTCTACCGGTGATGGTATAGCTGTTCCTGGAGCAAATATTACTGTCGAAGGAGGAGGAGCCAGTACATCGACGGATTTCGACGGTACTTATAAAATTACTGTAAAATCAGATGATGTATTAAAAATTACCGTTTTGGGATACAGAACTCAAAAAATTTCGGTAAATAATCAATCAATTATTAACGTTGCTATGCAAAGTGAAACTTCAGACCTTAAAGAAGTTGTCGTTATCGGTTACGGTTCTCAGAAAAAGAAAGTAAGTACTGCTGCGACTTCATTGGTTTCGGGTAAAGATATTCAGGCTGTCGCTGTTGGTGATGTTGTGAATGCTTTGCAGGGACAAACTTCAGGGGTTAACGTTACTTCTGTTTCCGGACAGCCAGGAGCAGGGATGGCAATTAACATCCGTGGGGTAGGAACCGCTGGAAACAGTTCGCCTTTGTATGTTGTGGATGGAGTGCTTGTGGATAATGGTATCGGATATTTGGATCCATCATCTATTGAAAGAATCGATATTTTAAAAGATGCTTCAGCCGCTGCTATTTATGGAGCGAGAGCTGCTAATGGTGTTGTATTGGTAACTACCAAAAAAGGTAAAGACGGTAAAATGAATGTAGCGTTAAGTACTTATACAGGTTTTCAATATGTAGCCAAAAAAATGGACCTGCTTAATACTAAGGAGTACACAACAATTATTAATGAAGCACGTGTAAACTCAGGACTTACACCTTTGTACACTCCGGCACAAATTGCTGCTTTCCCAAATCACGACTGGCAGGATGAATTGTTCAATGAGGGAGCTGTAAAACAAAACCACTCTTTGATGATTACCGGTGGTGATAAAAAATCGACTATTGCTACTGGATTGTCTTACTACGGACAAGAAGGATTAATTGGAGGACAAAACAATCAGTCTAAATACGGACGTACAACTTTTACAGTGAATTCAACTTCTGAACTTATTGAAAACCATTTGAAAGTGGGAGAAAACTTCTCTTATTCTAATATCAAAAGCAATGGTGTTTCCGATCAGGGAATTTACTATAACAGTGTAAGGTCATTCTTGAATGCACCTCCAATTGATGCTGCTTATGATGAAAACGGTGATTTCGCACATTCGATTGTAGCACCAGACATCAGTAACCCTGTAGGATCAATGTACTACAATAACTTCAATGAAAATAAAATTGACCGTTTTGTAGGTAACTTTTTTGCGGAAGCAAAATTCTTGAAAAACTTTACTTTCAGATCCAGTTTTGGTGTTGATATTACTGATAGCGCTTACCGTTCCTATACTCCGGAATATAATCTTTCTTCAACCAACAATAATACGGTTTCAAGTGTTACACAAAGTTCCAATAAAGGATTGGGTTGGTTATTTGAAAACACATTGCAATACAAAGCTACTTTAAAAGATGTTCATCATTTTGATGTGTTGGTAGGAACATCTGCTAAAGAAAATACTTCGGAGTACATGAGTGCTACCGGTAAAGAATTGAGTAGAGAGGGCTTCAAATATGCTTATTTGAGCAATGCTACAGACAAAGTTTCAAGCACAGTTTCAGGAGGCCGTAATGACTACAATATGCAATCTTATTTTGGACGTTTACTGTACGATTATGACAACAAATATTTATTCTCTGCTACTGTAAGAAGAGACGGTTCTTCGAATTTTGGACCAAATAACAAATACGCCATATTCCCATCATTTTCTGCAGGATGGAATGTTGACAGAGAAAACTTCTTCCCTAAAAATGATGTCGTAACTAATTTGAAAATCAGAGGAAGCTGGGGACAAAACGGTAATGATCAAATTAGAGCATTCTCTTATATGTCAACAATAAGTTCTTATGATAAAAACTACCACTTTGGAACATCAAGCGGTTTAGAAGATGAGAATCTTGTAGTGGGATCGAGCCCTGATAATATTGACAATCCGGATGTAAAATGGGAAACTTCAGAGCAATTGGATTTAGGTTTTGACCTTACTTTGTTTACTTCATTGACTTTTACATTTGATTATTATAACAAACAAACTAAAGATTGGTTAGTACAGGCTTCTATTCCAGATCTTGCCGGAGCAGCAGCTCCTTACATCAATGGAGGTGATATCACTAATAAAGGATTGGAATTTGGTTTGGGATACAGAACAAATTTTGGTGATGATTGGACTTTTTCAGTAAATGGAAACCTTTCTTACAATAAGAATGAAGTTACAAGAATTGCAAACTCTGAAGGAATTATTCACGGGGATACCAACTTGTTGTTCCAAGGGATTGATGAGTTAAACAGAGTTCAAGTTGGACAGCCGATAGGTTATTTCTATGGATTGAAAACGAATGGAATTTTCCAAAACGCAGCTGAAGTTGCTGCAGGTGTGCAGCCAAATGCAGTTCCTGGAGATGTTCGTTTTGTAGACTTAAACGGTGACGGAAAAATTGATGCCAATGACAAAACAAAAATTGGTGATCCAAATCCTGATTATACATACGGTCTGAACATGGAGGTTTCTTATAAAGCATTTGATTTCTCTGTTTATACTTATGGAGTAGCTGGCAGCCAAAACGTTTTTGGAGTTCATGATTATTCCCGTGCTTACAATAATTACACTACGTCAATCTTGAACAGATGGACAACAGAAGGATCTTCAAACTCAATACCAAGAGTTACTTACGGTACAGATGCCAACGGGAATTACACTAAATTCTCTGATTTGTATGTTCAAAATGCTGATTTCTTCAGAATTAAATCGGTTACTGTGGGTTGTGATTTGACAAAATTAACACATAACCTTAATTTCTTCAGCAAATTCAGACTTTATGTAGCAGCGAATAACTTATTCACGTTTACAAATTATCAAGGTATGGATCCTGAAATTGGATTTGGAAACTCAAACCAAGGTTGGGCAAAAGGGATCGATGTTGGATTCTACCCACAGCCAAGAACATACATGATGGGTCTTAATGTTAACTTTTAAAAAATGAAACCGATGAAAAAATATATAAAAATAGTTGCACTATCAAGTCTATTTGTTTTAGGGGCTTGTTCCAATGATTTTTTGGAAAACGAACCGTATACCGAAAAAGTAGCCTCGAATTTTTATAAAACGCCGAAGGATGCTTTCGAAGGACTTGTTGCAGTTTATGATGTCTTACAACGTGATGAATACGGATGTCCTTTATTGATAAGCGAACAAGCCTCAGATGATTGTTTCGGAGGGTATGGTAATGCTGATGGTCAAAATGATTTGGAATGGGATCGTTTTTTGTACGTTGCAGACAAAGACATGAACAAAAATGCTTGGAAAACACCTTACCAAGGGATTTACAGAGCAAATATTCTGTTGGCTAATTTAGATAATGTGGATTGGGGAACCGATACTGCACTTAAAACAAAATACGAAGCAGAAGCCCGTTTTTTAAGAGCACATTTCCATTTCCAATTGGCTAAAATGTTTGGAGATATTGTGGCAGTAGACAAGCAGCTTTCTCCGGATGAATTGTATGCTCCAAGAGTATCTCCTGAAGTTACTTATGCTTTAATTGCTAGTGATTTAAAATTTGCGGCTGATAATTTAGGCAACGATAATTATTCACAACCAGGAAACGCTAATTACGGTCGTATTACAAAATGGGCTGCTGAAGCATACATCGGAAGAACATTTTTATTCTACACTGATTATTATAAAAAAGCAGATTTGGCAGGTGTTGTCAGCAAAGCACAGGCAACAGCCTATGTAAACGATGCTGTTAATAATAGCGGACATGATTTGGTTCCTAATTTTGCCAACTTATGGTTAGCGGCTTCTCTTGAGGATTTTGTTGGAGAAGGAAATACCGAAATGGTTTGGGCAGTTCGTTACAACAGTTCAGGTAAAGGAGATTGGAATCTTCATGAAGGAAACCGTTTTCAAGTTCTTATTGCGCCACGTGGAGGTAACATCGGACGTTATGCAACTGGATGGGGTGGTGCTACTGTAAACAAAAAATTATATGATGCTTATGGTATGGGTGATACCCGTAGAGACGCAACCATTATCAATTTTGAAGGAGAAGGTTTGGATTTTGATCCGGATCCAACAGCAAGAGATCAGCGTCAATACACAGGATATGCCTGGAAAAAATATTGCCCGATTACAGATGCAGCCGGAAAAGCTATTGTAGAGCTTAAAGGTGGGAATTTCCAAATTGACAACTATCAGGATTTTGCAGTGTTCCGTTTTTCAGATGTACTGTTAATGGCGGCTGAGCTTAATTTGGGTACTAATAATGGATTTGCCCAAACCTGTCTTGACAGAGTACGTGACCGTGCTTATCAAAATGCAACTCACCGTTTGACTGTTTCTAAAAGTGTGATTATGAATGAGCGTCGTTTGGAATTCGCTCTTGAAGGGCAACGTTATTTTGACTTGATCAGACAAGGTATGGATGTAGCCAAAGCGGCTATTGACAATGTTGATTCGGATTCTCAGTTTAATGTGACTTTCAGATCAGAGACATTGGGTTGGTTCCCATTGCCTCAGTCTCAAATTGTACTTTCTAACGGAGCAATGACACAAAACCCAGGTTGGTAATTTTAACTAATAAAACAAGAAACTATGAAACGTAAACTATATATACTGATAACAGCAATAGCTCTGGGATCACTTTTTTCCTGTGAACCTGTAGAAGATCGTGATAGCCTTCCTGCTATATCATTAACCCCGGAAACACTTAAATTTTCGGTAGTACAAAATCCGGAGAAAAACAACGAAGTAAAACTGACAAATTTAGATTCTTCGGTTATTCCGTATTGGTCATGTTCAGATGCAAATGGAGAACTGGCACATTATAATACAAATGAACAAACAGTTTTCTTCCCATTTGCCGGAAATTACACAGTTAATTTTACTGCTTTTACACGTGGCGGTGCAGTTTATGCAAATCCAGTAAATGTAAAAGTAGATGAAAATGATTCCAGTTATTTCTCAGATCCAAAATGGAACTTACTTACTAATGGTGTAACCGGAAAAACTTGGGTTATCAATTTTGTGACAGAAAGTCCTTTTGCTTTCGTGCCAGCTGAATATGTTAACACAACAGTTGGTGGTGGTAGCTGGTCTTGGTTTCCAGGAAGTGTAAATGACGTATCATGGTCAGGAATTGAAGTAAAAGATTGGGGAGAAGTAACATTTGATCTTAATGGAGGTTACAATGTTTCGGTTACTCAAACTTCTTTAACAACTGGAAGTCATGAACAAACTACAACCAAAGGAACTTATACTTTTCAAAGAACAGACGATTTTACAAATGACCGTTTGATGCTTAATGGTGGAATTCAAATGTTGCATACTAATGCATATTACAATGAAACAATGTCTGGATTCTCCTTTTCGGATGTTCGATTATTGGAGCTTACTGCGACTTCATTGCGTTATGCTATTATTCGTAATGACGGTGTTCAAGTGGTTATGAATTTGATTCCAAAAACGGCAAACTAGATTATTGGTTGATTAAAGGATTGAGTTAGTAAAGTTTTTTGGGTTTTGAAACGGGGGTAATATCAAGAGTCAGGAATCATACACTACTCTTGATAGCATTCCCAAAACAAGGGATTTACTGTTTTAAAGCAAAGAAAACTTATAACTGAAGTTATAATATAAAGTACCGGTAAGTGGTGTTATTTAAACACTTATCGGTACATTTATAATACTTTAAACACCATTGTAATTTTAAGAAAAATGAAAAATTTAAGCAATTTTATACAAACGTTGGCACTGTTGGGAATTACAATTTTAGTGATGTCCTATATGGGGAAAGAAAAAGGAACTGTTTCCAATTCCAGAAAAACGGCATTCAATTCAGGTTGGAGTTTTCATTTGAATGATAGTATAAAAGACAAAGATACAATCAGTAGTTCTACAGTTTGGAGAACATTAAACCTACCCCACGATTGGAGTATCGAAGGAAAGTTTGATGAAAAAAGCCCAGCCGGATATGGCGGAGGTGCTCTTAACGGAGGCTTGGGATGGTATAAAAAAACATTTAAAGTTGCTTTAGAAAATAAAGAAAAAATCACCTCAATCATTTTTGACGGTGTTTATAAAAACAGCCAGGTCTGGATCAACGGTCATTATCTTGGCAAACGCCCAAATGGGTATATTGGTTTTCAATACGACCTTTCTCCATATTTGAATTACGGAGATAAAAACAATGAGATTATTGTCAGAGTTGACAATTCAAAACAGCCCAACTCCCGTTGGTATTCCGGTTCCGGGATATTCAGAAACGTATGGTTGGAAACAACAGATAAATTACATGTTGAACAATGGGGAACTTACATTACAACCCCAAAAGTAGCTGCTGAAAGTGCTTCGGTACATCTGGAAACTACTATTAAAAATCAATACGGCGCTTCAAAAAGCGCAACCATTCTAACTACAATTTTCAAAAATGACACTAAAGTAACTTCGGTTACCCAAAATATAAGCATTGAAGCAAATGCAAATCAGATTCTGAATCAAGATTTAATCGTTAATAACCCGATTTTATGGTCTGATGAAAAACCGGAATTATACACGGCGGTTACAACAATCAGCGTAGATAATAAGATTATTGACCAGTATAAAACCAATTTCGGAATCCGAAACTTTAAATTTGATCTTAACAAAGGGTTTATCCTAAATGGAAAACAAGTCAAAATCAAAGGTGTTTGTATGCACCATGATTTGGGACCGTTGGGTTCTGCAATCAATACACGCGCCATCGAACGCCAGTTGGAAATCCTGAAAGGAATGGGTGTAAACGGCATTAGAACTTCACACAATCCACCAGCTCCTGAGCTTTTGGACCTTTGCGATAAAATGGGTTTCATTGTTATGGACGAAGCTTTTGATATGTGGAAAAAAGCCAAAACGAAATACGATTACAGCCTGGATTGGGATAAATGGCATACCAAAGATTTACAGGATCAAATTCTTCGCGACCGCAATCATCCGAGTATATTTATGTGGAGTATCGGAAACGAAATTCCGGAACAATGGAGTGATGAAGGTCCGGTAATTGCCAAAGAATTATCAGCAATCGTAAAAAAATTAGACACCACAAGATTAGTAACAGCTGCAATGAATCCTGCCGTTAATATGAAAATTGATGAAGTAACATTGCAATTTGAAAAAAACGAAACCTATTTCAATAAAATAGCAGCTTCTGGTGCTTTGGATATTATCGGTTACAATTATGCTCATCAGACTTTTGAACACCATCAAAAAAACTTTCCAAATGTGCCTTTCATTGCAACCGAAACGACTTCGGCTCTGGAAACACGCGGTTATTACGATGCCGTTTCGGATGTCGTTAAGAAATGGCCGGTAAGATGGGATCTTAAATTTACAGACGGAAATCCGGGTAATACCGTATCTGCTTACGATCAGGTACAGGCGCCTTGGGGTTCTACCCACGAAGCGACTTGGAAAGTGATGAAGAAACACGATTTCCTTGCAGGAATGTACATCTGGACGGGCTTTGATTATATTGGTGAGCCGACTCCTTACGAATGGCCTTCGATTAGTTCCTATTTTGGAATAGTGGATTTGGCAGGTTTCCCGAAAGATGTTTATTATATGTACCAAAGTGAATGGACTAATAAAACGGTTTTGCATCTTTTTCCGCATTGGAACTGGAAAGAAGGACAGAACGTAGATGTCTGGGCATATTACAATAATGCCGATGAGGTAGAATTATTCTTAAACGGAAAATCAGTTGGAATTAGAAGTAAAAAAGGAGACGATTTGCACGTAATGTGGAGAATTCCTTTTCAAGCGGGAACATTAAAAGCAGTTTCCCGGAAAAACGGAAAAACAGTTTTGGAATCCACAGTCAAAACAGCCGGAGCACCAGCAACTTTAAAATTGTCTGCAGACAGAGCAACCATTAAAGCCGACGGTAATGATTTGTCTTTTGTAACCGTGGATATTACGGATGCCAATGGTGTGCTTTCGCCAAATGCCAACAATGAAGTCCAGTTTTCTTTGAAAGGAAACGGGAAAATAATCGGAGTCTGCAGCGGAGACCCTGTAAGTCACGAATCCTATAAAGCAGACAGACACACTGCTCTTAACGGAAAATGCCTTGTTGTGATTCAGGCAGGAGACAAAGCAGAAAAACTTGAGTTGACTGCCAGTGCCAGTGGCTTGAAAAGCAATACAACAATAATTACTGTTAAATAAAGAAAACTAGAATAACAACTTTAATTACTTCGGCTTTGACTCTTTCTCCTTTGCTTCGCCAGTTCGCTGGCGCTCGTGTGGAGAGAGTTGAGGTGAAGTTTTAAAACAAACAAACAAACAATGAAAAGAAGACAACTAATACCGTTATCCCTGTTTATGGTATTTGGATTTTTTGTGACTCCAAAAGGATTTGCTCAAATTCAAAATGCTGATGTTTTGAACGCACCGATTGATATCAGCAAAGATTTTCAGAATTATTTAAACACCTTTTATTTTGCTGACGAGCTTACCAGTTTCGATCCTGCGACAGGAAAAGGAACTATAAAATATTTGCGTTACAATTATCAGACACGCCAGGCTTTCAACAATATGATGATGAAGCCGGGTGTAGTTCCTGCCAATGAATTTCCAGCGACGGAGTATGCAGTTTCACCTGAATTGCCTTTCCAGATTCAGTTTGTATCGGATCGTTCTATCCGAATCAAAACCACTTCCGGACCACAATTTCATCCGGAGGCAACATCTTTGATGCTTGTTGACGGAGTGGCTCCAAACCACCCTGAATTATGGAAGTCTTCCAAAATCGAAGGAGGTTATAAATACACCAGCAAACATGGTTCTGTTGAGATTTTGTCAAAACCTTGGCACGTAAAAATTTATGACGAAAAAGGGAAGTTGTTAACGAGCACCCTTCATGACTCTGATTTCAAAAACACCTATACACCAACCCTTCCGTTTTCGTTTGTTCGCAGAAACAGCGATTATTCCAGAAGTATGGGAGCCGCTTTCAGCTTAGAACCGGACGAAAAGATATTTGGTTGCGGGGAATCATTTACCCAATTCAACAAACGCGGGCAAAAAGTAGTTTTATGGACAGATGATGCCAATGGTATCCAAAACGAAACCATGTACAAACCGGTTCCGTTTTACATGAGCAGCCGCGGTTATGGCGTTTTCATGCACCATTCTACACCAATCACAGTTGACTTTGGAAAATATTTTGGCAGTGCCAATGAAATGTACATTGGTGATGATGAAGCCGATTTGTTTTTCTTCATCGGAGAACCAAAAGAAATACTCGATGAATATACCAACTTAACTGGAAAAGCAGCTATGCCGCCGCTTTGGTCGTTTGGTTTCTGGATGAGCCGTATTACTTATTTCTCTGAAAAAGAAGGCCGTCAGGTTGCAAAAGATTTACGCGCCTATAAGATTCCAACAGATGTAATTCATTTTGATACAGGATGGTTTGACGTAGATTGGAGAAATAATTATGAATTTTCCAAAGAGCGTTTCCCCGATGCAGTAAAAATGATGTCGGATATGAAAGATGACGGTTACCATGTGTGTCTATGGCAGTTGCCTTATTTCACGCCAAAAAATACCTTGTTCAATGAAATTATGGAGAAAAATTTAGCTGTTCGTGACCGTAAAGGAAATCTTCCTTATGAGGATGCAGTGCTGGATTTCTCAAACCCGGCAACTGTGACTTGGTACCAAGGCAAGCTGAAACATTTGTTCGATCAAGGGGTTTCTGTTTTCAAAGTGGATTTTGGAGAAGCAGCACCACCTGATGGAATTTACAATTCAGGGCGCACTGGTTTCTATGAGCACAATTTATTTCCGTTGCGTTACAACAAAGCGGTTGCTGAGATTACTCAAAAAGAAAAAGGTTATACTTTGATCTGGGCAAGAAGTACTTGGGCAGGAAGCCAGCGTTACCCATTGCACTGGGGCGGTGATGCCGAAACAAGTAACGGAGCAATGTCTGCCGAACTAAGAGGGGGACTTTCATTAGGATTAAGCGGATTCAGTTTCTGGAGTCATGACGTGGGAGGATTTGCAACTAAATCTCCGGAGAATTTATATAGAAGATGGGCACCGTTCGGGATGTTTACTTCGCACGTAAGAAGTCACGGTGAGCCTCCACGCGAACCTTGGTTGTACAGCAAAGATTTCTTGGAAGGATTTAGAAATGCAGATAATATGCGTTACGAATTAATGCCTTATATCTATGCACAAGCCAAAGAAAGTTCTCAAAAAGGATTGCCGATGATGCGTGCTTTATTCCTTGAATATCCAAATGACCCGGGTGCATGGCTGGTAGACAATGAATATTTGTTTGGATCAAGTATGTTGGTTGCTCCTTTATTTGAAGAAGTTACAGAAAGAGATGTATATCTTCCGGAAGGAACCTGGATTGATTACCAAACAAAAAAAGTATACCAAGGCGGATGGCATAAAATCAAAGCTGGAGATATTCCAATCGTGGTTCTAGTCAGAGACGGTTCAGCGATTCCTCATATTGGATTGGCACAATGTACCAAAGACATGGACTGGAGCAAATTAACGCTGAAAGTTTATGCAACGGATGCTACGAATACAGCAACTGCCAAAGTATTCCTTCCTGGAACTGACACGGTACAAACAATTACGGTTTCCAAAAAAGGAACCAACTTTGAACCAGCTTCAAATCCATTAGCCGGAAAAACCACTTTTAAAACGGAGTGGATTAAATAGATTAAATTAGGTTAGTTCTTTAATCGGGGCTATAGAATATCTAGATCCCCGATTAATTATAATGAAAAACACAAAAAAGATAAAATGATGATGATTAAGAAACTGATATTGCCAGCTCTGTTGCTGTCTATAAGTATAGGTAATGCTCAAGGCAAAAAAGCAAAAACCTATGAACTGGCTTCTCCGGAAGGGAAAAACAAAATCCAGTTCCAATTGGTTGACAATGCACCTAAATATGCTGTTACCCACGGAAAAATTCAGGTGATCACTCCATCTGACATGGGGTTTTTGCTAAAAAACAATGAAGATTTAAGCAAAAATTTTGAAGTTGTAAAAGTGGAGAATTCTACTTTCGACGAAACTTGGGAACAGGTTTGGGGTGAAAAGAAAAATATTAGAAACCACTACAATCAAATGGTGGTGAAACTTCAGCAAAAAAACGGAGAAAAACGCAAATTGGACATTCAGTTCCGCGCTTATGATGACGGTATCGCTTTTAGATATGTGTATCCAAAACAGGAAAAGAAAGACAGTGTTTTCATAATGGATGAAAAAACAACTTTCAACCTGAAAGAAGACGGAAAAGCATGGTGGATTCCTGCCAACAGAGAAAACCGTGACGAGTATCTTTTTAAAGATGCTCCGGTAAGCACTCTGGATACAGTTCTTACACCGCTGACTATTGAAAGCAAAAGTGGATTGGCATTGAGTTTTCATGAAGCCAACCTAAAAGATTTTGCCAGTATGACTTTGGTGAACAATACCGGAACTCAATTAAAAAGTGATTTGGTGCCTTGGGCTGACGGTGTAAAAGTGAGAGTAAAAGATGCTTTTACTTCTTCTTGGAGAACGCTTCAAATTGGTGAAAGACCTGGGGATTTAATCACTTCTTATTTGATTCTGAATCTTAATGATCCAAATAAATTAGGGAAAGTAGATTATTTTAAACCTTATAAATATTTTGGAATCTGGTGGGGAATGCACATCGGAAAATACACTTTCTGGGAAAGCGACAAACAAGGAGCTACAACCAAACGTGCAGAAGAATATATGGATTTTACAGCCAAAGAAGGTTTCCATCATTTGCTGATCGAAGGCTGGAACAAAGGCTGGACACCAGCGTGGTATGAAAACAAAATGCACATGTTCAGTTTTACTAAATGTGCAGATAATTTTGATTTAGAAAAAGTAGTTGAGTATGGAAATAAAAAAGGCGTAGCACTTATTGGGTATCATGAAACAGGTTCGAACCTGATTAATTACTTGAAAGAAGTTGATGATGCTTTTGCTTTGTACAAAAGATTAGGAATGCACTCGGTTAAAATCGGACACGTGGGTTCTAAATTAAACATGAAAGAAAATCACTTCGGACAATTTGGGGTGAATTATTTCAGATATATTTTAGAAAAAGCAGCTCAATATGATTTGGCGGTATTGTATCATGAATCAATAAAAGACACCGGAGAGCGTCGCACCTATCCAAACATGGTTTCAAGAGAAGCTGCTAGAGGACAGGAATACAATGCGTGGAGTGAAGGAAATCCACCAAACCACTTAACAATTATCCCTTTTACGAGATTGCTTTCGGGACCAATGGATTTCACGCCGGGGATTTTTGATGTGGAGGTAAAACAAGGTTATCCAGGAAAAAGAGTTCACGGAACAACAGCACAGCAATTGGCATTGTACGTAACCATTTATGCTCCAATCCAGATGATGGCCGATCTTCCTGAAAATTACGAAGGAAAACCAGCTTTACAATTCTTAAAAGACGTACCAACTGACTGGGAAACTACTAAAGTATTGGATGGAAAAATTGGAGAATACATCACTACAGTTCGTAAAGACAGAAACAGTGCCGATTGGTATTTAGGAACTATCACAAACGAAAAAGCACGTGATGTATCAGTTCCATTGACATTTTTAGATTCTAAAGCTACTTACGAAGCGCAGATTTATGCTGATGCCGAAGGTACTGATGAAACACACAATCCATCAGCGGTTGCAATTTCTAAGAAAACCGTTAAGGCTTCTGATGTGTTAAAACTGCATTTAGGAGGAGCAGGAGGAACTGCCATCCGATTTAAAAAATTATAATCTGTTGGATATTTTAAACCCGACAGGTTTTTAAAACCTCTCGGGTTTGAATATAGCAAAAAATATTGATTGTCTGCTGTCGTATTAACAGGCAGCTCCAATTTCAATTTTAATGATGAAAAAAGTCGTATCCTATATTTTTCTTCTGTTGTCTGTAGTGTCGGTTTTGGCACAAAAAAAACAGCAGTATCCTTTTCAGAATCCAAATTTGGAAACTGAAAAGCGTATTGGTAATCTATTGTCTTTAATGACACTGGAGGAGAAAATAGCGGTATTAAGCACAAGACCGTCAGTTCCCAGATTGGGAGTTGTCGGTACCGGCCATGTAGAAGGATTGCACGGTTTGGCACTGGGCGGTCCTGGAGAATGGGGAGGAAAAGGAAAAAAACCGATTACTACAACCACTTTTCCACAGGCCTATGGTTTGGGTGAAACCTGGGATACCGATTTGATTCAGAAAGTAGCACAGGTTGAAGGGTATGAAGCGCGTTTTGTTTTGCAAAAATACAATCGCGGAGGCTTGGTAATTCGAGCGCCAAACGCTGATATTGCCAGAGATCCACGTTGGGGACGCACCGAAGAAAGTTATGGGGAAGATGCTTTTTTTAACGGAACCATGACGGTTGCTTTTGTAAAAGGACTTCAGGGAAATCACCCCAAATATTGGCAGTCGGCTTCGTTGATGAAACATTTTTTGGCAAACAGCAATGAAGACGGAAGAACATACACTTCATCCGATTTTGATGAACGTCTTTGGAGAGAATATTATTCTGTTCCTTTCAGGATGGGTGTTGAGGAAGGCGGTTCACGCGCCTTTATGGCGGCCTACAATAAAGTAAACGGAATTCCGGCGATGGTGCATCCTATGCTGAAAGAGATTACTCAAAAAGAATGGGGACAAAACGGAATTATCTGTACCGATGGAGGTGCTTTTAGATTATTGCTTTCGGATCATAAATATTATTCAGATTCCTATTTGGGAGCGGCAGCAGCAGTCAAAGCCGGGATTAACCAGTTTCTGGATGATTACAAAGAAGGAGTTGACGGAGCGGTTGCAAAAGGCTATCTCAACGAGAAAGATATTGATGAAGTTATCAAAGGCAATTTTCGGGTGATGATAAAACTGGGGATGCTGGATGCCAATACTGATAATCCGTACTCAAAAATAGGAACAGGTAAAGATACAATTGATCCTTGGAAATCCGAAGGCCACAAGAAACTGGCCTTGGAAGCAACATTGAAATCCATTGTTTTGCTGAAAAATGATCCAGCTATCGGGTTATTGCCTTTGCAAAAAGAAAGAATTAAAACCATAGCTGTAATTGGAACACATGCTGATGAGGTGCTTTTGGACTGGTACAGCGGAACGCCTCCTTATGTGATAACGCCTTTGCAGGGTATTAAAAATAAATTGGGTTCGAATGTTGAAGTTTTATATGCCAAAAACAATGCAGACGGGAAAGCAGCAGCTATAGCCAAAAAAGCTGATGCTGTTATTTTTATCGCAGGTAATCACCCGGTTTGTAATGCCGGTTGGGCAGATTGTCCCGTGCCGAGTGAAGGGAAAGAAGCTGTTGACCGTCAGTCGTTGACATTGGAACAGGAAGATTTGATAAAAATTGTGTATCAGGCCAATCACAATATGGTTGTAGCGCTTATCAGCAGTTTTCCGTATGCGGTTAATTGGACCCAGGAACATGTTCCTGCAATTGTACACATGACACAAAACAGTCAGGAATCGGGAACCGCTTTGGCCGATGTATTGTTTGGAGATTATAATCCTGCGGGAAGACTGACTCAGACATGGGTAAAGGACATTACAGATTTGCCTGATTTACTGGATTACAATATCCGTAACGGAAGAACCTATATGTATTTTCAGGGTAAACCTCTTTATGCTTTTGGCCACGGATTGAGTTACACCAATTTTGTTTACAATTCGATAGCTGTCAGTAAGGAAACTTTAGAGAAAAATGCAGCGATAACAGTTTCGGTCTCGGTTACGAATTCAGGAAAAAGAGACGGGGAAGAAGTAGTGCAATTGTATGTAAAATCAATAGATTCAGCAATTGCGCAACCGATAAAAGCGTTAAAATCTTTTCAGAGAATATTTTTGAAAAAAGGAGAAACTAAAGTGGTTAATCTGATTTTAAAAGCCAAAAATCTGGAATACTGGAATACCGGGAAGAAACAATTTGAACTGGAAAAAGGAGCAATTGAAATACAAGTTGGAAGCGCTTCAGATGCTATCCAGCTGACCAAAAAAATAACCGTGAAATAATAAATTTAATGAAAACATATACCTCATTACTGATCATTTTACTATCTCTGATTAATGCCAATTTTTTCGGGCAGCGGGCAAATGCCCAAAATACGGCAAAGAGTGATAGAATTATTAAAGTGGATTATAATAAATCTGCAGGAAAGCTCAATACAATGTTCAAAGAATGCATTGGTGCCGGCCGTGCCAATGAAGGTTTACGTGCCGATTGGCAACAACAGTTGGCTATGGCTAAAAAAGAATGTGATTTTAAATACATTCGTATGCATGGTTTATTGACCGATGATATGGCTGTTTACCGTGAGGACAGTAAAGGAAATCCTGAATATAACTACCAGTACATAGATGCTTTGTATGATTTTTTATTGAGTATCAATGTGAAACCATTCGTTGAATTAGGGTTTATGCCATCAGCATTGGCAAGCGGAAAAGAAACTATTTTTTGGTGGCGCGGTAATGTCACTCCACCAAAAGACTATAACAAATGGAGTGATTTAATTAAAAACTTAACACAGCATTTCACAGAACGTTACGGAGCTGAAGAAGTAAAAACATGGTATTTCGAAGTTTGGAATGAACCCAATCTTTCACCAGGTTTTTGGACAGGCACTCAGGC
>Ga0208398_100211_pt1 | contig 49359 bp, 41 predicted proteins | sample LakWasMe79_HOW10_2_FD_183905 | JGI IMG/M metagenome (GOLD analysis project Ga0208398, IMG submission 183905) | Freshwater sediment methanotrophic microbial communities from Lake Washington under simulated oxygen tension - Sediment Metagenome... | ecosystem: Environmental > Aquatic > Freshwater >...
TGCGTTATATGGAAAACAATAAACCGCCAATTAGAACTATTTCTCCGGGGAGAGTTTTTAGAAATGAGGCTGTTTCATCACGTTCACACTGTATTTTTCACCAAGTAGAAGGTTTGTATATAGACAAGGACGTTTCCTTTGCCGATTTGAAACAAACGCTGTTGTATTTCACCAAAGAGATGTTCGGGAAGTCAAAAATCCGTTTGAGACCGTCCTATTTTCCTTTTACTGAACCAAGCGCCGAAGTTGATATTTATTGGGGTTTAAAAACCGAAACCGATTACCGTATCACCAAAGGAACCGGTTGGTTGGAAATCATGGGTTGCGGAATGGTTGATCCAAATGTTCTTAAAAACTGTGATATCAATCCGGACGAGTACAATGGGTTTGCTTTCGGAATGGGAATTGAGCGTATCGCGATGTTACTGTACCAAATTGGCGATATCCGTATGTTTTATGAAAATGATGTACGTTTCCTAGAGCAATTTAAAGCAAGTATATAATTTATAATTTAAGCAGAAAGTCAAAAGTCGAAAGTTTCAATGTTTGGGACTTTCGACTTTCGGCTTCTTAACTTTTGACTACAATGAAAAAAGACATCACCGTTCCAGAAGTAGAAAATGTATTCCTTGCTGCCGTTCAAGAATGGAGCGACGATTTTATGGAAAAAGTATGGTATGCTTATCTGATAAATGACAGTGACTTCCAGCTTGACAGCGTTATGGTAGTTTCCAAAGCCTTTGGAACTATCGATGGTGAAATGAAGAAAACGTCTTTGCTGCGTCACGCTTTTATGGAAGTTCCAGCCGTTTCTGTGGTAAAAATTGAAATGGTCGAAAAAAGCGTTTTGGCACTTAACAATGAGTTTATGGTAACCTATTTCATTGGAAACACTTTATACGATAAAAAATTTATTTTCAAAGCCAACAGCATCAATGAAACCGAAGTGGAGGAAGTTCCGCTACTGTTTATTGATGGAGTGATGGTAAAATAAAGAGAGAATAAAGAATATAGACTTTAGCATAAATAAAAAAGAGTCAAGACGAAATTTAATTAGTCTTGACTCTTTTTTATTTATTGCTTCTAAAAAACTTAATCCAACTCCTCAGTCAATTTCTTGAACACGGCTTTGGCTTCTTTTCCTTCGTACAAAATACTGTAAACAGCATCGATGATAGGAGTTTTGGCACCATAGCCCTGGTTGAGTTTGTAGGCACTTTTTACGGCATAATAACCTTCGGCAACCATGCTCATCTCCATTTGGGCTGATTTTACGGTGTAACCTTTTCCAATCATATTCCCGAACATTCTGTTTCTGGAAAAGATTGAGTAACCCGTAACCAATAAATCGCCCAAATAGGCAGAATCATTGATGTTTCGCTTCATTTTATGTACTTTTTTGATGAATTTTTTCATCTCGCGAATCGCATTGCTCATAATAACCGACTGGAAATTATCACCATAACCCAATCCGTGAGCAATACCCGCAGCAATGGAATAAATGTTTTTCAGCATTGCGGCATACTCGGTTCCAATGATATCGTCGGATATTTTGGCTTTGATATAATTACCGGATAAATTTGTGGCAACGATACAAGCTTTGTCAGGGTCTCCACAAGCAATGGTCAAGTACGAAAGTCTTTCCAATGCTACTTCTTCGGCATGACAAGGACCTGTAATTACACCAATATTGTAGTAAGGGATGTCATATTTGTAATGAAAATGTTCCCCTACAATCAGACTGGTCTCGGGAACGATTCCTTTTATAGCAGAAAAAATGATTTTATCTTTTAGAGAAACAGTCAATTTTTCGAGTTCGCTGTTCAAAAAAGCAGAAGGAATTGCAAATATAATGTAATCAGCATAAGCGACAGCTTCATTGATATCGTTGGTAAGTTTTAATTTTTTGTTGTCAAACTCTACCGAGCTTAAGTAATTGGGGTTGTGTTTGTATGCTTTAATGTGTTCTATAGCAGCATCATTTCGCATATACCATGAAATCTCAGGAAGATTTACACACAACATTTTAGCGATTGCAGTAGCCCAGCTACCGCCGCCAATCACTGCAAATTTTAAATTATCGGCCATTTTTTTATTAAATTTCACCAAAAGTACTTAAAAATATACCAATAACACAAATTAATTTTTTTGAAAGGCCTTGGATTTGTTGGACTTTATAAAGTTTTTGCCAAAAGAATATATTATTTATATATTTTTTTGATTTTATGCAATATTAACGCAATACTTACGTTGTAAGTCATTATAAATAAATTGTTTAGAATTTAAATATGAATATTGAGTTAGTTAGTTTTGTTTTAGTATTTTAAAAGGCGTTCATAGTGGTTAAGTGAACGCCTTTTTACTTAATACTGTTTGTTATATCAGTAACTCATCAGGACAATTTCTTTTACTTTTTCCAAAGTAATATTTTGTTTTTCTCCCAATGCTTTCCATCCTCTTTTTTCAAAACGGTCAGCAATAAAATCGGCAGTTTTCTCAATATTTTCTGCGTTTTCAGAGAGCGCAGTTTTCATGCCCATTGTATGGAAGAAAGCGATGGTTTTTTCAATAGCTTGAGCAGCAATTTCATCGTCGGTTCCGGATAAATTGAACACCCGTTTTCCGTATTGTGTTAATTTTTCTTTTTTGGTATCAAACATTACTTTATAAAGGTTGGGACCAATGATAGCCAGTGTTCTGGCATGGTCAATTCCGTAAAGAGCAGTCAGTTCGTGGCCAATCATGTGGGTAGCCCAATCACTTGGAACTCCTTTTTGGATCAGTCCGTTCAAGGCCATAGTACAGCTCCACATAAAGTTGGAAGCTAGAGCATAATCTGTTGGGGTTTCTGCCACGTCCGGGCCAATTTGAATTAATGTCTGTAAAATACTTTCTGCAATTCGATCCTGAAGAAAGCCTTCGTGTTTATAAGTCAGGTATTGTTCCATAACGTGAGTGTAGGCATCTACAACTCCGTTTTGTAATTGTTTTTTTGGTAATGATTCAATTACGGTAGGATCACAGATAGAAAATTTTGGAAATAAAGCGGAACCGCCAAAATCCAGTTTTTCATGAGTTGCAGCAATAGTCACTACCGAGCCCGAATTCATTTCGCTTCCTGTTGCCGGCAAAGTCAAAACTGTTCCAAACGGAACGACATTAGCTCCTTCTTTGAAAAGAATTCTTTTTTTAAGAATGTCAATAGGATCTCCTTCAAAAGGAACGGCTGCCGATATGAATTTCACCCCGTCAATAACACTTCCTCCACCAACGGCAAGGATAAAATCAATGTTTTGCTCTCGGATAATAGCAACGGCTTTCATCAAAGTTTCAAAATGCGGATTGGCTTCAATTCCTCCAAATTCCACAATATTGTATCCTTCCAGACTTTTGCGCACCTGCTCGTGAACACCATTTGTAAAAATGCTTCCTCCTCCATAAGCAAGAAGAACTTTTGCATTGGCCGGAATCAGTGTGTTTAATTTTTCTATTTGTCCCTTGCCAAAAACCAGTTTGGTAGGATTGTATAATTCGAAATTCAGCATGATGTATGTTTTTTTGAGAGACACTAAGTTACGAAGAAGCTAAGAATCTAAGTTTTTTAACTCACTTAAATCTTAGAAACTTAGCATCTTAGAATCTTAGTAACTTTAATTATTTTTTAGAATTCAATTGAGCTAATAATTTCTCAGCTACCAGTTTGGATGAAGCAGGGTTTTGTCCTGTAATCAGTAAACCGTCTTCGACTGCATATGCTCCCCAATCTGCTCCTTTGGAATATACAGCTCCATTTTTTTGTAACTCGTCCTCTAGAAGGAAAGGAACAATTTTGGTTAACCCGACAGCTTCTTCTTCGGTGTTGGCAAAACCAGTTACTTTTTTACCTTTTACTAAAAAGTCTCCATTTACTTTTACATTTTTTAGAACGGCAGGAGCATGACATACAAATGCAACTGGTTTTTTATGCATATAAAAAGATTCAATCAAAGCGATAGATTTTTTGTTTTCAACCAAATCCCAAAGTGGTCCGTGACCTCCAGGATAAAACACAGCGTCATAATCAGCCTGATTTACATCGGCCAATTTTTTGGTGTTTTTTAGTTTTTCCAATAAAATTTTATCGGCGTCAAATCGTTTGGTGTCTTCTGTTGCTGATGAAGGATCAGCACTTTTTGGGTCAATCGGAGGCTGTCCTCCTTTTGGAGTTGCTATGTCAATAATCACGCCTTTGTCCAATAATGCATAATATGGCGCAGCCAATTCTTCGGTCCAAAATCCTGTTTTTTCTCCTGTGTTACCCAATTGATCGTGACTGGTAACTACGAATAATACTTTTTTCATCTTTTTGTTATTTTGTTTTTGCGCGGTTGCCATAAAGCTTCCCACGGTTAAAGCTAGAATAGTTAATACTGCAATTTTTTTCATGATTTAAATTTTTAGTAGAGCAAATTTATGACGAATATGGTATTAGTAAAAATAATTTAAATTATGTTTGTGATAAATTTATTTATATCATGGTTAATCTTGAATGGTACCGGACGTTTAAATCAGTGTATAAAAACAGAAATTTTTCTTTGGCTGCCAAAGAATTATTTATCAGTCAACCCGCTGTTAGTCAGCAAATAGTGATGTTGGAGGCACATGTAGGTTACAAGCTTTTTAACCGAAAGTCCAAAGGGGTTGAACCAACAGAATATGCTAAATTACTCAATAATCTGATTATCGATGCTTTAGACCGATTGGAAAATGTAGAGAACGGATTTAGAGCCAAAGCTTTCAATGCCAAACGATTACTTTCAGTGGGTATTTCAAAACATTTGATGAGAAGTATCGGGAGTGTATTGGTCGCAAAATTTGATTTTATTGATTTTACATTCCATAATAATGATGCGCTGTTTGATTTGGTGAATACCAAAAAATTGGATTTTGCGATTGTAACCAAGAAGTTTGACACTTTTGATACAATTCAGAAAAAAGTCGGTGATATCAAACAAATTATTGTGGGATCCACCGAGATTGATTCTTCCGGATTAAAAACTGCAATTAAAAATAAAGATTTTACAGTCGCGGAAAATTGGCTGAATGACCAAAAATGGTACAGTCATGATGCCGGAATTCCGCATATTAAATTATTTTGGCTCCATGTTTTTGCCAAAAAAAGACCTTCGATTGTGGCGAATTATATAATCCCTTCCGAATACGAAATGCTTGAAATACTTAGCAAAAATACCGGAGTTGCGATTACTTGGAACGTTAATGCGAAAAATCTGATTCAGGAAAACAAACTGCAGTTGATATGGAACAGCAAAGAAATGCCAAGTACTGAAGTGTATCAGTTATCTGGAAAAAATAATAATCTGAGTGCCGTTTTTCAGGATATAAAAAATGAATTGAAAGGGGTTTTAGAATAATTACTTTCTATAAAAATTATTATGATCGATGTATTCCCAAACTTTATTAGGCAGTAAAGGCTGAACATTTTTCCCTTTCTTCACATTCTCCCGAATAAAAGTAGAAGATATTTCTACAACTGGAGCATCAATCAAATGGATTTTAGGATGATTTTTTAAATCTAAATTGTCGGCTTCTGATGAAATGCGCGGGTAAACGTAAATGTTATGGTGTTCCAAAATAACTTCGTAATTCTTCCATTTGTGCAACGACTTTAAATTGTCTTCGCCCATAATTAATGAAAACTCATGATTAGGATATTTTTCCTGTAAATGAACCAGCGTATTTACAGTATAATTGGGTTGTGATAATTTGAACTCTATATCCGAAGGTTTTATTTTTTGAAAATCTTCTGTGGCAAGATAAACCATCTGCAGACGGTGATAATCGTCGAGTAAAGTCGCTTTCTTTTTTAACGGATTATGTGGTGTAACAACCATCCAAACCTGATCCAAATCGGCGTGTTCCGCCATATGATTGGCAATGATAAGATGTCCAACATGTATGGGATTGAACGTTCCGAAATAGAGACCGATTTTCATTGACTTAGTAACTGGTGATTAGTAAAAAGTAATTAGTTTTTGAGGGTTTTCGAAAAAGCATTAATCATTTTTGATTCTTCTTCTATTTGACTTAAAATTTCTTTGTACAAAGTTTTGTTTGTTATAAAGCCAAGTTCATTAGCAATTAGTAACTGAGTTTCAATTTCAAATAATGAGCCTCTTGAAATATCTAAAAAATGACTAAATGATTTATCTGTATTTCTTCCATAACCTTCAGCAATATCTGAAAGAATAGATACTGAAGCTCTTTTTAATTGACTAGTTAGGACATATAATTCTTCTTGCGGAAATAATTTTACTAATTGATAAACTAAACTGACTATCTTAATACCTTTTTGCCAAATCAATAAATCTTTGTACGATTTTATTTCACCCATTTTTAAACTAATTACTAGTAACTTTTTACTAATTACTGTTTCTTTACAAAATCCTTAACCAATTGATGCGCTTCCTCAAGAGCAACTTCCAAATCATAATTCTTGATAATCACATCAAATTGAGGAGCAGTTGCCAATTCTACAGAAGCCTTTGCGATTCGCATATTGATTTTGTCTTCGCTTTCGGTGGAGCGTTCTTTTAGTCTTCTTTTGAGTTCGTCGACACTTGGAGGTTTTACGAATACCGCCAATGTTTCTTCAGGGAATTTATGTTTGATACGTAAACCACCGGCAACATCAATATCAAAAATTACGTTTTTGCCTTGCGCCCAAATGCGTTCTACTTCACTTTTCAGCGTACCGTAGAAATTGTCGCGATACACTTCTTCCCATTCGACAAAATCTTCCGCACGGATATGGTTTTTAAACTCTGCCAAAGACATAAAGTAATAATCTTTTCCGCTTACTTCTTCTCCACGAGCTTCACGCGTTGCCGCCGAAATAGAAAACTCTAAATTCAGGTCTTCCTGTTTTAATAAATGTCTGACTATAGTGGTTTTCCCAGATCCTGATGGCGCTGAGAATACGATTAATTTTCCTTTTTTCATTTTTTTTATGATTAGTGAATAGTAAAGTGTGATTAGCTAATTACTAATCACTTTTTACTAATTACTCTATAAAACATTCAACACCTGTTCCTTAATTTTCTCCAGTTCGTCTTTCATCTGAACGACTAATTTCTGCATCTGTGCGTGATTCGATTTGGAACCCATCGTGTTGATTTCACGCCCCATTTCCTGGGTAATGAATCCCAGTTTTCTACCGTTGGCTTCCGTTCCGTTGATGGTTTCAAGGAAATAATCTAGGTGATTCGTCAATCGGACTTTCTCTTCAGTAATGTCAAGTTTTTCAAGATAATAGATTAATTCCTGCTCAAAACGGTTCTCGTCCACATTAACTTTCAACTCGGAAATGGCAGTCTGCAAACGGTCTTTTATCGCCTGAACACGCTCCGGATCAAGTGCCAAAGCCTCGTTCATATACTGGCGGATATTTGCAATGCGCAACTGAAATTCATTTTCCAGAGACAGCCCTTCTGCTTTTCTAAAAGTTAGGATATTTTGTAATGCCTCTTCGATGGCAGTTTGGATTTGAGCCCAATCATTTTCATCAATTTCTTCGCGTTCTATTTTCATGGTATCGGGCATACGCACAGCCATTTTCATCAATTCCGTTTCATCGGCATCGGCATAAACTTCCCTCAGTTGTTTGATGTAAGCTTTTACAATCGGTACATTAACTTTGGTAGAAGTCTGTTCTGCGGTACTTTCGATAAAGACGGAAAAATCCACTTTTCCTCTCTCCAGTTTCAGGGCTATTTGGTTGCGCAAACCAAGTTCCATTTCGCGGTAAAGAGAAGGCATTCGTACATTTAAATCCAAACCTTTACTGTTTAAGGATTTTACTTCTACTGTAATTTTTTTGGTTGGCAATTGCAAAGTCGCTTTACCAAAACCGGTCATCGATTGTATCATATATTTTTCTAAAAGTGTTCAAAGATAATGAAAAAGTTCTCAGTCTCAGCGCAGTTTTCAGTCTCAGTTGTCCGTTTCCCAACGGGCTGTGAAAAGACAATTTTTAATGCTTCTTTTGTGTAACGAGATATACTCCAGAAAAAATCAGAAGAGCCGAACCGACTTTCGCAAAAGTCAAAGTGTCTTTCCCTAAACTTATCGCAAAAACAGAAGCAAAAAATGGCTGCAGATAAATAAAAACAGCAACAGTCGTTGGTTTCAATTCTTTCATCGAAAGCAGGTTCAGTAAATAAGTCAGAAAGGTGGAAATTACCACGACAAAACTTATTTTCCAGTAAATGTCAGTCGGCACGATTGCCCAGTCAACAACTGAAAATTCACTCCAGCCAAAAGGTAAAACTATTATGAATCCAAACAGATAAATCCATTTTACAAAGGTAAAAGCATTGTATTTATTCATTAATTTCTTGACAATAATCAGGTAAAATCCATAGGAAACGGCGTTGACCAAAACCAGAAAATTTCCAAGTCCTGATTGGGAACTGTCACCAATGGATTTTCCGTAAAGTATCAATGAAGCTGTTCCTATTAAACCGAGGAGGATTCCAAACACCATTCTTTTTTTCATGCGCTCTTTCATGATAATAGCCGAAAGTACGAGGACTATCATCGGGGTCGAAACCATAATTACCGCCGCCGAAATAGGAGAGGTCAGGCTCAAACCTTTGAAAAAAGTGAGCATATTGAATGCCACACCAAAAAAAGCAGCGGCTATAATCCGGGGAAAGTCGTTCAGGGCAATTTTTTCTTTAGGCATAAACAGCCAAACAAACCAGAACAAAAGCATCGAACCGCCGGCACGCAACAGAATGAATCCATAGGCGTCGATGTATTTTGGCATAACATCTTTGGCAATGGTAAACGTTATTCCATAAATTATGGAGACTAAAGTAGCAACCAGTAAAGCAATATTCCTTTTAGACATTAACCGAGAGCTTTCATTACCTGAAGAATATTTTGCTGCGAATTGCCAATGTATATATGGTTATTTATGATAAAAACCGGACGGCTCAGGAAGGTATAGTGTTCCAGTATGTGTTTTTTATAATCGTCTTCGGTAAGGGATTTGTTTTTTAAATCCATCGATTTATACAATTGCGCTTTTCTGCTGAACAAAGCTTCATAACTTCCGGAAAGCTTATGCATTTCTTCCAATTCTTCAGCACTGATAGGATTTTGTTTAATGTCATGAAAAACCAAATCATGACCTTCAGGCAGTGATTTTATTATTTTCCGGCAAGTGTCACAAGAAGCGAGATAGTATATTTTATTCATTTTTTTGTATTTTCTAAATGCAAAGGAAAACATTTGATATTTAAAATGTTTAATTTTATGCAAAAATTAAAATTATGCAAGATACATTTGAAGTTGCCAGAACTGGGAGAAAAATGCTGAATTCTTATTTTGAAAATTACACATTGGAACAATTGAACAAAATACCGGAAGGGTTCAACAATAATTTATTTTGGAATATTGCCCACGTTGTGGTGACGCAGCAGTTGTTGGTTTATAAATTATCGGGGTTGCCAATGGTGGTTTCTGATGAAATGGTTGAAAAATACCGCAAAGGAACCAAACCGGAACAGGACGCTACCCAAGAAGAGGCAGAGGAAATAAAAGAATTATTGTTTGATACCCTGCATAAATTGGAAGAAGATTACAACAATGGTATTTTTGTAAATTACCAAGAATATCCAACATCTACAGGGTATGTTTTGAAAAGTGCAACGGGTGCGATTGAATTCAATAATTTTCACGAAGGCTTGCATCTTGGAATCATGATGAGCATCAGAAAGTTTGTGTAAATTTCAGAGAAAATAAAAGTTTAGGCGGTGATTGACAAAAAAATAAAAAGCAAACAATGAAATTCAATACCAAAGTAATTCATGGCGGACAACACCATGATCCAAGTACAGGAGCTGTGATGCCTCCTGTTTATCAAACATCAACTTTTGTACAGACAAGTCCGGGGAAACCTTTAAATCCGGATTATGAATACAGCCGCGCGGCAAATCCTACCCGAACAGCTTTGGAAGATGCTTTGGCCAGTATAGAGAACGGGACACGTGGATTGGCTTTTTCATCAGGACTTGCAGCAACTGATTGTATTTTACGGTCTTTTAAAGCGGGTGACGAAATCATTGCTATGGATGATTTATACGGTGGTACCTATCGTATGTTTACAAGAATTTATAAGGATTCCGGAATTAAATTTCATTTTGTAGACATGAATGATTTGGACAATTTCAAATCGTTGATTAATGAAAACACCAAAATGGTTTGGGTGGAAACGCCGACAAATCCATTAATGAAATTGGCCGATATTGAAGAAATTGCTAAAATAACCAAAGCCAATAATATCCTTTTTGCAGTAGATAATACGTTTGCAACACCGTATCTGCAAAAGCCTTTGGACTTGGGTGCTGATATAGTTATGCACTCGGCCACAAAGTATCTGGGAGGACATTCGGATGTAATTGCCGGAGCTTTAATTGTAAAAGACGAAGCTCTTGGAAATCAGTTGCATTTTCAGCAATTTGCCACAGGAGCGACTCTTGGACCGATGGATAGTTTTTTGGTATTGAGAGGAATAAAAACACTGCATCTGAGAGTACAGAGACATTGTGAAAACGGAGCTAAAGTAGTCGAATTCCTGAGCAGTCATCCTAAAATAAAAACGGTTTATTATCCAGGATTGCCCGATCATCCATACCATGAAATTGCCAAAAAGCAGATGAGCGGTTTTGGAGGAATGGTCTCTTTTACATTTGCTTCAGGCAAAAAAGAAGAGGCTGTACAGTTTTTGGAAAGACTGAAAGTGTTTACACTGGCTGAATCGCTGGGAGGTGTAGAATCATTGGCTAATCATCCTGCTTTGATGACACATGCATCAATTCCAGAAGACAAAAGAAAGGAAGTTGGTATTACCGATGATTTGGTTCGTCTGAGTGTTGGTATAGAAGACGCCGAGGACTTAATAGCTGATTTGAATCAGGCACTGGCATAAAAGAAAAAATCCCAACCTTATAAAATAAGGTTGGGATTTTTTCTTTTATGTTTTTTTTTAATGGTCAAAATAATAAATATAACCTAAACCAATGAAAGTAAGCCAGTCATTTCCTTTGTTTTCTTTGTATAAATCTTTATTAGGATTAAGTCCGTCAACCCAATCCGAAGCAAAATATTGTGCTCTTACATCAAAAATAAGGTCGGACATTGATGTCAGTTTGTAACGGGTTCCAAGATTAAGCGTTCCAGAAAAAACCGCTTTGCTTTCATTAGAAAATCCATGCGGGCGCCCGTCAGATGGAATCAAATATTTTACAGGAGTAATCAAAGGATCGCCCAATTCGCCCAAAGTCGAAGTAGCAGTGGCAGTGTAATAACTGATTTGTGGTCCCAAACTGATGTAAGGATTAAAACTGCCAATTGTTCTCTCAAAATCGTGAATATGTATAAAATTATACTCAAGCTGCATTCCTAGATTAAGCAATTGTGTAGAGCCTCTCATTCCTCTGAGACGCTGCGCGAATAAACCATTCCCTTCAACCCATTCACCGTAGTGTTTTAAATTGGTTTTGCTGTACGAAAGCTCAGATCTTACTTTGAAATGCTCTTTGAAATAGTCATTAATGTTATCGGTATAGGAGAAGTTCATGTAGTCAACAACTGCAACTTGGATTCCCTGATTGTTTAAATTGTTTTGGGTGTTATCTCTTTGTCCATAATCAGAACGGAATTCAACCCGACCAGCAATTACACCTACTTCATGGGTAATTCCAAATTGAGAAAAGGAAGTATATGGCAGACCGATTAATAGAAACAGTACAAATATTTTAAGTTTGATCATAGGTAGGTAGTATATTCGAAACGGAGCAAAGATATAAAATCTACCAGAACAGAGAATAATAATATCAAAATAAAAAAAAAGGGGATATTATTCTATTCTTTACGAAAACTATATCGATTTCGTAAAAACAATATACCTTGTGTTGAATTTTTTATAAATGATTAATAAAAAGATAATTTTATTGGAATCATGTGTAAAAAAAGTTAAAATATTTGAATAAGATGTATCTTTGCAAAACTAACGGAAACGTTTCATAAACGTTTATAATTTAATGAACATGTCACAAAGTATTACAGATTTTATCGAATTGGTTGCCAAAAAAAATCCGAATGAGCCGGAATTTATGCAAGCTGTTACTGAAGTAGCTGAAACAGTAATTCCTTTCATTGAACAAAACAAAAAATACCAAAATAAAATGATTTTGGAAAGAATGGTCGAGTCAGATCGTATCATTATGTTCCGTGTAGTTTGGGTTGATGATAAAGGAGAGACGCAGGTAAACAGAGGATACCGTATTCAAATGAATTCTGCTATCGGACCGTATAAAGGAGGGATTCGTTTCCATCCTTCAGTAAACTTAAGTATTTTGAAATTTTTGGCTTTCGAGCAAACATTCAAAAACAGTTTGACAACATTGCCAATGGGTGGTGGAAAAGGAGGAGCTGATTTTGATCCAAAAGGAAAATCAGACAACGAAGTAATGCGTTTTTGCCAATCCTTTATGACTGAATTATCAAAACATATTGGTGCTGATACCGACGTACCTGCAGGAGATATTGGTGTTGGGGGAAGAGAAGTTGGATACATGTTTGGTCAATACAAAAGATTAGTAAACGAATTTACCGGAGTTTTAACAGGTAAAGGAATTTCTTTTGGAGGTTCATTAATCCGTCCGGAAGCAACTGGATACGGAGATGTATATTTTGCACAAAGCATGTTGGCAACCAAAGGAGAAAGCTTCACAGGAAAAACAGTTGTAATCTCCGGATCTGGAAACGTTGCGCAATATGCTGCTGAAAAAGTAATTCAATTGGGTGGTAAAGTAGTGACTATGTCTGATTCTGCAGGATATATTTATGATGCTGATGGAATTGATACAGCTAAATTGGCTCATGTAATGGAAATCAAAAATGAGTTAAGAGGAAGAATCAGCGATTATATTGCAAAATATCCAAATGCAAAATATGTGGCAGGAAAACGTCCTTGGGAAGTAAAATGTGATGTTGCTCTGCCTTGTGCAACTCAAAACGAATTGAATGAGGAAGAAGCCAAAACACTTGTTGCGAACGGATGTATCTGTGTTGCCGAAGGAGCTAACATGCCTTCTACACCGGAAGCTGTTCATGTTTTCCAAAAAGCCAAAATTTTATTTGCACCTGGAAAAGCTTCTAACGCAGGTGGTGTAGCTACTTCAGGACTTGAAATGTCTCAAAACTCATTGCGTCTAAGCTGGACTTCAGAAGAAGTGGATGAAAGATTAAAAATGATTATGAAAGATATTCACACTTCATGTGTGAAATACGGTACTGATGAGACTGGTTATGTTGACTATGTAAGAGGAGCCAACATTGCAGGATTTGTAAAAGTGGCCGATGCAATGCTTGCTCAAGGAGTGGTATAAGAATATTAGAATTTAGATTTAACATTTAAGTTCTTAAATAATATAAAATGCCTTTTTTCTGCAAAGATTAAAGGCATTTTTTTTGGTCATAAAGAACTGAAATCAAAAAATCTAAAATCAGTATCCCAATTCTAAAATCTCTATTTCCTTCCTTTGTGTTATATTTGTGAATCAATACCGATTCAATGCAAAAAAGGCTTCTATATCTATTTTTTTTATTTGTACTGCAAATCACTTTTGCCCAATCCAATTTGTCCTGGCAGGGATATTTTTCATACACTCAAATCAAAGCCGTTTCCGAATCGCCAACGACTCTTTTCGCTGCTTCTGAAAATGCATTGTTTTCCAGAAACAGTAATACAAACATCATAAAAACCACAACCACAATAGATGGTCTTTCGGGTGAAACCATTACGGCACTTTATTACAGTCCAACGTTTAATAAAACGGTTGTAGGCTATCAAAACGGACTGTTAATTGTGATCAATGAGGCAGATGGATCAATGCTCAAAGTGGTCGATATTATTAATAAAAATCTACCGGCAAACATAAAACGTATTAATAGTTTTATGGAATTTGGAGGAATCCTCTATGTCTCCACCGATTTTGGTATAGTACAGTTCAATTTAGCCACGTCCAAGTTTGGTGATACTTATTTCATAGGTGATAATGGTGCCGAAATCAAAGTCAGCCAGACAGCCATTTACAATGGATTTATTTATGCATCTACTTCAAGCGGCATCAGAAGGGGTGATATGGGCAATCCCAATTTAATAGATTTTAGTCAATGGCAAATGATAAATACAGGTGCCTGGTCAGGAATAATGTCTTTTGGCACCGAATTATATGCCGTAAACACAGCAGGCTATGTTCATAAATATGATTCGGGTTTGAACACTTTCAATGGATTTTTGCCATTATCAGAAGCGACTGTTGATTTTCGGGCGACCGCGGATTATTTCATCATAACGGCAGCCAATACCGTTTTTATTTACAACAAACAGATGGTATTGCAGTTGCAGGTAAATAGAAATCAAGTTCCGGATATCAATTCAACTTTTAGCTGTGCTACAGTTATTAAGGATGAAATTTATATAGGTACTGCTGAAAACGGATTGGTTACAACTTCACTTTCCGGTGGTTCAACTTATGAAAATATTACACCCACCGGACCTTCCCGAAACAATGTTTTTGCCCTGCAAGTTACTCCAACACAGCTTTGGACTGTTTACGGAGATTATGATATTGAATACAATCCGTATCCTTTGGACGATTTTGGGATAAGCAAGTTTTCTTCTTCAGGCTGGTTAAATATTCCTTTTGATAAAGTTTTTGGAGCCAAATCAATGTCGAGGATCACAATTAACCCAACCAATGAAAAAGAGGTTTACGCGAGTTCCTTTTTTTCAGGTTTGTTAAAAATTGAAAATGATACTCCAACGGTTTTATACAATCAGACCAACAGTGCTTTGGAGTCATTGCAAATTAGTCCGCCTGATCCCAATTATATTGACATCAGGATTAACGGAACAGCATTTGATAAATCCGGCAATTTGTGGATAACGAACTGCAGAGTGGTAAATGGTTTGAAAATGCTGAGTTCCAGTGGACAATGGAAAAGTTATGCAATGGATAAAATTCTTTCGGCTCCATCAGAAAATGATTTTGCCAAAATGGTCATCGATAAATATGGAACCAAATGGATAGCATCTAATAAAAATGGTGTAATAGGATTTAACGAAAGCAGTAATACTTTCAAAAAAATTACTTTTGGTGAAAATCAGGGAAATTTACCCATTCAAGATGTTAGAACAGTTGCAGTTGATAATAAGAATCAGCTTTGGATAGGAACAACCAAAGGTCTGCGGGTTTTGTCTAATGTAAATGATTTTCAGACAGAGAGTCAGTTGACCACTGAGAGCATTATTATTTTAGAGGATAATCTGGCGCAGGAATTACTTTATGAGCAGTTTATAAGCGATATCGAAGTTGACGGAGCCAATAATAAATGGATTGCCACGGCAGATGCGGGTGTGTTTTTAGTTTCTCCAAACGGGCAGGAAACCAAATATCATTTTACAACCGATAATTCTCCACTGCCAAGTAACGTGATAAACGACATCAGCATCAACAGCAGTACCGGTGAGGTTTTTATAGCGACAGCCAAAGGATTGATTTCTTTCAAAGGAATTGCCACTTCGGCCAGTGAGAACCTAAACAATGTGTATGTATACCCCAATCCTGTCCGTCCGGAATATCAAGGCACGGTTAAAATAAACGGTCTGCTCAATAAAGCCAATGTTAAAATAACAGATGTGGCTGGCAATCTGGTTTACGAAGCCATTTCCGAGGGAGGAAATATAGAGTGGGATACCACTGCTTTCGGGAAATACAAAGTTGCATCGGGAGTGTATATGATTTTTGTTTCGGCTCAGGATGGAACTGAAACCAAAGTCAAAAAAGTGATGATTATAAGGTAGTCGGAAATCTGAAAGTCGAAATTTCAAAAGTCTTAAATTCTAAGAATTCTAAAATTTAAAATTGCAAGTAAAAACCAAAGCCATCGTAATTTCGGCATTAAAATTTCAGGAGAAAAGCCTGATTGTAAAATGTTTTACTTTATCCAGCGGATTGAAGTCGTACTTTGTCCGTGATGCTTTTTCGTCCCGAAAGGCAAGCCAAAAAGCAGCTTATTTTCAGCCTCTGACGATCATTGAAATTGAAGCCGTCCATAAAAACAAAGGAACCTTGGAGAATTTCAAAGAAGTGAAAATCGCTTCTCCTTTTCATTCGATACAATCGGATATTTTTAAAAGCACGATTGTTTTGTTCCTTTCCGAAATTCTGCACCATTCGATACATGAAGAAGAGAAAAACGAGCCACTGTTTACTTTTCTGGAAACGGCTTTGCATTGGCTGGACGAGCATGATGAAATTTCCAATTTTCATTTGATTCTAATGTTGGAAACCACAAAATATCTTGGATTTTACCCTGATACTTCGGATATGGATATGCCTTTTTTCGAAATGATTGAAGGTGTTTTTACTCCTTTTCACGCCGTTAGTTCATTGACAGAACACGAAACCCAATTGTTCAAAAAACTAATTCAGCTGAAACTCGATAACGACCAAAAAATATTTCATGTCATTGAAAGACAATTGCTCTTAAAAATTCTAATCGATTATTACAGTTTTCATCTCGACGGTTTCAAAAGACCAAAATCTTTGGATGTTTTGAAAGAGGTTTTTTCGTGATTTTTTTAAGTTTTTAAGTCAGTTGATTTTATAGTTGGATGAAAAAGAAGATGATCTAAATTCAGTTGATGTTAGAGAATTATATTCATAATGGTCAAAAAGGATTACTACGAAAATATAAATTATTAAAAGCTATTAGGAATTAGAAAATAGTTTAGATTTGTTTTCTAATTCTTACATCTTAAATTTATGAGACTTCTTTCTTTAAGCCTATTTCTTTTCATTTTTATTTGTTTCTCTATGCAATCACAAAGTTATCGAACGAGTAATATAATCGTTGATAAATCGACTATGTTACCTTTGGGTAGTGTGAATGTATTTAACGAAAGTGATAATTCCGCAACGAACGAGGATGGCTTATTTTCTTTTGTTTCAGACAATAATGAAATCAATTTTAATTTATTAGGCTACATTCCGATAAAAACAACTTTTGAAGGAATCAAAAAGCAGGACACCATTTTTATGCAGGCAAAAATTTTTGAGTTGAAAGAAGTTCTTGTGACTAATTTAGAACCATACATGAAAAAAGTGTTTGATAAAATGGGGAGTAATTTTATATCAAATTATACATCAAACTTTTTTTTGAGAAATGTACTGAAAAATGACAATGCTATTGTTAAGCTGCAGGATGTTTACGGTAAAAGAAACAAAAACAACAGCGAAAAAAATAAGACAAAGATTGAAATTTTGAACATGAGGAAAGTTAGTCTTTTTGAGAAAAAAAGTCATATAGATTTAAAATTTCCAGATTTTAATGAATATTTCAATTCTCCATTTCCGGCAATTGATAAAGTTACTTTTAAAGAAGTAGATTGTAATGATGCGGATCATAAAAAAATTTTATTTGAGGCAAAAGAAAAAGATGGCTGGGGGCAAACTAGCAAAGGTTACTTCATTATTAATCGGAATGATTATGCGATAGTTGAATTCTACATAGCGATGCTTGATAATCCGGAGGTTGTGCCTTATAAAAAATTTTTGATTTCAGGAACACAATATAGAACTAAAGAATACAATAGACTTTGTCAATTTAAAAAAAATGCAGCTTTAAATAAATATTATCTGAGTAATTCAAAACTTGATAGTGAAGTAGAGGTGCTATCTGACAAAAAAACAGAAAAGACATTTTATTTTAAGCTAGTGATGGATTATTTCGTAACAAACAGTCCAACAAGTGAAGATATAAATTCTAATTTTCCTGCGGATAAAGATCTATTCAAGGCTAAATTTTCTTATGCAGAAGATTTTTGGATGAGTCAAAACCAATTGCCTTTAACGAATGAATTGAAAGATTTTTTGAAGCGGGTTTCTGAAAATAAGGAGAAGAAAAAAGAATTTGAGATAATCGGAAATTTCTAAAAAAGGATTTAATTATTTATGAGGGTGTTTTAAAATCTTTGGATGTTTTGAAAGAGGTTTTTTCGTGATTGTTTTTTACCCCGTTTTGGAAACCAAAGTTGCCGTAATGAAAAGTTTTTCTTCTTTATTGTATTCTAATTCAATCCCCTTTAAAATGTGTTGAGAATCAATTACAGTGGTGTTTTCGTCTAGTGTTTGTAAACAAGCAAAAGCCATTGCTGACACTATTTGTGCACCATTGAGTTCATAATTTTTGGCTACTATTTCGAGAATATTGTTGTCTTTTAGTTTTGTTTTTTGAGGCATGCAATTTTCCCATAATTGCAATCGTTCTTCGGCTGTTGGCTTGTTAAAAGGAATAATGGAATTGAATCTTCTTAAAAATGCATCATCGATATTGTTTTTAAAATTGGAGGTTAGGATGACCAATCCATTGAAATTTTCGACTCTTTGCAATAAATAACTCACCTCTTGATTGGCGTATTTATCATTGGAAGATTTGGTTTGTGTCCGTTTCCCAAACAGCGCATCGGCTTCATCAAAAAGAAGAATCCAGTTTTTGTTCTCGGCCTGTACAAATATTTTTTCCAGATTTTTTTCGGTTTCACCAATGTATTTGGAAACGACTTGGGATAAACTGATGCGGTATACTTCTTTATTGAATTCTTTACCCAATAGCGTGGCGGTAAGTGTTTTTCCCGTGCCTGAAGGGCCATAAAAGAGGCTTCGGTAGCCAGGAGCAATTTGTTTGGCCATTCCCCAATCATGTCGCAATTGTTCTTGGTGTTTCAGCCAAAGTTTGATTTGCTTGATGTGGTCCTGGGTATTTTCATTTACAACTAAATCTTCCCATTCCATTTTGGTGGTAATTTCCTGAGCAGGAAAGTTGGTTCCGAATTTTGGTTTTAATTTTTCACCAAAAAATAAAAGATGGATTATTTCAGGAGGTAAAATAATACGGCCGCTCATCATGGGTTCTCCTTCTTTTACATCTTCCAGAAATAAAATATTTTCTTTCGAAAACCAATGTGAAGACGCAAACAACTGCTGTATTTCCAACCGATAATTAATATCCTCTCGTGCCAAAATATATTGTACTGTTTCGCCTGTAGGGAGCATTCCTCTGTGATTATCCAATCGGATACCTCCCAGTTCCGGCAGTTCTCCGCCATCAGGATAAACTTCTTTTATGATTTCGTCAAAAAAATGAGGCAGGATATTTGGGACTAATGCCAAAAGTAAAATAACTGCTTCTTCATGGGTTGTCTGCCTTCCTAAAGCTTCCGAAAAGGAATTCTCGAAGTTATAAAGCACAGGTTCTTCTTCGTTTTCGACAAAACGAAGCGACTGGATGAGAAAGGATTTTAGTGTTTGAAATGGCATAAATCAATAGTATTAATTTGGTTTAAAACTTATAATTTTTAATCATCATCATTTTTGTTCATAATAACCATCACCAGCAATATCTATTGTCTCCGTTTTTGATACTGCAATTTTTGATGTAGTATCTTTTTTCAATGAATTAGTCGTCGAATCCATATCATATTGTTCTATTTTTATTTTCAATGCTTTAGGAACAGCATCTTCCTTTGTCTTGATGTCTTTTACTGTACTATTATCAGCAGCAGCAATTGCTGTTTTTCCTCTGGAATAAATAGCGGTAACTTCATAGCGAAATATTCCTGGCTTATTAGGGTCTGCAGGATTATGAATGGCATTTTTCAAATCTTTCTCGTATTTGGAATAATGGACTGCTGTATTAAAAATGGCGCCTGGTATTGGAGTGTAATTTGACCAACTCCCCGGCCCTCCTAAATTATTATTTAACAAATGGCCTTTTACATAAAACACACCGTTTTTATATCCTCTTTTTTGAAGAATGTTATAAGCAGGATTTGAGTTGTCACTTGTTGCCTGACTACCCGTTGGATGATTTTTCGTAAGTGGGTATGCAATCATTTTTTTTCCCATAACCCCGCCTCCTACGGATATGGTTTCAAATTGAATTTTTGACATGGGTATTTCATTGACAGCAAAATATTTTGCGGCAATTTTTGTAATCTTATCAAGAAGACCATTTAATTTATCTTGATTGTCTTTAATTTTCGATTTTCTGTTTGTTTCACTTAAACCCGATACATCTTCATTCAAAATATCATTCACTTTTGCAGATAGCTTTTGGACTTCAGCTTTTTCGTTCGGTTTTGTTATTTTTTTTATATAGGTTTCAAAAGTCATTTTGTCACTTGCAATCATAAGTTTGGGTTTGTCTCCCGTACCCTCAAAAAATAAAGAATGGTTATTTCCATCATTACCTTTAAATTCCTTTTTTAAGCCTACCCAGGCAAGTAATTTTTTTACTCCTTCTTTACCTGCTTTGAATAGTGTTTTCACCACGTTTCCTGCTTTTTCAAGTACCCAGTCTATGGCTTTATTGACAGGAGCCTGTATTTTATCAAGCAAGGCCTGAACTTTTTTGCTTAAATCTCCTAGCCCCAGTAATCCTGCCAAAAAGCCGATGGCTATAGGGACTAATTTGGCTAGCGAATTTTCAACAAATGTGGCAGCCTGAGTAATTTTGCCTGCAACAATCAGCGCGGTGCTGTCAACAATACTGTTTATCAAATCCAATATTCTTTTGGCATTATTGATAAACCAGCTGATGACATCATAGATAAGTTTGCATGCTTTTATAAAAGCCCCAACAGGGTTAAACAAACTGATGACCCAAGTTATTCCAGCCTTAATCACGGTTTCAATAAGCATGTTTTGTATGGCATCTACGACCATAACTTTGAGGTCGCCTATTTTTTCTTTGATGTAATTCCACAATCCTCCAATACCTTCTTTTCTGATTATTTGAAATATTTCAAAACCTGTTTCCAGTGCAGCGACGACAGTTGCTCCATACATTTTTGTCGCACGAACCTTAATGTTTTCCCAGGTCAGACCAAAAACGGACATAATAAATTCAAAAATTCCGGTCAAGTCCCATTGTTTAGGAAATTTTATCGAAGGAGGCATGTTGCCCATCAGCCATTCGAAGAATCCTTTTTTGAGGTGTTCCAATGCGTTTTTGCCAAAATTTTGAAAACCCAAAACAATTGCATCCAGCAAATTGGATAGAAAACCAATAGGATCCAGAATTATTTTGCCGACAACATCTGCTACTTTTGCCAAGATATTCAGCAACAGATTTTTCATCTGGATTATGGCCTTTATTACTCCGACAACAGCATCATAGGCGCGTTCGAGCCAGCTTTTGTTTTCTTCCTGAATTCTGTCAAATGTTTCTTCCAGTTTGGCAACAGCAGCATTAAATTTGGTAGTAATACTTTGTTTTAATCCTTCGTTGGCCTCATCAACTTTTGAGTCTAATTCTGAAAAACGTTCGGTGGCGTGGGTAAACACATCACCGGCAATTTTTTGAGTGTCCTTGTCCTGATTATCCCAATAATTTTTTGTTTTTATTTTTCCGTCATCTATATCTTTTGTGGCTTGGCTTAATTCTCTTTCAACAAAATCACCAATTTTTTGAACCACAGGTGCCAGTGAATTGATAAAATTATCCTGTTCTTCAATAAAAACTTTTTTAATGTCTTTAGGAATACCCTTTGCCCAATTGACCAAATCGTCAAACCAGCTGGTATCGGTTCTTTCTTTTACATTTTTTTCAAAGGCTTTGTTGGCAATATCCAGTGCTTCATCAAAATCTTTGTTTACTTTTTCGGTGAGGTTTTTAAGTCTCGTTTCAACCAAAAGTTTAGTATCATCATAAATTTTATTCAAATCGGTTGCGACTTTGGTTCGAACCTCTTCTTCTTTTTGTTTTTTAAGTTCTTTGTTTTTATCTACCTGACTTAATTGTTTATTTCGGACAGCGTTCATTTTGGCCAGACCTCCCAAAGTGAGGGAGTTGGTACTTAATTTTGTTGCACTGGCAATTGGGTTGGCTAATTTTAAATACTGCTGGTGAGTATCAGCTGCTTTTTTCTGGCTTTCTTTTTTTTCTACCAATGAATGATCAAAAGAGGGTTCGTTTCCGTTCTGAAGCTGTTCTTCAGAAATATCATTATTGGCCAATTCATTATCAATTTTTTGGGAATCAGCAGAGAGGTCATTGTCCTGTGCTGTTTTTAGCGGTGGTGCAAACCCCGGATTGGAAACATTGGGATAGGCACCAATATCTTCTTTTGGCAGAGGTGTCGCAGTTTTTGTCACAACACTGGCTTGGTCAGGAGCAGCACTCACTGTGTTTGCCAATTCTCCGTTTGTGTTTTGTTTTTCTTTTTCCAGAGAATCAGTAATACTTTGCTGTGCCTTGCCCATTTTTTCAGAAGAGGTTTGGTCTTTTTCCATTTCCTCTTTGTTTTTAGGAATCACTTTCTTGATATTTTCCAAAATAGCGTCAGAGAATTTTTTGGATTCAAATCTATTGACTGTTGTTTTTGCTTCAGCCATTTCTTCTACTTGATTCTTCTTGGCTACGCTTGATTTTTCCAGTGCAGGATTTATAGAAACTGCTTTTTGCATTTCCTCTTTTTTCTCCTGTGCAGTACCGTGTTTCTTTTGTGATTTTGCGGTTTTTACAATTTTGGCTTTTTGAATATCGAGTATGGAAGCTTTTTTTAAATTAAGAACAGGGTCAGCTTCGTCAATTTTTTTTGCTTTTACAGGGAAAGGCACAGGGTCAGTCTCTTTCTTTTTTTTCTTGATTGCAGAAGGAAAGAAAGGCACCGTTTTTCGCTGTGGCTTTTTAGTAAGCGCTTTAAATACAGGTCCTGTTTTAGCCATTTTGTCCGATAATTAAGCTGTTAATTCAGTATAATTGTGTGCATTAATTCCAGTAGCATTGTAAAAAATCTTCCATCCACGGAGTTTTTATCATTTCGATTCCCCAGGGCAATTGAGTTAGTAAAATATCAACACCTTCCTGTTTTACCCAGAGCTCCAGTTTTTCACTTTCAGTCAAAAGGATTTTTCCTTTTCTTTTCAAAAAAGTTTCCCGTAAACCGGCAATGGAGGTGTCACCCAGAATTTTCCAGTATTCAATAACAGCATTTAATAAGCTTTCGCATTTTTCAATTTCTTTGGGAGTAATTTCCAGTTGGGTATTGACTACATTTTCTATTGGAAAACCGCACAAAATCTTGTTTAGTACCAATTCATTTTCTCCTATTTTTGTTTCACCGTTAATTAAAAATTGGGTTAACAGAATTGCTTTATGCTGACTGATTTTCGTAGTCCAAAGGTCATTTTTTGTCAAATCCAGTTGTTCAAATAAAGATTTCAAAAAAGGGTGAAACAGTATCAAGCCCGCATTTTCAACATAAATCAGATTATCTGCTTTTGAATGCGGGGTTTCCAATTCTGTTCTTTTTTGAATTTCTAAAGATTTTGTTTCTTCAGTTATTGATTCTGTTGTCAGGCTTAAAGGATTGAGGGCATTCAGAAGAATGTTTAAAAAAGCAACAAAATCATTGTTTTGCAACAGAATATGTTTTTTACGAAGGTTTTTTGCCTCGTTTAACAATTCGTTTAAAGTCAATAACTGAGCGGTTTCTATATCCCAATATTCAGAGGAGACAGTTTTAACAGTCTGATAAAAAGTTGTACTTGAGGTTGCTTTTTCTTTAAAAAAATAAAATTGCCAGGACATAAATTCAATCCAGCTTTCTATTGCTGTACTGGAAAAGGAATTGGGTTTTGATGCCAGAGCAAACTGCAATAACGCTATGAATTCCGATTGTGATTCATCAATTTGAGAGACAATTTTCGATTTAAACTCTTTTGGAAATGCATTTATAAATCGGATCAGCGCTTTTGGATTTTCTATAAATGTCTCTTTTAATTTTTGAATAAAAGAGGGGTTAACTTCCAATTCTGCAATTAAATCTTCTAGATTTTTAACCAATCCATTTTCGGGAATAATTCCTTTTTGTAAAAAATCAAAAAATAAATTTTCAATAATTGTTTCTTTTGTAAATACGACTGGAGAATTTTCAATTATTAAATGGTTTTGTTCTAAATTTTCAAAATGCAGCCTTAGGTACGATTCAATTTGTTCCAATGAATGCGCCACAATTTCTTCTCTCCATTTTTTTCTGGAAAGGGTAGGAAGAATTATTTCCAGTTTGTCAATTTTCCAGGTATAGTTTTGAAAAGAATAAAGGTTTAGCAACAGTTCGAGTTTTGGATAGAATTCTTTTTCCAACAATGGCAGAAGAATGCGTTGCACTTCTTTCCCAAAATCGAGAGAAGTACAGCTAATATCCAGTGTATGTTGTTGGATTAAGTGCATTTTTTAGTCAATAATTAGATCATTATCTTCAAGGATACTGCTATAAGCTTTATTTAAATTTTCCTGCATTTCTTTTGTAAAGAATTTAAAATTAAACGTATTCGGTTTATATGAAAGAGTTACAGATGTTGAAATATGACCTGCCTCAGGCACTATAATATGAACGCCTTTCAGGTTTTTTTGGTCTTCGAGCAATCCAACCCCGATAACGGTCATTGGAAAATCAGCCCGGTTTGCTGATGCATTGTTATCATTGACTCCGCCTGGAACACTTGTAGAGGAGCCGTCTTTATATTCTGCTCTGAAGAAGGGAACCATAAAAGTGAGATACATTTGTTTCTCATTGATGTTGGGCAAAAAGGATTGCAGAATTTTATATTCTTCGTCTTTTAATGGATAAAAAATCCAATCAGGACCGTTTTTATCATTGTCTTGTGCGGGGTCTTTCAATCTGGCTTCGGTGCAGATGTACATGGAGCATGAAAACTTCTCAATGCCTGTAAAATTTACTTTTATCGTCGCAAGTTGTTTGGTACTAAAAGGTTTGCTGACATTCCCAAAATCAAAACCATTGATAGGAGTTACCGGTTTGTCTGAGAATTCCAAAATGTCTTTAAGAATCTTGTTGGTGTCAACGGCAGAGATATTTCCTTTCGCAATAATTTTGCCGTCTATTGCTGTGATTATTTCTTGTTTGGTTGCCATAGCTTTATTTTTTTAAAATTATTTTCATATATGTAAAAATTATTTGTCAGCGGTCATATATGGTATCGCCTTTTTATTTATTGGTGTTTGCTTACGCAAACTTGTTGTTAATGGCGATTTCTAAGTATTAAAATCGTCATTGTTGAAGTCTTCTTTTCCAAAATCCCCAATTTCTGTTTCTGTATTTCCGATAATGATATTGATATTGTTTCCTTCCAGACTTTGAATATAGGGCAGGAAAAAATCGGCCAAGACTACTTTTTGCGGAGCAGTATTCTCGATAAGTGTTAAGGGCTCAAACTGAAACAGTGTTGTAATATTGGTTAGGAAAAATTCTTGCAAGTGTGCGGGATAATTGGCAGAGAGATTTTGTTGAGCCACTTTTATCAAATTGGCTTTGAGATTCTCCGTTTCATTTTTACAATCTTTGAGTGCATTTGCGTCATAGGAATCATTATACCCGAATTTGGTTTTATTGTATAAAACGCTTTTGGTAAGATCATCTTTGATTGCTTTTGTTTCTTCAACAGTTCCAAAAGAAAAACTATCGGTATAATTTTTTATGGAATTAAGGAGAACCTGATACTTTGGAGCTGTTTGTTGAGGTTTGAAAATCGTAGTGTCCGAGTAAACCAGAATAAATGTGCCTCCTACCGAAACTCCCGCATGGTGTTCCATTCCTTTGTTTTTTTGTAAAAAGGAAGACAAAAACAAATCCTTGAAACTGGTATTCCATCTTTTTACGGCTTCGTCATAAATCACGGTAAAGGAATCTTCCAGAAATAATTCGTTGATTTGATCCAAGTGATCAATTAAGTCTTCAACTAGAGCTGATAGATTTGTTTTGCCCCATAACAAACAAAAACGATGAAACAAGAAGAGAACATTTAAGTTTTTGAAAATTTCATAAAAGCTTTTGTAATTGGGTAGAAACTCACTTAAATCGTCTGTAAGCAATGTTTTTACTTCGTTCAAAATGTTTTTAAGAGAAGTAATCGTGGCATCGGTCATGATGGTTTGTGCGACAATCTCTTTTTTGTTTGAAGTAATCCAATTAATGACAAATTCGGTAATATTGTACACTTTTTTTCGAGCCAAATCATAATCGACTTCCAGATCTGACCAATCTCCTTGGTGCTTTGTGATGTCTACCTCTTTGCCCACAAAATCGACGGCATTGAGCGCAATTGTTTTGAATGGCAGGTTGTAAGTGTCTTTCAAAGAAGATAATTCGGTAAGCACTTCCAGATAGTTTTTACCGATATGACCTTCAATTCGTAAAAAATTATAAGGTTCCAAGTCATACAACAGCGGTTTTTTGACCCATGGCAAATCAGTATAATTAGGTTTTTCAGATTGATAGGAAAGGATTTCGTTGGTTTTGTTTTTTATTGTTTTATCTGCATTCCATTTTTTATTTAGTTCTAAAAAGTTGGAATAATAATACGGAATCGATTTTTTTGACAAATGAGTTTTGCCATAAATTGTGGGTGTGATTCGGATAACAGTATCAGTAATCGACCAAGATTTTATCAAAAGTACCAATCGTTCAAACAAAATATTCAGTTTGTTTCTAAGGAGAATTTCTTTGTCGGTATTGCCCGTTTTTATAAAAGGGGTTCTGAAATTATTTTCCAAATTAATATTTCCCAGAATAATATGAAAGGGAAACTGGCTTTCGTCAAAACAGCAAAAAGTAGGATTCTGATTCTGGAAATCTGCAATTTCATTATACGCAGAAACGATATCAGCAATCCAGTCGCACACATATTGAATTTGTAATTTGTCTTTATTGGCGTTGATGGTTTGCAATAATTGAGTTTTGCAATTGTTCAACGCTGAGAAGTCGGAAGTTGATTTCAGGACATTTTTATTGGTGTTGTAAATAGCGTTTATTTGATTCGAAAGCGTAGTCAGGAAAGCATCATCATACCAATTTTTGAAGCCATCAAGGACTTGCTGACCTGTCACCAAATTTTTGAAAGGAACATTATATCTGGGAGTCACTAATTTTTGGGATGCCTTTTTTAAGTCAAAGCCAAGCAACAATAAAGGAGCAATATCTGAATTTTTTATAACCAAAGGTCTTACCGTAAACTCCAGTCTTTTGCCTTTGTCATCACAATTGGTATTGACGCAGTTTTTTTCGTCAATTAGTGCGGTTTCTAAAATAAACAGAACCACTTTATCATTAAAAAAACCATTTGGAATTGCAGTTTTTAGAGGTTCTGTAGTTGAAGGTTCCAGTAATTCAATAGCATTTTTGAAAGGCACATATTTTGACCCGTATTTCAGCATTGGCTCCAAGAAAGGTTCTTTGCTGTAATTGGCTCCTAGAAAATTAGCAGAAAGTTCAAGATCATGGTAAAATGTAAACAGTTTTTCCTCCCAGTTAATTTCATAACCCAAAGAAGTAACAGCTGTTCCGCAACCTATTTTAATCTGATTGGGTTGCGGGTGTGAAATTTCTAATCCACATACAATTCCCATCCCTAAAAGTCCAGTTCTGGACAAACGGTCTTGTTCCTCAAGGTAACTTACAACAGTATTGAGATGTTTTTGACTTAGGACTTGATCTGCCTCAAAAACGGGATATTTGGAGTTATTAAATGCTTTCATATTTGTAAAATTTATTTATTAGAGGTCAAATATGTTATCGCCTTTTTATTTATTGGTGTTTGTTTGCAACAAACTCGTTAATAGTGGCGATTTCATGATACTATTTTTAAAGTGTTCCTAATGCTGTATTTCCTAATAATATGGGGTTGGTAATTTCACTCAAATGACAATCGAATAAGTTGCCTTCGGGGTACATGGTGTTCAATTCATTTAGAGCGGTTATCATTGCTGCATGATGGAGCAAGAAGCTGGATTCGTCTTTTGGGAGCAGTGTTTTTGAACAGTATTTTATTCTAAAGTAGCGGTAGTTTTCGAGCCAGTTTTTATAGGCTTTTTGAAACTGAGCCATGTCACTTGCATTTACCCAGCATATTTTCAACAACACATGTGCCGGGGCTTCCTGTCTAAAAATTTTCTCCGCATATTTTCTAAAAGTCAGGTTTCGAAAACGGGTTAAATATCCAGGCAAAACGATGGTAGCTTTGAAAGAATAAGGGTCATTATTGGCTTCCTCTTTGCAATCATCCTGTAAACAAACGGTGAGTAAATCACTGTCTTGGTTGGTTGCTAAAAAAGGACGAAGTAGCAAATGTTCAATACAATAAAAATTTTCGAAAGTTTCATTCAAGACTTGTAGTAAGGAATTGTAATAATCGTGTGCGCTTTCAAAGGATGCAAACGGTTTGTCAACCTTGGCTATTTTAGTAGCATCTTTTTCAAGATAGAGGTAATATTTGGTACTGGCTTTATGAATTGTATAGACATTGGGATCAAAAATATGTTCCTGAAGCCAGTCCCATTTTAGTGTCAAATCAGTTCCCGGGTTTTGAATTTTAAAATGGATAACTCCAAGTTTTGTAGGGATTGACAATTGTGACTGCGGACTGTCATCATTGGCAATATCTCTTAAAATAATGTCATTAATACCTAATAATTCAGCGGTACGTTTCTCGTAACCGCCTCGAGAATTGGAACCCCAAAAATCAGGCGGAGTAAGGGTATTTGGATTTATGTAATCCATTCCTAAGCCTCGTTTACTGCTGATTTCGGGATAGTTATTGATGAAATTTTGTTTGTCCTGTATTAAATCTTCAAATTGAAAACTAAGTTCGCCCAAGCCTTTTGCATCTTGATTGACTTGATACATCATAAAAACATAGTCATTGAAGCTTTCTCCAAAGCGTGCCATCAAATGGTCTAATGCTCGGTTTCGACGATCGTAGAAATCAGTTTTGTTTTCGTAAATAGTAATTTGGTCGTCATTTGGAATCCATAAATTATCCTCAAAAGATTTAGCGTATAGTTCTTGGGAATAAAATTCTCCTCCAGTCCAATCGTTTTTAGAAAGAAACTTAGGGAAGTACGTTCTGTCTATTGTTGTGGTGTCCAAAATATTTTTGGAGTGGTACAATTGGTTGAAAAAATCGGCCAGAATTTGATCATAAAAGTGCAAATAGCCTTTGAGCTGATTGACTTGCGCTTTTCGCAAATCCGATTCTTTATCCGATAATTTGTTTTTTCCCAAACCATAATTTTGAGGAAACTCATCTTGAATACTGTAAAATTCATCCAGTTGATAAAAAGTTCCAGACGGATAAGGCAATTCATTATTTGTGTTGAGCAGTTTGTAGTTTTTTTGTTGGGACTTATAAATTTCTATTTTTTGATCCACCAACATCTGATTGTTTTCTGAAAGCAGAAAAGGAATCTTTTTTTGGAACAAAAGTATTTTGGATTTTTGCGGAGTAAAAATTGGATTCACTTCCCCAGAAAGACTCAAACTCCACGGCTGACTTGAGCTTCCTGGAATAGGTTTGCCATTTTTGTCATAAGCGGTAAGCAAAAGATTATTGACCGAAACCACTCCTTTTACTCCCATCAGCACAGCAATAATATCCGAAGAATGAATCGCAGTTGGTAAGGAGCAATTCGTTAATTCTTCCTCTTTCAGGAAACCGTGTTCCAATTTTGGACCCAGAAATAAGTCCTCCGAATGATAGCCTTGATCCAGTAATTGAGACAATGTATAAAACCGAATGGGGGGATTTATGACATCAAACAGAGCGATCTGGATTTGAGCCATAACGTCAACTACATTGCTTTGAGGTTCTATTTCGATATCAACACAAACGCCAATTTCGATGCTTTCTATAGTCGAAAGGCATAAATAGTCCTCGGTAAAATTTCTGTTTTGATGCAGTTTTTGATATACTTTTTGGAAAGTGTCATCGACTTTGTTTTTTTTATCTTTAAAAGATTTAACCAATTCAAGATAATTTTTTGGAAGAGAAAAATATGCTAATGCTATAGCTATTTCACTTGGATCATAACAACTAATGATAAAAGTTAAAGATTCAATTCCGTTGGGAGTTTTAAAAAGAGTAAGTACTACTGTGTTGTCTATCTTCTCTATTTTTTTGCTTTTTATTTTAGAAGCTTTGCTCAGTGCCTCGAGTAAATTGGTTTTTGGATCGTTCCAAGAGTCAAATTCCGGTTTGATATTTACCTGAATCCATTGATTATGGTCTAAGAATTCAAAGTCCAAAAGAGTCGAATTCAAGTCGCCCAGAATAGGGTCTTCTTCCAGTTCCAATACGATTTTATTCAAACCTCTCAGAGGTAATTGCTGTAGAACGGTATTGTTTTTGTCAACCGATTTCAAACTCAATTTGTCTTCAACAGGATTTATATAAATTGGAATTTCATTGTCGTGCGGTGCCATAAAAACAGATGAGTCAACTGTTTTTTTGGTTGCCAAAAACCAAGCGTTGGAAATTCCGTCGATGTCAATGAGTAACTTTCTATAATCGATTTCGGTAAGAGGCGCATTAGAAAAAATAGTGCTGGCAGGGAAAAACGAATTGTTTGAAATTGCCCCGTACCTGTCGCACAAAATGTTTTTAATGTCAAAACTGCTTCGGTAACCCAATTCGGTAATAGCATAGGACAAAACTTCAAGAGTGGTTATCCCCGGATCATGAGCATTGTAATCTGTCCAGAGTTTGTGCCCCAGTTTTTCGATATATTTCATTCCTTCCTTTCTCAAGAAATCATAATCTTGAGCAGGAAGGAGCTTTCGGTCTTTTGCTATAAAATAATTGGTTTTCATACGGATCAATTATTTATTTCTTCTATAAAATGAGTCTCGTTGGGTACAAATAAGGTGAAATCGGTCATCGGAATAATTTCTTTTACCTTATAATAAATTGTTTTTACAGTATCGTTTGTGTCATTGAGAATGATTTGGTTGACTTCAAAATCGGTTATGTAATCCACGAAAATTTGATTGTCGATTAATTGTATAAGAGCTGAGGTTTCTATGGCATGGGCAAAAACGACTTCGGTATTCTCAAAAGCCCAAGGACTCAAATAAGCATTAATAATTTTTATTAATTCGGTGGCATATAAACGGGTATCGGCGCCAGGGATTTCATGGTATTTGACTTTAAATTTGACTTCTATTTTTTCCAAAGTGGGTGTTTTTACCGAAATTCTAGCGTGAGGCGACGCTATTTTGGCGATATGCTGTTGAATTTTGTTCATAATTCCCAAACTCAAAAGCGGTTTCCAGGAAATGGGATTTTGGTAATTATTGGATTTTGCAATGGGAATCAAAGTGATGTAACCCGCCGAAACATTGGATATGGTTGTAGCGTTATAATGGTAATGATTCAAGCATTTTACCCGATGCACTTCGGGAAATTCGTCTAGTATCAATCGTTCATAATCCCATGAAGTGATGGCTCTTTTTTTATGTCTCAGCCTTTCGCTCGAGCGTTGGTAAAGCAACAAATCGTCTTCTTGCTTTTTTCCTAAAAAGGAAGCATACGGTTGGGTTACTTTTTTTATGAAATCAATAGGTTCATGGAATTTTAAGATGGTTTCTTTGGGCGTATTTTCAATAAAAACACTGCCATTTTGCTCAAAATCGGTTAGAACTGCTTTCAATGCTTGAGTATGAACACCAATAAAATGACAAATAGCATCGGTTCGATCTACCGCTATTTTTATCCAAAAAAGAGATTTTTCCAAAATGGTAGTTTGACTAGTATCAAATTCCGGAATCGTCAATTGTACCAGTCCAGATTGTGTGAAACCATTGGTTTCATCACCCATTTCGTGAGGGCCAATAGGAGTCCATGAATTTTGATTTAAATAAGACCATTCTACAGTTGCCGGTTCTTGTCTTGGGTTGGCAGTTCCTTCTGCTAGTTGGATTAAAAGCGATAATCCATTTTTTGGAACTACTTTTTCAAATCCTAAAAAAAGCTCACCACCAAGAGGAGCATCATGAGGAAATTTGGAATCATATAGTTCATCTTTTTTGTACCCAAAAGGCAAAATATGATACACTTCAATCGGGTTGTTTGACGAACTATTATTGTAACTATCGGAAACATAATATTGTAAACTAATGTCATTAATAGTAGGGGCTACAGGTAGAACAACGGTAGTTTTTTTACTCTCGGTAATAAAAGTTTCAAGAAATTTTTCCCCTGCAAAATCAGTGTCGTTCAAGATAACTTTTGCATAGCCCGATACGCTGGAAGAGTTTGGCAATGCGTTTTTTTCCTGGTATTCAAGGATTGGGTTTGTGTTTTCAATTTCATAATTAAAAGTTTGAGTATTGGTCCACAATCCATCGATTAGTTTTTCTGTTTGCAAATCAAGGCCACTGGCAAAATAAGGATTTATATTAAGTGATAGATTTGCATTTTTTTTGACAAAAAACTCATTACAGCCAATGACAAAACCATTGCCGTTTTTTGGAAAATCGCCAAAAGGTTTGAAAGATTTGCTGGTATCAACCAATCCCGTGTCTGTACCCAAAACAAAGTTTTTTAAACCTGAAACATAAACGTAAATATCCAGCTGTGTTATATTGATTTGTTTAGCGCCGTCTAAAGAAACTATTTTTAGGACGGGATAGTCGGTTTTTATATTTATACTATCGTGTATTTTGGGATCATGAGCAATTATTTTTTTTTCGGATGCTAAAATTTCTAGATAGATATAATTGTCATAGTAGTAACCAGAATTGATTTCAATGACTTTTTTTTCGCCAGTAATAAAAAATTTATAGAGGGATAAGTCTAAAGTTTCATCATTTATTTTGAGAATAATCACTCTGTAACCTCCGCCCAAGAAGAATAACGGACTGGCAATAAGCAAGCCGGTTTCTACAGTTGTGGCTGAGTCCGAAAACACATTGAAAGACTTATTCTGAGCATTTGCTTTTATAAAATCGGATTGTTTCCAAGGACTTGTAGAATCTTTATAATGACTTAAAAAAGAATTCAATTTTCCGTCATTAATTCCTTGGTCTGCAGTTGCAGTATAGAATTTGTTTTTGCCCAATGAATTTTTGCCCGCAGGGAAAATGCTTCCTTTTGGAACTAGGACCGATTTTTCGGGAGTGGGTTCAAGAACAAGATGTACATAGTCAGGTCGTGCATTTGCTGGTTGTATTTGTAAAATGTCTCTGTAATAAAAATCAAGATGCCTTTTTGTAAACTCATTGAGTTGTGTTTGTGCAATTCCCAGAAGTTTCAAAAATGAAAGGTATAATGTAAAATGAGGTTTATGATTGGAGTAATTTTCCAATTGATAGGCAATACTTTCGCCGGCAACTTGTTTCCAATTGTGAATTAAACCAAACAGTTGTTGTACGGTTTTGTCAAACTGGGAATTGGATATTAATGACAATGGATTGTTACTTGCATTTATTTTATCATTTAAATCTTTTATTTTTTGAACAAAATAAGGCTTTGTTCCCTGCAAAGTTTCTTTGGCCAAAATGATTGAATCCAGAACATTTATTTTTCGGTCAAAATCTAAAAACTGACTGTCTATGGTTTCAAAATAGGACAAAAGGATTTTTTTTTGATCTGAGATGACTGTTGAAGCTTTGACTTTTGTTTTAGTGATTTTGTATTCTTCCTGCAGTTTTTGTACGTCCCATAAATACAGTTGAACAAGAATTACTGTTGATTCCCATTGAAAAAAGTTGGACCAATTGCCGTCTTCCACATTGGTGTCATTGTAGAATTTTATATGAACAGCTAATTTTTGGGCAAAGGCAATAAAATCAATTTCTTTTCTTTCATCAACAAGAAAATAATCGGGTTCGAGGGCCATCAAAAATCGCTCTTCTTGGGTAGTTCCCATTCCTTGGTGAATTGATATGTTTGATGAGCAATTGTCCATTTTTTTATTTTTAGTATAATAGTTCAGAAACAGAAAGCACTATTTATTTTATGTATGTTCCTTCTTCCAAATAAAAAGGATATACATAATTCTGTCTCGAGTTTGTGGTTCTTATCGTGTAATCTATTTCTAATTTTATCATTCCCTGTGATGTTTCTTCTGATGCAAAAGAGACATTGTTGAGGTCTATTCTGGGTTCATATTTTAGAATCGCCATTTTCACAATCCCTTTTATTTTGGTAAGTAGTGTTACGGTTATGTTTTCAAATAATAAGGGAGAAAGATTACACCCAAAATCAGATCTCAAAATGCGTTCGCCGAGTTTTGTTCCCAAAAGAATTTGCAGACTTTGGTTAATGTCTGTCACTCCATCGACTGTTTCCACTGATCCGGAAATAGGATTGAATGTGGGTGGAAAACTCCAGCCTGTTCCTATAAATGTTTCGTCGTTCATATTTTCTAGCCTCCTATTAAAACTGTTGGACATCCTAGTATTATTGTTCCTCCGTGTGCTGTTGAATCTCCCATTCTTACGGCCGCTTTTCCACCGATGGTTACGGTTGACGAGCCTTTTGTAATGGAATCGGGCGGGCCAGAGCAAACACAATTGTCTCCAACCACAGCCGCAGGCATTCCACCTATAAGGACAGTAGTATTGCCACCCGGCAAAATAGGTCCGCCAACATGAGGAACTGTTCCGGTTACGGATGGACAAACGTGCATGTCGGTTACTCTTGCTGCTGCTGGCATATTAGTTTATTTTTATGATACCTCCTTTTAATTCCATGTTCCCGGATGCATTGACACTGCAGCCCATTCCGTCAATTTTTACATCTCCGGAAGCTTTTACAATAAAGTCTTTGCTACTTTCTATTGTGATTCCATCTTGGTTCATAGTAATTTTATTTTTGTTTTCATCTTCGAGGACAAATCCTTTTTCGTCATCGCTTATGAGGAGTTTGTTTCCTTTTTTGGTGCTTAGTTCGATTGATTTTTTTTCATCATCCAGAATTATTTTAGTACCTTCTTTGGTCACAAAACCTTTCGTATAATTTTCTTTTTTTACGGGGAAAGGCATTGCTTTTGCACTGCTGTAAAGACTTCCCAAAATAATCGGAGTATCTGGATTATTACCCAGGCAGCCCAATATGACTTCATCATCCACACTAGGAATAAAATAACTTCCCATCTCTTTTGAGGCATTAAGAGTAGCGAGTCTGGCCCAAATCCCTTCTCCTTTTTCAGAAAGTGCCGGGATACGCACTTTAACCCTGAATTCATTGTTTGGGTCTTCGTCAATTTGCACTACAACTCCTATCTGCAGTCCGCTTACAGCATTAATTTGTCCCATCTGTGCTTGCGGGCTGGGCGATTGCTTGCTTGCGTTTTCTGCAAATGAAGACTCCCCTTCAAATCCCAAAATGTATTCTGTTTTCCAGCATCCATTCTCGATATTGTGTTCTAGAGCACTGATGATAATGGGTTTGTTGTCTATTTTTTCATTTACATTACCGCATTTTATAAAATCTCCTGTATGCGCTTCCAGATTGCCAAAGGTTAGAATCTTGCCGTTGATAGTCTGCAGTTCGCTTTTTTTTAGAATTGCCAGCAGCATTCGTTTTACAGTAGCATCACCAATTCTAAGTTCATTAAGTTTTATTAATTTTTCAAAAGGGTTTATTGCCTCCTGTTCTTCTTTGGTTTTGATGTTTTTTTGTGTAGCTGCGTCCCAATGTTCAATAATGGCTTTCTTTAATTTCTTGGTTTCATCTGATTTTCCTGTAAATGAAAAAACATTGATACCGTTTTCTGCATAATATTTTTCTGTCGGAGGTGTCTTTAACAGGTCAACACCATTAAACTCACCATTATTTATCGAAACAAAAACCCCGACAGAATCCAGATATCCTAAAACAAAATCCCATGGCAATGTGGCCGGGTTATGCGTTATCTTTTCTTTTCCCCAATCTTTTCCAGACAATTCATCGTTGAGTTTCAGTTTTTTTGTAAATAATTTTAGTTTGTCTTCAAATGTCTGATTGTTGGCTTCGGGCTCTGTACTGGGCAAAGTCATTTCATAGGAAATGTCTTTGCATTCTATTTTTATATTGATAAAATTACCGTCCTGCACTTTTTCGGTAGCTTTTATAATTCCTTTAAAAAGTGTTTTTTTCTCCTTTTTAACGGTAACATTAAAAGTGATTTCATCGCTTTCCTCCAAAGTATCGCTTGGAAAAGTTTCTTTTTTATCGACATCTCTATTCGAAGCAATGAAAGTGAATTTTGCTGTAGGGATTTTATTAAGTTCAAAATGTACATGCGCTTCTTTGAGTAAAGTATCCAATCCGCTGTTTTTCCCCTTTTCCTCGTCTTTTTTTTTAACCAGAATTTCCAGTTTTAGGACTTCATCTTCAGCTATGTATGGCTTTATAGGCATTCTTGGTTATTTAATGGGTGGAAAAATTATTTTTTTGCCAAAGCGGATGTTTCTAAAACTCAAAAGAGCGTTGGATTGGGCTACATCAATATAATAATTGGGATTTTCATATATATTTTCGGAAGTAAGGGTAAGTTTGTCGTTCATTTCAAATTCCCGCTCATGGGTAAGGTCCGGAGAACTTTTCTTTTGTTCGGCCTGCATGAGCTGATATGAAACAGTTCCTTTGAAGGTGCATTTGGCTTTTGCTCTGATAGGTTTTCCGTCTTTTCGAAACAAATAATACTCAACTTCCATGTTTTTTAACCGGCAATGTAAATGGTAACCTCCCCACAAAAGATGTAAGTAAGCCGTATGATGTGTTTTCCCATTGTATCCCATCAATAGGTTTTTGAAATTCTCTAAATCCTCTTCAACTGATTTTACTTCATCAAATGGATTTACTACAGCGGGTTTCAATGCGTCGAAAACCTCACCTGCTTTGTCGAGAAAAGACATATCCTTTTTTTTTCCTTCGATTGTTTTGCCTGGAGGAATAACTCCGGAGCTGTCAAAAAGAAATTCAAATGTTACTTCTTCACCTTCAATTTTGTTAAATTTCAAATCGTTGCCTGTAGCTCCCATAGGCTGACCTTCACAAAAAACAACATTGTGTTTCATGGTGTACTTCTCTGGATTGAGTTGAACAAAAATGGTATTTTTAGGGTCTTTGCTAAAATCATTAGTTTCAAAAACCTCTATGGTCATTTTATCTATAATACCTAAAGCAGCATGTATCATCGTTCGGATTTTTCTTTTATTTTTTCTAATACTTTTGAGGTGCATTCTCGAATAAGGTCTGATTTTATAGATTCCAACTGTCCTTTATCCAATGGGGTTTGGGACTGAAAAGAAGGTTTATCTTCCTCAATTTTAACAACAACGTGCAATTCTTTTATTTCTATTGGCATAATTTTCAGTGTAAAATAGGATCAGTCAGTTTATTAAAAACCCGGAATCGGGATTTCTTTGAAAAAATTGTATTTCAAAGCAATGGATTCAATGACAATTTTGTTTTCTTCGGCATTAAAATCACCATAATCGATGGACAATGGGATTGCATGGGATACATACCAGGCTTTTACCGGGTTTCCATTTTCATTCAATAATGAAACCACAAGATTGGCCGGGCTGAAATTGAAATTTTCGATAGCATTCAGGCACCACATTGATACGCCTGACATATCCGAAGTCAGCCCTCTTTTGAGTACTAAATCCTGATATCCTGTTCGTACCGGCAATTGATGTGTGAATCTGTTTTGACCTCCTTCTTTAACGGATTCCATTTCCAGGGTTCCCTTTAAACCACCCACACTTTGAAACTTGGTATCGATACTGAACTGGGGCAACAGCTCAAAAATAACCGAGAAATGAAAACCTACTATAGGGTTTGAGTTCGCCATACTGCCATTAAGCTACGTGTTCCATTGTGAATCCGTGGTTGGCAATTTCGACCGTGTCTATGGCAGCCTCATTTGCATCTGCTTTCATGTCAGAGCATTTTAAGGAAACGATAAAGCAGTCTTTTACTTTCCAAACCACGACAGGTGTGTGATTTTCGTTCAGGAGCGAAATAGTGATATTACGTCTTTCGACAGTATTCATCGCTACAGTATTGTACCATTGGTAAAATTCATTGTCTCCTGCAAAAACACCTCTTTTTAGCGAAATGTTGCTTAATTTTTGCAGGCCAGGCATTTTTTTCTTGAAAAACTCAGGACTGGAACCTACACGGTGTTCTATGACATCCATTTCTTTATTAAGACCGGAAACTTCGGTGAAAGCTATTTTTGTACCGCCCCATTCAACACTGAAATGGAACTTTGGAATAGGAAAATCTGTATTAGGCATAACTTTAAGTTTTAAATGTTAATTACTAAATATTATTTTTTCAAATGATACCCAATGTGGGAGCTTACGATTTTTGCTGCATTTGTTTGAACTCAAGAATAATGAATTCAGCAGGTCTGGATGGAGCATATCCTATTTTTACAATCAATCTTCCTTCCAGAATATCCTGAGCAGTCATTGTTTGGTTGATTCCCACAGAAACAAAAAAGGCATGTTCGGGTTTCGCTCCTGCCAATGCACCGTCATTCCAAATCAAGGTGAGATAATTTTCAATCATACCTTTAACATTCACCCATGTTTGGGAAACATTAGGTTCAAAAACATAACGCATGCAGGCTTTTTTTACAGATTCCTCAATCATGTTGGCAAGTCTTCGGACGTTGATATAACGCCAGTCATTGCTGTTTCCGTCGAGTGTGCGTGCTCCCCAAACCAGAAATCCTTTGCCTGTAAATTTTCGGATGGCGTTGATGGATTTACCCGTTTCATGGATATTCATTGGTTCCTGATCAAAGTCGTTGATGTCTCTGGTCAGCCCTATTACACCGTTAAGGCTAACATTGGCAGGTGCCTTCCAAACACCTCTGGTTCCGTCGGTTTGGGCGTATATACCTGCAATAGCACCGCTTGGCGGAATTGTATTCATGCTTTTGGATAATTTGGCAACAATGCTTCCGTAAATCGGCATTTGTGCAATGAGGTTGTTTTCCTGTACCAATTCGTATTTGTAAACAGCATTTACGGCAGTGTCTAATGTGTTTACAACCAGTGTGTGTAATTTGTTGAGTTCAGCTTGTATTTTTACAAAATCAGGTTCATTATGAGGAGAAGGAGTTGCAATTAAATTGCTCAATTTGCCATCATATTCGTTTGCAGGGGATTCAGTAATTGCTGAGATTAATCCCCAGTTTCCGTTAAAATCACCATCATTTATGGTTAATGCCAAAGCATCAACAGTAGTAACCCCGTCAGGTTTTTTAAGTTTCTCATATGCTTTTCTAAAATCAATTAATTTTTGAACCACAGGCTTCAAAGAAATGGATACCAAATCGGTATTGGCATAGGTAACTAAGTTTGGATTAGTAAAATCATTTGGTTTGGCAAAGACTTTGATGAGGTTCCAGCTTTTTGTTAAATTGGTATTTAGTTTTGCAACGTTTAACGCAGACCAATCCAGTAATTTATTACCCCCAACGGCAGCTGTGCTGGATATTTTTAAAGCGGAAACATCTGCATGAAGGCTTTCAAAAGAAGTGATGTTGTCTTTAAGCTTGGTATCATTCGGGAAAAACTGTTTAAAACCGCCGGAAAGGGCCAATGATGCATTGATATCTGCGAGTCTGAAAGTTTGCGGAAAGCTGCTTGTCAGATAAGGATAATAAGCGGCTCCATATTTTAAACTACTAGTTCCAATGCCGTCTCTAAAATCATCGTTGTCTTTAATTGAAGTATTTGCTTTATCATATTTTACATCCATAATCACAAAGCGGTCCATAAGTTTCTGGCATTGCATCAAGGCTTGTTTTTGCACTTCACCAAGATCTGTGACACCAAGATTTACAGCATCTGGAAATAAAAGCAGGGTAGGCTCATCGTATTTTTCGAGAGCAGCAACACCGGCAATAAATTTGGCTTTGGTAGCAGCATCAAAAGCGGGATTTTCTGAATACAAACCAATCGACTGGATGTAGCATTCTCCTCCGCCGTTAGCATAAAAAAGCTGCAGACTATTGTAGAGTTTGAATTTGCTTTCTGTAACCGTGCAGTTATCGGTAGGCTGTGAATTGGCATCCAGATCTACGGTAATTCCAACAGGCTGAGGTGCCCCTCCAAAAAGTTGCTGAAATTCCAAAAGCGATGATACTCTGGTTGTGATATTGGGAGTTGGGACAGTTTCTGTAAAGCCTACAAAGGCTGGTACGGCTGTTGCAACCTGTGCAACAGAAGGCGGGAATGCATCAATCTCATTAATGTATACCCCGGGTGTTTTAATTGAACTGATATTCATGACTTTATATTTTATTGGTTCTTAAATAGCTGAAATGTCTAAATTTTAGTCTAACAGGAATGAACTGGTCTCGATTTCTCCTGTTATATCACTTTTGTCATTGGTCCACAATTGAATTTTTGCTTTATCGATGACAGGATCAGTTGGTAGGTTATTTTCGTTTTGAACACGAATCATTCGCATGGAGTACAATACAGAGGGCATGTATTTGCTTCCGAGATAAGACCACATTTGGTTGAGTTGATCCGACTTTAAACTGACTAAATCGAGAATGATTTTATTCATTGATTTAGCTTGATTTTCAGAAACTTCAGTCTGTTCAAAAAAATTGGTGTCATCATAATAAAACACATTGTTTTGCTGAAGGCATTTAATGATGTATTCTAACTTATCTATCCCTTCGGCATATTTGGTTTGATTTTTATTGTAGGAAGTAAACAATAGGGACAAAATCAGGTTTTGGGCTGGCTTTTTATATTTCTCAATTGAGTTACCATTTCCGGAATATTCTTTGTATAAACTTTGATTTTTCAGCGTTTTATCGTCTTCAATATTTACGATAGAAAGAATCATTGAAGATTTTTCTTGTAAAAATTCGTCACCGTCATTTAAAGTGGCAACATTTGTCAGCTCGATACTTACAATAACTCCATTATTGGATGCAGTAATTTCAGAAGTTATTTTTTTGGAAAGTTTGTCAAGTACCTTAGCTAAATTCATAGAATAAAAATTTATTAACTTACTGATTAAGAGGCTCAAACGTACAAATATTTTAAAAGTCAAATGCGCGTATATTTACCTGTTTTTAGTTTCTAAATTGCTTTACATGAATTTCCTGGTCTTTTTTTTAGATAATTTTAGAGCTCAAATAATGCCTTAATCTGTAAAAAACAACATAGCGTAACTTTTGCTTATGCTCATTGTCTTTTTATTTTAAAATTTCTTACTTTCGCACCACGATTTAGAAAAGGATAAAATGAGTACAAAATTTACTGAATACAAAGGACTTGACCTGCCAGGAGTGGCATCAGAAGTTCTGAATTTTTGGAAGGAAAAAAACATTTTTGATAAAAGTGTAACTACCCGCGAAGGGAATGAGCCTTTCGTGTTTTTTGAAGGTCCGCCTTCGGCAAATGGATTGCCTGGAATTCACCACGTAATGGCGCGTGCGATTAAAGATATTTTTTGCAGATATAAAACCCAAAAAGGATTCCAAGTAAAGCGTAAAGCCGGTTGGGATACCCATGGATTGCCTGTGGAATTGGGTACAGAAAAAGAACTTGGAATCACCAAAGAAGATATTGGAAAAAAAATAACTGTAGAGGAGTATAACGAGGCCTGTAAGAAAACAGTAATGCGTTACACTGATGTTTGGAATGACCTTACCGAAAAAATGGGTTATTGGGTGGATATGGAAGATCCGTACGTGACTTACAAATCCAAATATATGGAATCGGTTTGGTGGTTGCTGAAACAAATCTACAACAAGGATTTGATGTACAAAGGCTATACTATTCAGCCGTATTCTCCAAAAGCAGGAACAGGTTTGAGCTCTCATGAGGTGAACCAGCCGGGAAGTTACAGAGATGTTACTGATACAACTATTGTAGCACAGTTTAAAGTGCTTGAAGATCAAAAAGAAAAGGTTTTCAATACTTTTTACAATTATATCAGCTCCAATAATTTAAAACATTATAAGTTCGAAAGACTTGATTTGGATGAAATCCATTTCCTGGCCTGGACGACCACTCCTTGGACGTTGCCAAGTAACACTGCATTGACCGTTGGACCTAGAATCGATTATGTTTTAGTAAAAACTTTTAACCAATATACTTACCGTCCGGTAAATGTTATTTTAGCTAAAAACCTGGTGGGTAAACAATTTGGTAAAGGATTTTTTGAAAGTACCGATGCCTCTGATTTTGAAAATTTCAAAGAAGGAGACAAAAAAATACCGTTTCATATCCTTGCAGAATGCAAAGGTTCTGATTTGGTAGGTATTCGTTACGAACAATTGTTGCCATACGTTTTACCATATCAAAATCCGGAGAATGCTTTCAGAGTAATTTCGGGTGATTTTGTTACAACAGAAGACGGAACCGGAATTGTACACACTGCTCCGACTTTTGGTGCTGATGACGCCAAAGTAGCCAAAGAAGCTACACCTGAAGTACCGCCAATGTTGGTATTGGACGAAAACGAAAATCCTGTTCCTTTAGTTGATTTGCAAGGAAAATTCACTTCACACATGGGTGAATTAGCAGGTAAATACGTTAAGAACGAATATTACACCGCTGCAGATGGAGATGCTCCAGAGCGCTCTGTTGACGTAGAGATTGCCATCCGATTGAAAGAAGAAAACAAGGCATTCAAAGTTGAGAAATATGTGCACAGTTACCCGCACTGCTGGAGAACAGATACACCTATTTTGTACTATCCTTTGGATTCCTGGTTTATAAAAATTACCGAGGTTCGTGACCGTATGTTCGACCTTAACGAAAGCATCAACTGGAAACCAAAAGCAACCGGAGAAGGCCGTTTCGGGAATTGGCTGAAAAATGCCAACGACTGGAACTTGTCACGTTCCCGTTATTGGGGAATTCCGTTGCCAATTTGGAGAAGTGAAGATGGTACTGAAGAAATCCTTGTAGGTTCTGTTGAAGAATTATACAATGAAATCGAAAAAGCAGTTCAGGCTGGTGTTCAGGCTGAAAATCCATTCAAAGGATTTGAAATTGGAAACATGTCTGAAGAAAATTATGATTTGATTGATTTGCATAAAAATGTAGTAGATGAAATCACTTTGGTTTCGGCTTCTGGAAAACCAATGAAACGCGAAAGTGATTTGATAGACGTTTGGTTTGATTCGGGTGCGATGCCTTATGCACAATGGCATTATCCTTTTGAAAACAAAGAAAAAATAGACGAGAACAAAGATTTCCCGGCGAATTTCATTGCCGAAGGAGTTGATCAAACCCGTGGTTGGTTTTATACTTTACACGCCATCGGAACTTTGGTTTTTGATAAAATAGCATACAAAAACGTTGTTTCAAACGGATTGGTTTTGGACAAAAACGGACAAAAAATGTCCAAACGTTTAGGTAATGCAGCCGATCCTTTTGAAACATTAAAAGAATATGGCCCGGATGCTACACGTTGGTATATGATTTCGAATGCGAATCCTTGGGATAATTTAAAATTTGATTTGGAAGGAATTGCTGAGGTACGCCGTAAGTTCTTTGGAACGTTATACAATACGTACTCATTCTTCAGTTTGTATGCCAATATCGATGGATTCAAATATGAAGAGGCTGAAATTCCTGTAGATCAAAGACCTGAAATTGACCAATGGATTATTTCAGAATTGAATACTTTGATTGCAGCAGTAGATGGGTATTATGACGATTATGAGCCTACAAAAGCGGCCCGTGCAATATCTGAATTTGTTCAGGAAAATCTGAGTAACTGGTATGTGCGTTTATGCCGTCGCCGTTTCTGGAAAGGAGAATATGCACAGGACAAAATAGCGGCTTATCAAACACTTTACACCTGTTTGCTTAGCATTAGTAAACTAAGTGCACCTATTGCTCCGTTCTTTATGGATACTCTTTACAGAGATTTGACAAAGGCAACACAAACAGAAAATTTTGAGTCCGTGCATTTGGCTCAGTTCCCTGTTTCAGTTGAAAAGTATGTTAATAAAATGTTAGAGAGCAAAATGCAGAAAGCACAGACTATCTCTTCTCTTGTTTTGTCACTAAGAAAAAAGGAGATGATTAAGGTACGTCAGCCACTGCAAAAGATAATGATTCCAGTACTTGACGAGAATCAGAAGCTAGAGATTGAGGCAGTTTCCGATCTTATCAAAGCTGAGGTCAATGTGAAAGAAATAGTACTTTTGGACGATGCTTCAGGTATTTTGATTAAACAGATTAAGCCGAATTTCAAAGCTTTAGGACCACGTTTCGGAAAAGATATGGGATTGATTTCCAAAGAGATACAGAATTTGTCTACAGAACAAATCTCACAATTTGACAAAGAAGGCACGCTGACAGTTGTAATTGCGGGAAATAGTGTAATTTTATCACTAGAAGATGTAGAAATAACGTCACAAGATATTGAAGGATGGCTGGTTGCCAATTCAAACGGAATAACAGTTGCGTTGGATATTACAATTTCTCCCGAACTGAAACAAGAAGGTATCGCCCGGGAATTGGTAAACAGAATTCAAAATATCCGTAAAGATGCCGGATTTGAGGTAACAGATAAAGTTAAAGTGCATTTGCAAAAAAATGATACTTTGGAAACAGCTGTAAAAGCCAATGAAAGCTATATAAAATCGGAAACACTGACAGAAGTTCTTGTTTTTGAGGAAGATATAGCAAATGGCACGGAAATTGACTTTGATGGAATAACAACAAGAATAATAATTACAAAAAATTAGTATTATGGTAGATGAAGTAGCAAGATACTCTGACGCTGATTTAGCAGAGTTTAAGGAAATCATTCAGATTAAAATCGTAAAGGCTCAGGCCGATCTAGATTTGATTAAAAGCGCCTACATGAATGACCTTAACAATGGCACGGATGATACATCTCCCACTTTTAAAGCATTTGAGGAAGGCAGTGAAATTATGTCAAAGGAAGCAAATTCACAACTTGCTATCAGACAAGAAAAGTTCATAAGGGATTTGAAGAATGCATTGTTCCGTGTGGAAAACAAAACTTACGGTGTTTGTAGAATCACAGGAAAATTAATCGGAAAAGAAAGACTGAAAATAGTTCCTCATGCCACTATGAGCATCGAGGCAAAAAACTTACAGAGATAAAAAGTCTTATCATTCAATAATTAACGCTCCTTTGGGAGCGTTTTTTTTGGTTAATTTATTACTTTTACGGCTTTAAAAATTAAAAAATGTCATTAGTCAAAGCATATTTTCTTATTACTCTTATATTATTGGTCGATCAGGTTTCTAAAATATATATAAAAACTAATTTTATTTTAGGCGAAGAAGTTCATGTATTCAATTGGTTTCAGATTCATTTTATCGAAAATGAAGGAATGGCCTGGGGGACTAAAATTCCAGGAGCTTACGGAAAATTAATTTTAACAGTTTTCAGACTTTTTGCTGTAACAGGTATCGGTTACTGGTTGTGGGATGCTGTTGAAAGAAAAAAAAGCTCCAATTACCTTATAGTTGCTATTGCTTTGATATTGGCAGGGGCAGTTGGAAACATTATTGACTCGGTTTTTTACGGAGTTATTTTTGACGACAGTCACCAGCAATTGGCTACAATATTTACAGACAATCCATATGGAACATGGTTGAACGGACAAGTGGTTGATATGTTCTATTTTCCTTTCATAAAAGACTACCCGATGCCGGAATGGGTTCCTTATTTAGGTGGCCGCAATTTTACTTTTTTTAATGCCATTTTCAATGTTGCCGATGTGGCTATTTCAACAGGTGTTGGGATTTTGATTGTTTTCAATAAAAAAGCTTTTCATAAAAATTAAATTTGTTTTTTTCTAAAAATAAGAGAGGCTGTCTTTTGGGACAGCCTCTTTTCGTTTATTTATTATGACCTGGAGCATGATTTTTGGCGCTTTTTTCGCCGGTTATTTTTTTCGCTTGTCCGGGAGGAAGCGGTTTTGATTTGGCTGTGCTGTGCTGTGATCCGACTTTAACACTGCAGTTTGTCAATGTAAAAGAAAAAAGGACAATCATAATTGGGGCAATAATCTTTTGAATTTTAAGCATTTTCATAATTTAATTGTAGGTTTTATAAATGCAAAACTACTACTTAAAAATTAAAATGCATAAATTTCAGTAGGGCAAACACAATAATCCAGCAATACATCGCTTTCCAAAACATCCGAGATGGTTTCTTCGGGTTCAAAGAAAGACAGCCCTATTTTAATGGTTTCAGGTTTGCATTGTGATAGGAATTTATCATAAAATCCTTTGCCGTAACCTACTCGGTTTCCTTTTTTGTCAAAAGCCAAAAGCGGTACAAAAACCACATCGATTTTTGAATCGGGTACTTCCAGTCCGTCAACGGGTTCTGGGATATTGTACTCGTTTTTTTGGATACGGGTATTGTCAGTCAAAAGATAATGAATCATGTTTCTGGTCTCAAAATCGCTTTTGGAAACTATAATTTCTTTGTCTTTTCCCGACAGGAGGTGTAGTATGAATTCGGTATTGACTTCTTTTTGTTCTTCAATAGGCAAAAAAACGTGAAAATAGGTTTTGTCCCAAATAGGAAGTTTCAGTATTTTATTGGCGACAGCCAGACTTTTTTCTTCAACTTCAATCTCGGAGAGTTCTTTCCGCAGTGCTTTATACTTCGCCCGTAATGCTTTTTTCAACATAAAGTGATTCTTTTAGATCGGTTATAAAAGTACTCAAATGATCTACTTCTACATGATCCATAATCACAATTTTATACCATGAATTATCACCATTGTGTTTTTGGGGAACCAAATCAAATTTTTTGACCAATTCCTCCTCAATGTATTGTGCAGGAATGGTAACAATATTCATGAACGGTTCTCTAAAATAGGCTACTTTCAATTCGTCCAGCTGGTCGCAGAGCCACTGGGTTCTCATTTGTAAAACACGCACTTTTTCACACCAGCCAAAGGGGCCGTAAGTAAATAAAATCATCCATACCGCAACAGCATTGGAACCCGAACGGCTGCCGCAAAGGGTTAAATCCATTCCCTCGACGTATTCAGCTTCTTTGGTCAGAACGTTTTCAATAAGACCTTTTCGGCAAAGAAAAATACCCGTGCCATAAGGAGCCTGAAGCACCTTGTGAGCGTCAATTGTTATCGAACTGATTTTTGGATTTTCAAAATTGAGTTCCGATTCTTTATTGCTGAACGGATAGATAAAACCGCCATAAGCACCGTCTAAATGTATTTTATAGATCAAATGATGTTTTTCTAAAACCTCAATATAATCATTGGGATTGTCGATGGATCCAAACATGGTAGTTCCCATATTTGAAATTACAATAAAGTATCTTTTACCTTTTTCTTTGGCTTTAATGATGATATTTTCCAATTGGAAAGTGTCTATTTCACGGGTGTTGAAATCAACAGGCACTTTTAGCCAATCGAGCATTAAAATATTAGCCGCTTTTGGAATGGAATAGTGAGTATCTTCGGAAGCTAAAATAGCAATTTCATAAGGATTCGCACCTAGTTTGTAACTGAAGTAATTACGGTACATCCAGATAGCCTGAATATTGGCTTCGGTTCCTCCGGGAGAAATATAACCGTCAAAAGATTTGGGTTGTGCTTTGAAGAAATCGACAGCAAGTACATCCAAAACTTCGCGTTCCATTTCCTGGGTTCCCTTGAATGCTTTTTCAGAACTGCCAAGCGTATGACAGCCAATATGGTTGGGATTGGCCACATAAGTTTTCAAAGTAGGGGCATCTGTCAGGAATGAGGCTTCTTCATAATACACTTTGCTGTCCAGTTTTGATGCCGGATATCCCAGTGAAGTATCAAGGCTGAAGTTGACGTTTTCTTCTAATGCCTTTTCGATGCGGGCCTGTCTTTCTTTTTGAGATAACTTTTTCCAATACAACATAATCTTAATATCTTAATTTTATTCAAAAATAAGCATGATAAAGTATTGAAAACATGATAATTGTTAGGTTTTACTCGCTATCTTCTTCGGCAGTATTTGAAAGGTGATATATCGCATCCCCTTGATATACAATAGGTGAGTGGTTGGCATTGAGTACATAACCGTCATTTGGGGCTTTAATTTTTCGTTCAAATTTTCCAAAAGGATCGGTTATCATGCCTAATACAGTTCCTTTTTTTACAAAAGTGCCAACTAAGTTATTGTCGATTAATAAACCGGAACATTTGGCCCGTAACCAGCCCGATTTTTCAATATAAATTGTTGGTTTTTTTTGTATCGGGGCATAATGTTTTAGATCCAGCATATCCAAATGTTTTAAAAGGCGTTTGACCCCGTTGATGCCTTCCTGTGCGACTTCGTGATTGATGTCCAAAGATTTTCCACCCTCGAACAGCAGCATTTTTACATTCATTTTTTCACTGGAACTTCGGAAAGAGCCTGCAATGTTTTTTGAAAACAAGGTAAAAGGGGCATTGAAAGCATCGGCCAATATTTTCACATCAGGATTATTTGGAGTAAGCCTGATTTGCGGAGCATTAAATCTGCCTGCACCGCCAGCATGGAAATCGACAGCATAATCCACAAACGGCATGATATCAGTAAGGATGTGGTAGGCAAACCGGCTGGCCAACGAGCCCTTTTTGCTTCCCGGAAAAACACGGTTTAAATCTCTGCCATCAGGAAAATCCCTTGATTTATTGATAAAACCATAAATGTTTATGATGGGAATACAGATAATGGTTCCTTTTTTGGGTTTGTTTATTTTTTTGGTAATGAGCTGTCTTACGATTTCGATACCATTAAATTCATCTCCGTGAATTCCTCCCGAAAAGAGTACAACCGGCCCTTCAACTTTGGAACGTTTTATAATAATTGGAATTGTCAGCTTGGTAGTAGAATGCAATCGGGCAATTTCCAGCTGAACTGTTTTACTTTCTCCAGGCAAAACACTTTCGCCAAAAATCACTAATGGTCTTGAGTCCTTCATGTTGTAAAATAAAAATCTAAATATAGAAATTATTTATTTGGTATTAAGAAAATCGTATTGGTTTGCGTTATTGTTATTTGTAAATTTGGAAAAATGAGGAATTGTTAATTTTTTTGTTTTAACAGATTAATTTTCAGAAGATTTTAAAAAAAAATGATCAACCCTAATTTAGCCCTGCAAATACAAACCCTGCCCGATGGTCCCGGCGTCTATCAATATTATGATAAGGAGGGGAAAATTTTGTACGTAGGCAAAGCCAAGAATCTTAAAAAAAGGGTTTCATCCTATTTTAATAAAATTCATGATACGGCCAAAACGAATGTACTGGTTAAGAAAATTGTAACCATCAAGCATATTGTGGTTCCTACAGAAACAGATGCGCTTTTGCTTGAAAACAATCTGATAAAAACCCTGCAGCCAAGATACAATGTGCTTTTACGCGATGATAAAAGCTACCCTTGGCTAT